>Ga0081534_100233_pt1 | contig 19436 bp, 20 predicted proteins | sample MonGeyMetagenome_FD_71019 | JGI IMG/M metagenome (GOLD analysis project Ga0081534, IMG submission 71019) | Hypoxic/sulfidic aquatic microbial communities from Monarch Geyser, Yellowstone National Park, USA - MG (SPAdes) v1 (version 2) | ecosystem: Environmental > Aquatic > Thermal springs > Hot...
AGATATCTTTTTATCAAACTAGTATATAAAGTTTTTGGCAAACTAGTTGACCAAAAACTTTATATACTAGTTTCTCCAAATGATATCTTGACCCAAAATGTTAACTGCCCAAAGTTCAGTCCTCGAGCCAATACAAGATCTCTTAAAGGTACTAGACGAATATGGAATAAAATATAAGTATGACGCCCAAAAGAAAATAATAAAGATAAGATGTCGTGCCAATTTCCTTATCCTTAATTCAGGTAGTGCCTTCGAATTTTATCAAGGTAAAAATAAATTAATTGCATTTGGTGGTGTAGGAAGATTCCCTTCTGAACATGATTATATATCTGTATGGGTTTACGATAAATCTAATTACAGTACGAAGTACGTCCTTATACCTGCTAATGTATATATTAGCTATTATAAGGGATATCTACATATTGAATTCATAACCTAAAGGTATAAGGGTTTTTCCCTCTTTCATTTTCTAATCAATATCCTCAGTCTGAGGGATTTCTTCCTAACTGGTCTGCCATAAAGTTTATATACTAGTTTGACAATATAACAGGTCGAGGAAAAATGACGCAAACCCAAGTCCAATTGCCTGAAGAAATGGAAAAGGTAATTAAAAATATAAAAGAGTTTTTTGAGTCAAGAAAGTTAAATTTCATAACAACCGATATTGTGTTAAATAAAGATGATGAAGAAGATAAAACAACATATTTCAGTTTTGTTTTCGAGAAACTCATTAAAATTCCGATGGAGGAGTTCAACAAGCTTGTCGGTTTATTAAAAGAGATGGGGCTTCGCCATGTCAATGAGGGCAAAAATGTGATAAATAAGCTAACTGGTTCTGATTTTAAGATATGGGAAAAATGGGATATTTATATGTACCCTCACGAAAAGAAGTTCGCAATATTCTTGAAATATATTTGGTATGAGTTAAATGGAGAAATTACAATAATTCTAGAACGAGTCTCAATCATAAAAGGCATGCTAACTTTAATATGGTTGTTGGAATAGAGATAATAAAACAACAGATTAAGACCCTTCTAGAAAGAAATTTATAATCGAGGAAGTAATGGTGAGATGGGGGAATGAAATTACACCTGATCGAGTCGCTAGTAGCTTGGGGTTGAGATACTATGCCGATTAATTTTCCAGAGAGAGGGGTTCATGATAACAAACCGACACCCAAATCCCTTTACCAAATTATCGTTGAGCAGCTAGGTTTTATCGATGTCTGTATTGATAAGGCTAAATTCAATGCATTAGTAAAATTATGGCCAAACCGATCTTACTGTAATCCCCCATTTTCCAAGAAAGGGCTTTTCGTTACGAGAGCGATAGCAAGTAATAGAGCAGGTAGCGAAGTTTTATTATATTTACCATTTGACTCGACAACTAATTGGTTCAAATTATTATATCAACAAAATACTTTGATAATGATATTCATGAAGAAAATGGGGCATGCGAAGTGGCCTCACGCTCTTTATCATCTTAAAGATTACAATGAGACGAAGGTCGTGCTGCTACGAGATGAACGCGACGTCTTAAAATTTCTTAAGTGATCGATATAACAAGCTACTCCATATTAGAGAGAATCTTTTTAATCCCATTCTTTATCAGATCATTCGGGTCCTAGAAATGCCTAGGAAGAAGGAGCAGAAACAGGGGTCTCAACAACCTCAGCAGAAGTGATTTTACTTAATGTTTAAGGGATATCAAGGGAAGGGATTTTTTCACTAGATCTTAGCCCCTATTATTAATATATTGAATAAAGGGATTAACTCCACAGTTTATCCCTTCAGGGTTCAAGGGTTTTTTCCTTATCTATTGGACGAAAACTTTAAATATCCCTTATGACTTAATGAGAATTGGGGAAATCAAATGCAAGCCCAAATCCAAATCCACAAATCCCAAGATAATCAGGAAGGGAAAACCCTGATCATAGAGAAATACGACTATGGCTTTAGATTCTACTTCGACGACCCAAACGATAATAAGAGCTACTTCATCAAACAGGATCCCGACAATCCTGAAGCCTATCTGATCATCGAGGAGGAAGGGTTGGTGATGAAGGACATATGGCACGATGTTTACGAGAACACTGGCGTGGCGAATCTATGCGGGTACTTCATGATGTTCCTACTGAACCCAGAGGAGATGGTAGAGATGTTCTTCGGAGAGAAGATCCCGATTAAGGAGATCCTTGTCGAGAATTATAGCGAGAAGCATCCAAATGGCTTTGAATCTTGTAATGCGTGGGATCTCGTGAAGCCGAAGGAATGAGGAATAAGGGATTTTTTATTTTTCAATTAACTCCCTAGTTAATTTCCTTTAGCCCTAGAGCCCTAGTTTTTACCCTAAAGCTTTTGCGTGAGGAACCTACCCTGGCGAACAAATTACTACGTCACTTTTTTTGGTAAGTTTGGGGTAAGGGGGAACTATATCAACTGGTTGACCAAAAACTTTATATACCAGTTTATCAAAATGATATCTTGGGGAAAACCCATGGCGGTCCAAATCCCCCAACCCAAGAACCTAATTATCTTAAAAGATAAATCTGGTTTTGAAATTTTTATTGAGGGTGAAGAATCTAAAGAATCTTGGTATTTTAGACAGTATCCAGGGGTTGCTGAGCTATTTGAAATAACGGTAAGGAAGGATGGAAAGGTTGTTCACGAGTTCCCTATGTTTTATTCGAGCTTGAATGTTAATAATCTCTGCGACCTATACTTAAAAATACTAAGTCGTCCAGAAGGAATGATTAGGCTCCTTTTTGGAAAGATAGTAAAGATAGACAATGTAATTATAAGGAAGGGTGACGACTATATGGAAGATTTCGAAAGTTGCAGACTTTCGGTTCCACACGAAATACAAGGAAGTCAGAGAAAGGTTCTAATTAACATGTGGCTATCAAAAACGTTCTTGAAGCATAATTGTGAAAAATATTTGTCACAATTGAACAAACCCCTTCTAGAGGAAGTCAAATTATCTTTAATAAGGGTAAAAGAGCTAAAGAAAGTCCCTGATTGGCGCCACTATTGTGGTGAAAAGCCACGTTATTGGGAAATTGAAATAAAAGAAGATGGATCAATAGAATTCAATGGTGGAAGGGTATGGCATGCTGAAATTAAAGGGGATGTACTGTATACAGACGGGTGTATAACAAGAGGATTGTTGTACGATGTGGTTGACGAAGGCATTAGACAAGCTTCATCATTAAAATGCCAAGGGTCATAATGAGCACATGAATAATTTATGTAGGGTGGTTTATGCAGGGTGGGAATACGAACAAATATTATGTAATAGATATATTCAGTTTCAGAATGTTAGGGTATTATCCATCAGAACTAAAAGTAGACAAGCTAGATAAAGATGAATTCTGTGCCGAACTAGATGTGAGACTAAACAATGGCCAGCTTATTAGCGCATTAAGGTATGAAAGTTCGTCGAAAATTATAGAGATCCTGTGTGGAATAAAGTTGCAACCGAATAGAATTTCAATAAAATTAAATAATGGAGATTCGATGTTATTACTTTTACCGATGATTGAACCAGGAGATAAGGATTTGAATAATGAAGTCGTCCGATGGCTCTACAAGAAGGGAAGGATAGAGTTCTATAAGATAAGTTTATAATTTTTATTACAACATTTTTATTATTTACTTAACTTTAGGGGAACATACATGAGGAGATTTAAATTAGCATCACTGTTTTCTGGCGCAGGCGGACTTGACGCAGGTTTTGTTCAGAGCGGATATTTCGATATCGCATTTGCTGATGACATTCTGCTTCCAGCAATGAAGACTTACTCAGCCAACTTCGGCCTCAGGCTTTCTACATGCGGTAACGGCAGGGCCGAGGCTCAGGCAGGCACAGCTCTGGCGTGTGACATAGAGCGTGTAGATCTCAGCTCTCTGAAAGACGCTACTGTTGATATAGTTGTGGGAGGACCGCCCTGTCAGGACTTCTCAGTTGTGAGAGGACCGGAGTGGGAGAGAAGAGGTGTTGAGGTGAAGCGTGGAAGGCTGTATGCGCATTTCGTTAAGGCTCTAGCTCTGCTTCAGCCGAAGGTGTTTCTTTTTGAGAATGTGCCTGGGCTTATATCTGCCAACAGAGGTCTTGCATATAAAGTCATTCTTGAAGATCTTTCTAATTTAAATCTGCGGTGGAGTGAAGTCAAAAAGACAATTGGAAATGAGAATAACATCAGACCTGCAGAAGGCTATTACATCATTCTTTCTGAAGTTCTGGACTTTTCACACTTCGGAGCTCCTCAAAGGCGAGAGCGTCTGATAATAGTGGGAGTGAGAAAAGATCTTGTGAGGAGTCTTGACAGACTGCGGATGATCAGAGATGCTTTCTCTAAAGCGCTGAGAAAAAGTATGGGGTTGTTCCCAAAATATCCGCTCACTCCTATTGAGACTTTCGAAGGCAGAAGGCTTGACGAGCTTGATGCTGTGTATAAAGATGTTGTGAAAAGGTGGGAGGGCGTGTGGCTTGAAGTGAACACTGAGAAGGCGCGGAGGTGGAAGGCCGAGGTGTGGGACAAACTTACGTTTGATGTTGTGAAGGATTATCTCACAGCTAATGAGGTGAAGTCTCCAAGAAAGGAAGAACTTGAAGAGGCTCTGAAGCAGCACGAAGAAGTTTTGAAAGAGTTAGGCTATTATGGAGTTCCTGTGCGCGTTCTAAGACCTATTGACGGAACGAATGATCCTCCAGACGACGACCCAGCAGTAGTAGAGCGCATGAAGAGAATACCTTTTGATGAGAACCACGAGTTTGTGCGCGGAACAAAATGGGAGGTTGAGGGGAGAGGCATAAGTCTTGTGTACAGAAGATTGCATCCTCTCAAGCCGTCGTACACTATTGTGGCGTACGGCGGCGGAGGAACGCACGGATATCATTATGACAGAGACAGAGCAACACTTACGCTGAGAGAAAGAGCAAGACTTCAGACATTTCCAGACACATTCCTCTTCTCAGGCACAAAAACTCAGATAAGAGCGCAGATAGGAGAAGCCGTCCCCCCTCTAGCAGCTAAAAGGCTCGCGCAGGCGCTGGCAGAGATCATGCTAAATTTTGAAATAGAATAATAGAGAAATCCTTACGACAGCTCGACTAGAAATACTATATTTAACTAAAATTATTAGAGCGTTCATCAAAGAGTACTTTCTTAATATCATCTTTATAGCATCACTGTTCTTGCCTGCTGGAGTTATTTTAATAAGGAATCCGCAAACACTCAATGTGTGCTAAACATAAGGATTCATTAGCGCTTTATTGAAATATGCTATAATAAACCATTTCTATTTCTATATCCCAGGCCGTGTACATATGCTCTCTTAGCTAACTTATTATCATCGAAATTTAGCGTGCTCTAGCAATCTGATTTAAGAGGAGAGCCTCTAAAGATCCTCACAAAAGTTTATGAGATCTTGGATGACGCATATTTGCTCTACAGGACTTACAGAATACTTATTGAATATGAAAACTCTTAAGAGATTCTAAGTATTGAGTAATATAGATTCTGAATGAATGCTTGCAAAACTCCTATAGCTTCTGTATAAGCTCCTCCCAATCTTCCTTTCTTTTCTTCAAGACCCCCGAGCTTGCTACAAAATGTAGAGTTTCTGTAAAGTCTCTTATTCCTTTAAATTCTATCTTCATATCATCTTTAATGCTTCTGCCTCTAGACTTCAGCATTTCCCGCAGGGCTTTCTCATATTCCTCCCTGCCAGGATGCCAGAAGCCCAAAAACTTGTTCACGACAGCTTTTTTAATCTTAACTTCTGCGTCTGCCTCTATAATGCTGAGCCTGCTCTTGATTTTTTCTGCAACCTCCAGCTTATTGAAAAAACCCGCTATGCATGCCGGTACAGAGGTGAAATCCGGAACTGCATTCCATATCTCGCTGAGCTCTTCGGCACGCAGAAGCCCTCGACCTACAGCCTCCTTCATAAGCTTGTCTCTTATCACGCTTATCTTTTTCAGGAAAGCCACAAAATGCTCTCTGGCGGTGCCGACCCTCACTAAAACAAACACGTCGCTGTGATCTATCTGAGCGCCGGGGATGTCCAGCCATATTCCTCCTAGCTTTGTAGTCTTAATGCTTATCTTCAGACGAGGATCTCTGCCGTTGATTTTTTTGACGTCCGAAGGCAGAAACTCCTGCAGAGAACCGCGTCTGTAATCAAGCTCTGCACTTACGCCAAATCTCTCATTCAACCATTTAGCAAACGCCACCTCTCCGAGAAAGCCTCTTATAGCATCTGTCCACAGCTGGCCGAGATCTCTCTGCCTAGCCGTCCCATAGTCTGTGGCTGCTATCTTAGGCGCCAGACGAAGAGCGTGAAGTGCCGCTTTAAGGTAGTCATTTTCATCCAGCACGACAGAGCTCCAGCTCAGCCATCTCACCCACTCATCATAACTTCTGAACTGATCTATGTCAAGCCCTCTCACAGCTCCCTCACACAGATCTTCCTCAAATCCTCTGAAGACTTCTGACAGCTCTCCTCTGCTCACAGCTGTGCTTAATCTGGCAATGCATTCTCTGATTTTTTCTCTGATTTTGGCGCTCAAAATGTTTCGGCCTCTCTCAAACTTCAGAAAATTATAAGTCAGCGTCATTAATAAAGTTACTTAAGCTGAGTAACGTGTAGCAGAAAATACGAAGGTTTTGGCCGATGCAGGAAAACTCTCAGATTCATGAGAAAATTGAAGAGTTCAGGAAAAGGATCATTGAGTGGTATGAAGCTTGGGGAGATAAGCATCTGCCCTGGAGAAACACTAGCGACGGCTGGGCTGTTCTTGTAGCTTCATTTCTGCTGAGGAAGACTACAGCAACTCAGGTCGCCAAGATCTACACAGAATTTCTCAAGAGATATCCCAGCCCGCAGGCTTTACTGTCAGCTAGTGAAGATGAAGTCAGAGAGGTGATAAGACCTCTAGGCATAGAGCATCAGCGCTCCAGACATCTGCTGGAGCTTGCCAGAGAGCTTGTAAAAAGATTCGGTGGCGGAGTCCCGTGCGATAAAGATAGGCTTAAAGAACTCCCCGGCGTAGGAGACTACATAGCCTCAGAGGTCATGCTCTCAGCATGCGGTCATCCGCAACCTCTTCTAGACAGAAACATGATAAGAGTTGTAGAGAGAGTGTTTGGAGTCAGGTCTGCCAAAAAGAGACCTCACACAGACAGAGCTCTCTGGCGCTTTGCCGAAATGCTTGTTCCTCAAGATCCTGAGAAGGCAAAAAAATTCAACTTCGGCGTGCTTGACTTCGCCAGAAAAATATGTACAGCTTTAGATCCCAGGTGTGCAAAATGTCCTGCAAAAGATTTATGTATTTCAGCTAAACACTTTAAGTAACTCAGCGATGATTCCTGCTTCTATATTCCACCTTTATAATAGCAATACTGCGTTAACGGATCCTGATTCTTGTCTCGGATCATCTGTTTTTTATAAATATATTAATACATAATGCTTAAATACTTCCATTTTACATAACTTTAGACGGGGTTCAATGGTGTCGAATCACATCGAAATGATATGGAGACCGAAGAAAAGCCGCGGACCTGACGTAGAGATGATCCTGCATCTGCCTGTTACCGTAGCTATCGAGTCGAAAAATACTGTGGCTGAAGCTCTCGACGATTTTGGCCAGATCATTAGGTACATAGAGAGCAAAAAGTACGATTCAGTGTTCATCAAGATCTTGAAAGATAGTGATAGACAGGACGATAGCGAGAAATACGAGACCCTGCTTAGGCAGGCCGACAAACACAATGTGGGCATATTGATAGGCGAGGATCCTTATGCCCCATTAATGGGCAATGAAAAAGTATTGAAGAGATCGCGCTTAAGTCTCAATTCTAATCCTGCAGAATTGCTAAAAAGTATGGGTTCAAATGTTTTAAAAAGGGATGTGCCTTTCGATAAATTAGTTTCATTTAGAAGATTGTTTGAGGTGTAGTGATGTGGGGGGCGTCGCCAAAAGAATAGTTGAATACATTGTATCAGATCCTTTCGTAGATGCGGCATTCGTGAGCTATCTCGTTAGCAATCAAGAATGGCTCGAAGTTTTAACTACACAGGCCAAAATTTACAGCGAAATTGGTGATTTAGGAGAGCGTCTATCAACGTTTTATGTATATAAAGAAAAAGCCAAATTGTACATCATTGACAGGTTTAAAGGCGTTTATAATGAAAAGTTGCTCGAGAGAGAGATCAAGAGAATTGGGGATGAGAAAGCTAAAAGAGCTTGGAGAGCTGTAATAACACTTTTAGTATCACAGCAACTTATGAAGAAGGCGAGAACAGGACTCGGAGAGCTACTTCCAGAGGAGTATAACAAGCTAGAATACATTGTGCCCGTTCTTAATGATCTTATTGAAGAGAAGATTAAGCAGAAAGGCAGAGGTGCTCATAACGCGGTGAGAGAAATCTTTAAAAAGTATGGCAAAGAGCGCAGTTTAAATTTAGCTCCACTTCTCTGGTGGATCAATTTAATTATGGAAAGCGAGGCTTTTGAGGGGGTATTGAAGTATCATTTTCTAGTCTCAAAAGAGTCGGTGTCGATGAATGTTGTAGAGAGGTTAGAGGAAGAGTTGTCGAACATAGAGGGACATAAAAAAGATCTAGAGTACATGAAGCAAGAGTTTCTAAAAGCGCTTCTAAGTCGCTGCGCAGAGCTTAGAGGTCAGTATATAAACAAGCTTCAGTCAGCAATACTGTTCGTGAAGTTGTGGAGAGTGAGTGTAAAGAACCCAGAGGCGTGGGATTGGTTTCTCAAAAAAGAGATCCTTACCTACACCTTACCAATCTATCTATCAGAGCTTCAAAGCCTTATAGGATTAGCAAAAATTAAGCTGAATATCTCTAACCTAATACTTCCTAAAAGCGGAGTTTACAGTGGCCTAGCTTCTACGCTCTCAACGCTTATTTTAATGTCCCCACTATTCATGCAGTATATTATAGAAGCTCAACACGTTATGAAATCTGGAGGTGAAGCCTCAATTATGCCAATTACACCGGCCGATATAATAGTCGCTATAGCAAGAGCTGTAAAATCTCACGGCGAAACAGGGAGCTTTATCATCGACGTTCACGATCTTATTGAAGACATAATCAAATTCTGGAGTGAAAAAGGTATTCTCCAGAGGCTGGAAGAGCATCTGAAAAGCAAAATAACTCCCGAGAATCTCATCACCAGAGGGACATTTGTAACTTCGCTTGCCTTAATCATCAACACAGGCATTTGGGGAGTTTACACTATCACCTATAGGAGACCTGAGTTTCGCTTACCGCCAAGAATGGACGGATTCGATTCTGTCTACGTCAGAGCCGAGGAGTTTTTGCCTATTTTAAAATCTGTTTGGGGGTGAGATGTATGACCTCGTCTTCATGCATTGAAAGCTTCAAAAGCTTTGTTAGAGAAGCAACAGGCAGACTATCGTTTGATCGGCTAGAGACGATATTTAAAGAAGCGCTTGACGAGAATCCTGTCTTTGCTGAGATCAGTAGGTCAGGGGCGCTGGGCAAAAACATAATCATAATATTAGGAGGCAGAGGTTGTGGTAAAACACTGTTGCTTAGATACTTGAAGTACAGGCTCAATAAAGAAGGCTGGGAATTTGTTTATGTGAATGCAACAGATATAGTACGGTTATCACAGAAGGAAGCTGAAAAAGAATTTCAAGATTTAATAAACAAACACTTATCAAGCCTAGACTCAGATCTTGACAAAAAGATCGCGATCGCAATAGACGATATTGGAGAAAGAACTGATCTAATAAAAGATGCATTGAAAAAGGCCGTAGAGGATGTTAGAAGATATGAGGGAAGGCTCAAACTGATCCTAGCATCTCAGACAGAGCGTCCAGAAACGATGTCACTGCTGGAATCAATACTGCCCGAAGCCTCCGTAGCTCATATGTTCTTTGGCGAGAGTCCTGCCCAGGCAATTAGGGATAGCTTTACTAAAAGCTATATCAAAGGAATACCCGTCAGCCCCTTCAGAGGAGCCGCGCTTATAAATTTAGATGCGTACTGGTCTAGACTAAGAAGCTTAAACAAAGTAGAGGACTTAGCCGAAATAATAAAGAAAATTGCGGAATTCTATGTTAAGAACACGTCTCCTGAATGTGTCAGAGAAGTGCTTGAGAGCATTGGAAAGATAAAAAACGGATTGGCATTTATCGCTCTATCAAGTCTGCCTAAAGTAAGATCACCGCCCGGCGATATAATATTTGAATATAAGGGTGGCCAGGATCAAGCATTAAATGGACTAGGCATTGCAGAGCTGATTTACAGGTTTTTCGCAGAACATAACGAGCTCGGTCCCATTGTGGAACGTGCCGAAAGATTTTACAGTGAACTGAAAGGTGTTGCTAAGGAAGATATAAATGTTGATGATGTCGAAGAAGTACTGCTCAAGGCTTCCGGCGGATCAAAACTAGATTACCTAAAGCCTCTGAAAGGAGTGCAAGTTATAACTCTTTTGCCTCTTGAGAAGGTGCAACAACTTCAGCAACAGCAAACGAAAGAGACGGGAAAAGGGAGGAAGCGAGGTCCCCAGGCAAACATTATAGAAGTAAGAATAAAAAGTGGAGGGCAGGAAATTTTGAGATATATAATATTAGCTAGTCTGAGAATAGATAAGAGAGGATATACAGCTTCGGAGTCTGTCAAGAGGATCAGAAGGCTCGTAAGCATGGAGGCTCCTGCTGAAGCCGAGAAGAGATTCTTAGTCGTGCTTATTCCAGACCGCGAACATCTCAAAGATCTTTATAAAGCTGTAGGCTATGAAAACATACCAAGAATAGGACGAGATATACTACCTATTTACTTGAGCGGGCTCAGTGTAATAGAAAAAGCCTTTATACGTTTAGCAAAATCAGGATCATCAGAAAATATATCTCAAAAGTTGTTAGAACAAATATACAGAGCTGTCATAGGCACATTATTGCTAAGCCTCAGAGACGACCATGACATGCCTCGCTTGGCTTATCTCATGTTGCCTCCGGTGTCCGTTGCTCGTTAGCTCTTAAAAAGCCGGAGCCAACTTTATAAAAGGTTCAAAATATTTACGTTTAATATATTAAAAATAAATTTTTCTTCTATTGATCCTCTCTTCCCACCATTTGGAGACAATTACTGAAAAATTGCTATTAATCCGCTGAGAAGTGTATAGACAAGATTCTCCCAGCTCATTTCAAACCCTCTTAAACCTGCTAGCCTCTATATAAGCAATTCCTTAAAATCTCTTTAATGTTATATCGCTTTTTCATCTAACGTATCACGAGATACATTAGCAAGTGCCTTAGATATTCCCGATGATATTCGTCTGCTTCTCCAAGAAGATTCTCATACCTAGCCTCAGAGATCTTAAGCTCTCCAAATCCGCTCCGAATAAATCCGGCTATCTCCCGAAACAACGCCTTTATCATTGGCTTCCGAGACTTTCTGCTAAGCAGTTCTGTATTAGTAGGTAAGGTTTCCCAACACGTAAAGGCGTTATAGTCTCCCGTTAGCCTCAACAAGAGATTGGAATGAAGTTGCAGTTTCCTCATTCACTTCATTAAATTATAAGGTTTTCAAAGATGACGATAATCTAGTTTTGTGTAAAGATATTGAAAAAGGAATATCTTGTGAGAGTTTTCTCTCTTCATAATGTTATATCTAAATTCTGGAAATCAATAGAAGGACCTTGAGGTTGTGCAGGTCCTGCATTACCGCCAACCATTAAGTTGAGTTTCGCTATTAACTGACTCAACGATACGTTGTGCAGCCATACTCTTCCCGGGCCGGTTAGTTTAATAAAGAAAGCTCCTTCCTTCTCTATGTGGCCGAGCAGCATTGTCTTTATTCCTCCCGCTCTAGTAACGGAATACTGCATAGAGTCGTCGAATGCCAATAAGTGTCCTTCTTCGACTTCTATTTCCTCTCCTGGTCGTAGAACGAAACTGCTCACTCCGCCCAGTGCGTGAACGAAAACTGAACCTTGTCCAGAGAAGTGAGCCATTAGTAGACCTTCACCGCCTAACCAGCCTACAGATATTTTGTTTAAAGTTGCCGAATATTGAACTCCTTGTTCGGCAAATAGGAAAGAATTATGTTCAACCATTATTCCGTTGCCATTTAGATCAATCTTTACTATTCTTCCAGGTAAAAATGAGGAGAACTCAGCGATTCCGGGACCGTAAACTTGCATTATGAAAAATCTACTGCCAGTCAGTTTTCTTTCCAAGGATTTTATTATCCCTCCCTGTGCAGCATAGTTTATCTTTACTGTAGGAGATTTAGCAACTAGGTGGCCTCCCTCTCCGTAAATCATTTCTCCTTCATTTAAGTACACTCTTACGTGCTGCATGTCGTAACCTAGGATTCTATACGAGGGCATTTATCTCACCAGAAGTGATGATGATGCTTATGGAGTTCTGCTCCACAGTACATGCATCTTTTTGCGTTTGGCGGATTTAGCTGACCGCAGTTTGGGCAAACTATACCTTGTTGCATTGGTTGTTGTACTGGTTGTTGCATCATAGGTTGTTGAGGAACAGGTTGATTGAATATAGAACCTTGGAAAGGCTGTGCGTTCATCATTTGTTGTAAAACTTGATCATATATTGAAACGTCTGCACCACATACTTCACAATAATTTAAATCTGGCCTTAAAGTCGCCCCGCACATTGGACAAGTTTGGGGCATAATAAACTTCGAGTTATTGGTATAATAAACTTTACGCAAACTACTTTATATTCTTTCACGATTTAATTTGTGTTCATCATTCAATTAATGTCTACATAATATTTAATAATTTTTAATTCCTTGGTTGAATTCGAACTTAATATTCTCATAAACTCTGTGGGTTAAGTTGAGTGTGGAGATAGTGTCGTTGTTACGCTATTTATATTTGTGTAACTTTGTATAACGAGTATCACTTATGGGTAGGAAGCCTGTATTTGAGCAAGACGTTTCTTGTCCCTCTTGTGGCAGTCATCATGTTGTTAAGTGTGGTAGGCCTTTTCTTTCAAGCGAATCGATGTGTAAAGAGGGAGAATATTAGGATATTACGCGCCTTGCCTATCCCCTCTGAGGTGACCCTCCCGGGATATAGCCCCGAAATCGAGAACTTTATGCTCGAAAATTTTAAAAACTTCAAATTAATCTAAATCTTTAACTAAATAAAATATTCGATATAAAGTAATTTGTAATTGTAAGAATTTTTGCATATATTTTTGGAACAATTTTCAGCGGTTTTCTTCCTATTGAGTTCCATCCGTAAGAAAGTAATTTATCCCTTCTATTTCCTAGGTTAAACTCGTGACAGCATACTTTTCCTTCGACCATTGATTTCATGAATCGAGATCATCAATACTCTGATATCGACGGCCGAACAAGCGAAATTCACAAGCGTTATAGCTTAGGTGATTGAACTTAGGCTTCGTCGCTGCTGATGGAACTAAAGAAAGTAAGTGACTACGTTTCATCTAGGAGCTTCACGGCACGAGCACCCTAATTTTTCCAGCTCTAATATCGCGTTGGAGACGCCGAGGGCCTCAGTCCTTCTCAGACGACTCTCACCTCTCTTTAGCTGCACACGCCTATGCCTTCGTGATGAGTTCACGCGTGAAGGTGGCTTATACAGGTCTGAGATCGTTCGTCGCTTGATCGATTCACTGCTCACCTAATCTGCGAAGGTCCCGTGGTTAAGCAGCGTGATCGAGGTCGTAAAGAAGCGTGGTCTCGAAGCTCAGTTGTCCCTTTTGGAACCCTGGGGTTTTGAGATCTGGGGATATAGCCCCCGGGAACGGTTTCTCCCCTTGACCCGGTAGGGGGCGTGTTACTAGGGCCGCCCTCGTTTTCCGCCTGACCTCCGTTTCCACTGGAGATAAGGTCTGTCCCGGTTCCCTCAAGGGGCTGACGAGATAACCCCGAGTTATCTCGACACTTTGAGGCAACCGTTGGTTAACCCCGATTTCTGAGGGGGGTTCAGGGGGATCCCTCGGGTTCCACGCGCGCCCCGTGGGCTGACCGTTTCTCCTGGAGGCCTGAAAACGTTGAGAAATCGGGCTGAAATATGGCGTTTCGCTCACGCCTTCAAACGTTATTGTATTTTATAAGGAAAATGGGCTAATTATGGCGTTTTTCGCGTAACACTGCCTCGGGAATCCCTCGGGTATTAGAGGGCTCAGAGTCTAGAGTTAGTAATTTTATATAACGTAAGATTAATAGATATTCGTTTAATTTCTCTTTTTTGAGTCAGTTTAAATCTGCTCCCCTCTCTGAACCTAGCTTGAGCGGGGGTCTCGGTCAGTTTCTCCTTAAAACTTCAAATTAATCTAAAACTAAAAAGTTTATCTCTTGAAATAGTTTTACTAATGGTATATATCATTGGGGGGCTATCCCTTTCCCCCCGAAGTCTCAGGGGGAACCCCAGGGCCCGTCTTACCCTAAACTCCGAGGATAACCTGAGTAGCCAAGGGCTTGTCTTGCTCGTCTTCAGCGAAATTGACGTTACCCGTGAGCGTTGATTTTAACTCTAGTCTCACTTGATGATTGTGAATTGGCCTATGAAGTCTCAGCGACGTTTGCCCAACCGTTTTGTGGTTCGATGCGTTCGATATTCCTAGTGTATTTAATACAAATGTTCCAAGTTGCCGATCTTTCAATAATTTGAAACTTTAAAAGTAAACGGAGTTTTCGAAAATGATTAAAACGGATACTTACCAAAATTTTAATATAATTCATTAAAATCACGCGTTAGAAACTTAACCTGTTATCCTTGACTGAAAGATTTTACCTTTTATGCTCACAGGAACTGGGAGGATGTGCCTGGTCATAGCCGGTGAGGCGAAGAGGTCGAGGGTCTCGGAGGACGTCATCCTGCTGGAGAGGGAGGACTTCGACAGGCTGAAGGACAGCAACTACCTCAAGGTGCTCATGGCCAGGGATAAGCCCGAGGAGATAAGCAGGAGCTACCACTACTACATAATGAACAGGCTGAAGTCCCTGGGGCTGTTCTTCGAGGGCAGCTACTCGTTCTACGCCGTGGTCCCCTTCGTGAGGAAGGAGGCCGGGATGGCGTTGGAGAGGGCGTTCCTGGTGATAACCAAGACCAAGAAGCTCCTGCTCTACGACGAGGAGGCCCCGGGCGAGTGCAGTTGCGATGAGAGGTGCGTAGACGCCCTCAACGACCTCCTTGACGACCTCAACCTGAGGGTGAAGAGGGAGACGCCCAGGGAGGTCCTTCAGGCCGTGGCCCAGGAGATCGTCCAGAGGATAAGCGAGAACGGGGCCTTCATGAGGCTCCCGGGTGAAGTCCTTTGGACCCACCGTTCCTGAGGGTCTACGTTATCTTAATAGTCCAGTTCTTCGCCACCTTCCTCTCCCTCTACCTGTTTCAGGACGCGGAGAGGCCGCTCGGCGATCCCCTGAGGGTGGGGCTGAACCTGCTCGACCTGGCCTTGGCTTTGTCGGTCTTCGTAGCCTCCAGGGGGGTGGACGTGAGCACGCTGAGGAGGGTTGGGGAGATAGACCTGGTTCTAACCTCTGTTATAAGTCTCGTGAACCTGGCGCTTTACGACAACCCTTCTGCCCAAGGGATAGCGGACTCGTTGGAGCTTCTGGCCGTGATAACCCTGGCCTTCGCGATCGGGTTCCTTCACGCCCTGAGCAAGGTGTTCACTTGAGGCCGTTAAACTCATGACCTTACTTTACATCTAACAGTCGTTAAGTTAGTGGGGGGCAGAGTGCGCCCCTGGGGGAGGCTCAAAGTCTCCCCTTACCGTTGGGGCGTCTCCCCCCTCGGGGCGCCAAGGCGTCGCTGGAGGCAAGGGATTTCAGGGACTCCCTGTACCCCTTATGTGAGCGGTGCCAGCGTTCGATAATTGTCTTATCGAGAAACGTTTATGCGACTAAGGGCGTAAGAGGACGGTACTACCGCGGTTCAGGATCCCCCCGGGTCTTAAGGGACCTCGTAGAGCGGCTTCCTGCCCTCCAGGGCCAGTATTAGGTTCCTGACTGCGACTTCTGCCATCCTCTCGCGGGTCTCCCTGGTGGCGCTCCCTATGTGCGGGGTCAGGACGACGTTGGGCAGTTGGGCCAACGGGTGGTCTTTACCGATCGGCTCCCTCTCGAAGACGTCGAGGGCGGCCCCCGCGATTAGCCCCTCCTTGAGGGCCCTGACCAGGTCGTCCTCCTTGACCACCGCCCCCCTCGAGGCGTTTATGAGGAAGGCGGTCCTCTTCATCCTGCTGAGCTTCTCGTAGTCCATCAGGTGATAGGTCTCGGGGTTGAGGTCAACGGTCAGCACGACGAAGTCCGACTCCCTCAGCAGAGTGTCCAGGTCAACGTACTCGTAGTCGACCTCCTCGTGCTTCCTCCTGCTGTAGTATATCACCCTCATGTCGAAGGCCTTCGCCCTCCTGGCGACGGACTTCCCTATCCTGCCCATCCCTACTATGCCCAAAGTGCTGCCGTGAACCTCCTTACCCAACATGAACTCGGGGCTCCAGGGCTTGTTCCAGTTGCCCTCCCTGATCAGCCTGTCGCCCTCGACTATCCTCCTAGCGACGGCCAGGATGAGGCCGAAGATCAGGTCGGCCGTCGCCTCGGTGAGGACCTCCGGCGTGTGGGTCACCGTTATCCCCTTGCTCTTCGCGTAAGCCACGTCGATGTGGTCGTAGCCGACGCTGTAGGTGCTGATGACCTTCAGCCTCTTCGCCCTATCGATCAGCTCCCTGTCGACCCTATCGACCAGGGTAACCAGGATCCCGTCGGCGTCCGCCACCCTCTCCAGTATCCAATCCCTGGGGGCGGGGTTCTCGCCCTCCCAGAGGTCGACCTCGGCGACCTTCCTTAACTCCTCCACCCACCCTCCGGGGAGCCTCCTGGTGACCACGACCTTGTGGGTCACAGGAGCGGTTGGGGCGTCGGAGTCAAAACTCTATCCCTTCGTTAAGGCGAGTTCTCGGCTCTGGTACCGATGAAGTGAGGGGAATCGGAGGTGGACCGGCCGGGATTTGAACCCGGGACCTCTCGGGTGCGAACCGAGCACTCTTCCAGGCTGAGCTACCGGCCCGTTCTTGGTTAGGACAGCCGAGTAATTAGCGTTTTCCTCCCCCGCTCAAGACGTCCTCGACTTTTACCCCCTCCAACTCGAGGAGCTTCCTCTTCAGCTCCACGCCCCGCCTGTAGCCTCCCAGGCCGTTCTCGGCGACCACCCTGTGGCAGGGTATCAGTATCAGGACGTTGTTCTTGCTCAAGGCCATCCCTACCGCCCTCGGGCTGGTCCCGAGGCTTCGGGCCACTTCCTTATAAGTCCTCACGTGGCCCCAGGGGATCTTCCTCACCTCCTTGAACACGCTGGCCCTGAACCTGTTAGGGCCGTAATCTATCGGGAAGTCGAACTCCGCTGGCTCCCCGCTGAAGTAGCGGTCCAGCTCGCGGAAGAGGTCGGAAAAGAAGGAGTTATCGAGCAGGCCTAGCTCGTAACACTCGCAGAAGTCCAGCATGGATATGCCGTTCTCGCCGTAGGCCACCGTAATGGGGCCGAAGGGCGAACTGTAGAGGCCGTAGACTACCTCCATGGTTCACTTTCCCGAGAGGGCCTTGATCGCCGTTTGCTCCAGGGCCCTCGAGGCTATCTCCTCGCCGAGCGCCCTCAAGAAGTCCTCAAGCTTCACTCCCCTGACCTCGACGTTGTTCCTACCCCTGACGGTTACGGTGCCGCTCTCCTTCTCCTTCCTTCCGACGATTACTAAATACGGAATGCTCTCGGCGTAGGCGTCCCTTATCTTCTTCCCCAGGGTCCCCTCGCTCGCGTCCAAGTCGGCCCTCACCTTGGCTGACCTCAATCTGTCCAGCACGGAGTTGGCGTAGTCGAGGACCTCCTCGCTTATGGGCAATACCCTGACCTGAACCGGGGAGAGCCAGGTGGGTAGCTTGCCCCTGAAGTGCTCCAGCAGGATGGCCATGAACCTCTCTATTGAGCCGTAAATCGCCCTGTGTACCATCACCGGCCTCCTCCTCTGGCCGTCCCTGTCGACGTACTCCAGGTCGAACCTCTCCGGGAGGTTGAAGTCGACCTGAATCGTTGAGAGCTGCCACCACCTGTTGAGGGAGTCCCTGATGTCGAAGTCTATCTTGGGCCCGTAGAACGCCCCCTCCTTCTCCTTAACCCTGTACTTCAATCCGAGCTCGCTCAAGGCGCTGATCAGAGCGTTGGTAGCCTTCTCCCATTGCTCGTCCGTCCCTATGCTCTCGTCGGGCCTCGTGCTCAGGTTGATGGCTATGTCGTCCTCCTTGAAGCCGAAGGTCCTCAGCACCTCGATGGTCTTGCTTATCTGCATCTTCACTTCGTCCTTCAGCTGGTCCTCGGTGCAGAATATGTGACCGTCGTCCTGGACGAACCCCCTAACCCTGAGCAGGCCGTAGAGCTCCCCCTTCTTCTCCCACCTGTAGACGTGGCCGAACTCGGCGAACCTCAAGGGTAAGTCCCTGTAACTCCTCATCCTGGACTTGTAGATCAGGATGTGAGCCGGGCAGTTCATGGGCTTTATCCCGAGCTCGTCGCCCTCGTGTTCGAACATCAGCATCTTGTCCCTGTACATGTTGTAGTGGCCGCTGATCTTCCAAAGGACTGTCCTGTAGACGTGCGTGGTGTAGACCTCCTGGAAGCCCATGGAGGCCTCTACTTCCTCTATGTACTTGATGAGCTCCTTCCTGATTATCTGTCCCTTGGGGTGGAAGAGGGCTAATCCCGGTCCTGCCTCCTCGTGGAAGGAGAAGAGGTCGAGCCTCTCGCCTATCAGCCTGTGATCTATCTCCTGGGCCTCCTCGAGCCACTTGAGGTAGTCCTTTAACTCCTCCTCCCTCTCGAACCCGACGCCCCTCACCCTGACGTACTGAAGCCCCGGCTCCGGGTGGTGGACCGAGACGTTCAGTATCTCGAAGTGCTTCGGCTCAGCCCTTATCGACGGCTGGTAGGCCAAGTTGAAGGAGCCCAGGGGAGTGTCGACCCTGCCTTCGGCTACAGTATACTCGTAAGGGGGGTCGAACTTCGCCAGCCTCTTGGCCTCGTCCAGAGAGAGGACGTTCCGGGAAACTATGTCAACGTAGAAGTCCCTCTCCCCGACCCCCACTTCTGCGACCTTCATTCCGGCCTTGAGGGCGTTAATCGCGTATTGTATCCCCGCAACCGCTAATACGTCCTTGTTTACGTCCATATGACGTAAAGAGCTTCAATTGAGATAAAACGTTTGATGCGGAGGATCCTCATAATCGCGAGCGGCGGGGGCCACAGCGGCTTCGCCAGGGCGATAGCCCAGTACCTGCCCTTCAAGGCGGACTTCGTCGTGCCCACCGGGGATACCTTCACCCTCGAGATGGTGAAGCCCTACGCGGAGAGGGTATACTACGTCGTGAAAGGAAGGGAGCCCGGGG
>Ga0081534_100237_pt1 | contig 19124 bp, 29 predicted proteins | sample MonGeyMetagenome_FD_71019 | JGI IMG/M metagenome (GOLD analysis project Ga0081534, IMG submission 71019) | Hypoxic/sulfidic aquatic microbial communities from Monarch Geyser, Yellowstone National Park, USA - MG (SPAdes) v1 (version 2) | ecosystem: Environmental > Aquatic > Thermal springs > Hot...
TCGTTTATAGTATCGGCCGACTTAGTTTATGATGGAATAACAAGACACTTTGAGACATCTAAGAGCAAGATCACATTCGGCCTCGGCGCAATTGCGTTATTAGTTCTGTCTGGGCTTGCCGTGCACAGCATTTCGGTTCACGTGACGGAGGCCGCTCAGAGCGATTATGATGTCTTTACTGCGTCGTTCGCATTACTCATTTCCGTGATACTTCTCGACATGGTAATTACCGAGATGAAAGATGTAGAATACAGGGAGGTAATGGTAATGGAAAGCCTCGGCATAGTGTTGCTTCTGGCTAACGCAGGGCTCCTTGGACACATAGCGTGGGCCCTCGGGAAGGGTCTCGGAGCGGGCTTAGACTTCAAAGCGCTTCTAGCGTCCAGCGCTATTAGTGCCTTCGACACGCTTGGCCTTGAGGCCTTCTATTTTGGCGGGTTCATCTATCCTGCAGAAAACACATCAATAAGACATGGACATCAGCAGGTTAGGTCAGAAGGCGATTAGGTCATTCTGGCTTTCTCTCGATCCAGAAGGACAACATGATATATGATACGCTCTGTATGTCAATCCTCAAATCTGCGGTATTGACACCAGCTACTGGTCTTATTAATTTTTCTATGACGTATGCTGAAAGTCACGCCTCCACGGTAGCGCTCTGAGGCCTGTCGATCTCCTTGTAGATCTTATTGACGATTTTTATATAATCCGCGTTCAAACTCATTGCCGTTACTAAAAGGCGAGACAGTATGTTTCCTAGCGACTCCCCGCCCTCGGCATCGGCGTAGAGGATCGCGAGAACCTTTATTGTCGACATTATTTTGTGGTAAAGTATGTCTTCAGGTAAGTCGACCTTCTCAGCGAAGGTTCTAATGAGGTTATAAATAATATCGAGCTTCTCGCCAATTCTGCCAAGCGTGAGGATAACCATAACCTTTAAGTCGGTATCTGAGTAACCCTGGAATCTGTACCTCGTTTCCACATCTATATTGGCCTTAAGTATGTCCCTCGCGAGCAACGGCGCCACAACATCGTAGACCCTGACCACATCTCCTAATGTGGTCGCTTGTCTGAGAAGTTCAAGGATGTGTCCTGGCGTGACCTCTTCCTCGGTAGGCTTATACATCATAGTGGCTCACCCATGCATTCATTCTATATAGATGATGGTCTAAGAAAGTATATAAAGTTTTCAATGAGGAGGGCCTTCAAAACTTTCAAGCATAAGCTAAATCAATCCTCAAATCTGTGGTATTGAAGCCAGTTACTGGCCGTTCAGGACGGCCTGTGCCACCTTGAGCACCGTCTCCATCTTCTTTCTGTAGTGGAAGTCGTCAGTTATGTCCTTTAGGGCTTGTTTCCACAGGCTATCGGGGTCGGCCCTGGCCCTCCTGTATAGTTCGTCCCAGGTGTGAGCATAGTCCCTGAACTCCCGTACTACCGTGTACCGCGTGAACTCCCCATCATAGAGGCTGTCGAGCGTTATCTTGAGGCTATCACCTATGTGACAAATGCGTAGGTGGGCGAAGCCGTTCGGGAGGCCCTTCCAGAGGCTCATGCAGCCACCGCCCACTTTGATTCACCAAACTAAGCTTGGTGCTCTGGCTCTTTTAACCCATCGGTCGCGCCCTGACTTAGCTTCTCGGCCATAAGCCTTATGGCAGTCCTAACAACCTCGGACTTGTTCACCCCCATCTCCACGGCGAGCCTGGTGAGGAGCTCCCTATCTTTCCTATCAAGGACTACGTTTACGACCTTGGGATCCTGGTGTATGCGCCTCCTGGACACCCAGGCTCACTCTCCTATAAGGTGTGGTGTTCAACTCCCATATAGGTTCATGTTGTCTTATGTCCTGACTGTATCATCTTTTCGGTCTTCTTCTTTACAATATATGCTGGGACTGGAAGCAGAATCAGTAGCAATACGGTCAGGATTGCCTCCTGCGATGTCATGGGGGCGGTGACCTTAGTTAAGCCTGAGGTTATGGCCCTCAGATAGATCAAATATGAGGCTAAAGCGAGACCGCCGCCGATGACGCTAATAGCTGTAAATATATGGGCTAGCGTTGACATTAGCTTCACATCCCTTATAGCCTTGAGCCTCAGCTCAGTAATAGAACTCCACAAGTCTCCTTTCGCTAGATATACAGCATAAAGCGCGATAAGGTTGAGGTCTAGAGCCGTAAGCCAGAGGATCAAAAACACCATAAACGCGTTGTAGTTATAAGACGGATACACAAAGCATAGGTATTCAACACCCACGAAAATACCAGTTATGGGGATCAACGGTGCGACCAATTTTACGAGCTCCTTCAATTTCATCTTATTCGGCATCATCTTTTCATCGCCCATAACCCTCACCAGAGCTCTGGCCAGTATAGCCTCCAACCTGAGAGGCTATTAAGCGGTGCAGAGTCATGAAATGCCTTTAAGACGTAGGCCGTTGCCCACCGCCCGCGATCTAGCATTACGACTCGTAAATTTGAGAATGACCTGCCTGTCGCGCCACCATGCGTTGCTGAGGCACCTGCTGTCCTGTCATGTCATGACCACGACATTCTCAAATTTACTAAAAAGCTTTTAATGCCAGCAGGCGCTTGCGCGTCGTGGCCCAGGTGCGGCTTATGGGCAACGCATTGGAGCCTGGAAAGCCGTGCCCCAGGTGCGGCCTGCCTATTGACTTTCTGGAACGTAAGAAAGTTGGAAACCAGGTCTACCTTTACGCCTGGCATTATGTGAGGGGGCCCGATGGCGGAAGGCAGGTGAAGAAGTGCTACCTAGGCCCAGAGCGCTACATTCATGGTCAAGTAACGCATGAACCCTTGGGCGTCGTGCTCAAGGGGATGGGGCAGGACTTAGACGATATGCCGAGATATGGCGAGTACCTCAAGAACGTGGCGCAGACATTGAGGCAGAAGATGCAGGATCACACACTGCCGTCTAAGCATGCAAAGATCATAGTTGATGCCATAGAGGATCTGGCAACCCTCATAGAGCCGCTGAGGAAGTACGCCGAGGAGAAGGCCAAGGAGGAGGCCGTTAATGAAATAGTCGCAAAGGCCCAGCCACTCGAGACGCCTCCAAAGACCTCGCAACCCCAGGCATCGGAGACCAAGCAGACAGAGACCTATAGGACGCTGTCGACGCTCACAGGGATGTCACCCGATGATATAGAGAGGCAACTGGCCAAGCTCAAGGAGGCCCTCAAGGAGCTCAAGAACTCACGCTAGCTGACCTCCTCCCCGCCCTTTATGACGAGGCCTCCAGTTGTAAAGGTTAGCTAGGCTTATCAGTGCTTCTTTAGCGGGTCAACCAGGTACTCCTTTATGATCTTATTAAGCGCCTTTTTGTCTGACACATAGCCAGCCAACGATCCAACGTCCCAAATGTCGTCTTTCGTTACCTTATTATATTCCAATTTTGACAACTCCTCTGGATCCAGTAACCACCAATAACCTTCGGGCCAAAGCACTTTAGATATCGTCTGCAGAAAGTCATAAAGTTTTACTCTTTTTCTTCTAAGGAACTCTGAGGCCTCGGATAAGAACCAGTTCTTAGGTTCTCCAAAGACCTCTCTGTTTGCCTCATTATCAAACCATCCTAAGCCCTCCCAGAGTTTCCTGTCGTTGAGCCTGGCAATCACATCAGGGGCTATCGTCTTAAAGAAGGCCTCGATTCCTCTTAACGCAATATAGTCATATATTGAAAGCAACACTTCAGCACGCTGTTTCAACGAGAGTTTTCCCCACATATCATAGTAAAAGGTGTTGAAGTCAATTCCGATTAGCTCTGCTAAATTGTATGGTATTCTGGGATCATCCATTAATTGTTCTTCGTCTATGACAATAAGGGAGTCTAGTAGCTGTTCGGCACGCCTCCAAATCGGGTAATTCGGCTCTCGAATGCTCTGCTCCCATTCGTTCCATTTATCAATAACGGCCTTTATGATGAAATTCTTTATTTCCTCTGGGTTCTTCTCAAGCTTAGCTTCGCTCATTCACATCACCCAGGCTCAGCTCCATCAGCTAATTCTATGTAGAACTACGTATATAAATGTTTCCGTGAGTGATAAGGACTTAAGGACGTCATGGTCTATGACACGCTCTGTATGTTAATACCGCAGATTTGTGGAATGACGTATCCGACGTGCTCTGTACTACAGCATAGCCTGGCTAAGTGCGTAGGCCCCGGGGCCGTTTTGTTGGCCCCAGGGCCTAGGGCCCCGGAGGTGAGAGGCGAGGGTGCGGGCTTTGGCCCAAAAATAACAGGAAGGGGAAGTAAATAAGCTTTTTCTAATGCGTGATTAAGTGTAGCCGTATCGGATTTTGATATACCTCCCCACATATACGGCCGTCTTCTCCCTCCTGGCCTCTACATAACGGATTATCGCCCTCCTGACTATCTCAGCCATAGTCACGCCGAACCTAGCGGAGACTTCCCTCAGCTCCCGCTCCAGGTTCTCATCAATCTTAACCGAGGTGACTGTTGTTCCACTTCCATCATAGAAGTCGTTGAGGATCGGCGGCAACCTGCGGTACGTCTTTATATAGTCGATGGTCTCCCATACGGCTCTCCTGACGGCCTCCGACCTGGATATGTTGGGGTTTATGCTTGCCAGCCTATCGAGCTCGGCCCTGAGGCCTCTCGGAACCTTGAAGCTAAATATGATCATGCTATCACCTCACAGCTCCTCATAGTCCCCGCACTTGTCGACCATGCACTCCTCCATGCACTCCTCCTCGTCTTCGTCGTCCTCGCACTCGTATGCGCACTCGCTCTCGGCCCCGATGCAGTCATCATCCCAGCTCATGGTATCACCCCCTGGGCAGGGACTACTATGCTGACGGAGGGCATAGCAGGCGCGAGCGCTGTTTCATAAACATCAACATAGCCGCCTTCATATGGTGTCAGCGTCCTGATGAGTCGCATGAGCGACAGCCTCACGATCTCGCTCGCGCTCACCATGTTGGCCCTGGCCATCCTCTTAAGCCCATTTTTCACGCTCAGGGGAACCTTGAAGGTGGTGATGATGTATTCGTCGGTCTCATAAGCACACTGGCTTATGTCCTTGATGCCATCGTTTAGCGCCTGGCTTACGGCCAGCCTAATTATTGTACTCATTGACATCCCGAGCGTCTCGCTCGTCCTCTCAAGTAAAAAACGCAAGCTCCTGGGCATCTTAACCGAGGCACATACAAGACGGTCATCCATACTATCATCCCTCGCGCAGTATCTGGTAATACCGGACTCATATAAAAAGCGTTAGGGTAAAAGTGTGGAATGAAATCCTTAAATAGGGGCATCCGTTCCGCGCTGTAGCCCCTCCCCGCCTACTGGGGCCAAATGATGTGTCCCTGGAACACATGCTTGGACGCGCCTCCAATGCGCCCACTTGGCCCTGGGGACAACGTTCTGTGATCCCAAAACATGTTTTATGCACCCGGGACAGAAAAATAAATTAAAAGGATATATGAAAAAGGAAAAAGACCTTAGAAGCCCTTTTGTTGTTTCACTTAACACTTTGACTCAATTCTCTCGGTTTCCCCCTTGATATGATATATATCATCCACTAAATGCCCGCGAGATACTTTGAGGCGATATGTGATGTAGAGGTGCTTTATTACCCTGACGCACCTTCCAAAAGTGTTCTCTTCCCCATGGTCATAGATGTATTCATCGGTGACAATGCCATTGTCCTTAAAGTAGTGCCTCAGGTGGGTGTAGTTCCCAATAATTTTGTTAAACTCCTTGTCATAAAGCCTAAAGTACTTGTCAAAGTGAACATCAAAGTCGTAGCCGTTCCCGCTTGACTCCACGAACATCCTGACAACATCCCTAAGGAGCCAGAACGCTTCCTCCCTGTCTTCCTCATTCCTGTTCTTCATGGCCTCATTAGCCAGCTCCCTGAGGCTGTCAATTGTCCTTTTCCACTCATCATTAATCATATCGGAGGCAATCCCCAAAAACTGGTCAAAAAGCTCCTCAAACTCCCTCTCCCGCTTTTTCTCCTCAGAGGACTTCTCAAACTTAGCCTCGCTCATATTCCTCACCAGACCCTCTTCCATCAGCTAATTCTACGTAGAACAATGTATATAAGTGTTTCCGTGGGCGACTATGGTCATGGCGGTGAAGTCCAGCCCTTCAAAAATTAGTACGGCAGGTACCTCGGGTACCAGGACGTGACGGCCTTGAACACAAGGAAGACTATCAAGACGATGACGCCCGCTATTATGATGTCCACCAGGTTGAGTGAGGCCCTTACGTAAAGGCCAGCCGAGGCCGACCTCCCGTACATATCGCTTACGGAGACCGAGATCAGGTTAGCCCTCGTGTTGAAGAAGCACGTCCTGAACACAGTTGTGTTGTAGACCTGCGGCGTCCCGTCAACGTACCAGGTTATGCTATAGGGAGGCGTCCCGCCGCTTATGGTTGCCCTAAGCGTGTAGCAGGCCCTCGAGAGCACCAGGTAGTTGCCCACGCTGACAGGCAACACGCTTACTGAGACGCCTGGGTTCACCGTTATCGGAACCGAGGCGTACGCCGTGCCGTTGTATGCGTCCCTGAGCACGACCTCGGCCACGTAGTGTCCTGGCTTCGTCGGTGCAAAGGTGAGGGTCGTGACGCCTGGCGCCTTCGCTATGCTCTCGGCCGCCTGCGTGCCGTTCAGGTAGACGTATATCATGTATGGCGGGTGCCCGCCAGTTGCGGCGACCGTTATGTTAACAGGGGAGTTTATGTCCACCGCGTTCGGCCCTACAGCTGAGACCGTTGGGCCCCTGAGCACGGTAAGGAGAACCCCTGAGGTTGCAGTCGCGCCCATGCTGTCCTTCACAATAACGCTCACGTTGTACTTGCCAGCCGTGGTGAGCGAGAGGGGTAGCTCGGTTGCGTTGATCGTGTAGGGCGTCCCGTTCATGAACCATGTGATGTAGTATGGAGGTACGCCGCCGCTTATGTCCGCTATCATCGTGACGTTAGTCATGTTCTCAACGATCGGAGGCGCTATCATCTTGACGCTGACCCCCAGCCTGGGGACAACTCGGAGCGTGAAGTTCGGCGTCTTTGTCGCGTATCCAGCCGAGTCAACTATGAGGAAGTAAATGTCATAGGCGCCAGGCGGCACAGGGAAGTTTATTATGTATGTATAGGTGTTGACGCCAGTTATGTTAGTAACTATCGGCGAGCCCCATACCGTGCTGTTTGCGACTAGGTAAACGTAGATGGGATAGGTGGCGCCTGACACACCTATAGTGGCCGATATCGTGAACTTCACCCCTTGCTCGACTACCGCTGGCGCCCTGACGCTGAAGGTAGTTATTATGACCTTCCCGAACACGAATGCGTTAGCTACTGGCAGTAGCATAACCAGCAAAAGAAGCGTGAGGGGGAGGAGCGGGGCTGGCCTCACAGCCATCCCCTGCCCTTCTTCGGCGGCTCCACTACTGGCATCATGACGCCAGCCGACTCAACTGCGAGGGAAGGCCTTAGCTGAGGCGGCAGGTTGATGGCCACAAGCCTCACAACGACAAGCGGCGCTATCTCGAGAGCAAGGGTAGCGACCTTCACGGTGCGGTCGGCGTCCTCAAATATCTTGGCCGCGTCCTCTCCCTCCCTCTTAAGCGCTATGGCAGTAACTACGCTGTTAGAGGCGTTCTCAGCTACCGCCATCAGGGTCTTCGTGACCCTCGCGAGGAGCATCCAGATAGTCGGGAGTATCTGTTGCATCGGGACAATGATCTCAAGCATGTTACTTGGCGCTAACACGGCCCTTATCACGAGCTCTATGGCGTCCTCAGTGAGCTCGGATCCCTCCTCGGCCATCTGCGGGAGTCTGAGCTTAATACTCCTCCTTATGTCCTCTATCAGATCCTTTATGTCGTCCCTTGTAATCCTTATTATGGGAAACATGACTACCCTCTGGGCGTCTACAGCGCCTTGGGCATTCCTGTTTTCACTGCTCATCCTCGTTCTCCTCCTCTTCCTCCTCTGGCTCCTCCTCCTTTACTCTCTCCTCTATCTCCTCAGCCCTGCGACGCCTTAAGCCTAAACGCCTGGGAGGAGGTGTCTGTTGTGCTGATTCCTGTGTCTCGCTTTGCGTCCCACTGAGCGCCATATCGTAGTATTTCTTAAGCTCCTCATTAGTGCATGGATACACATGGCTTATCTTGCCAAAGGACGCATACCTGAGCCTGTAGCAGTACGCAGTTGCTGTTGGTTTCTTACCAGGTGGCGGAGGCCGCGTTACATCGACCCCGAACACCAAAAGTATTACGTCGTTCGACACATCATCGATGACTCCATCATCGCTTTCATTCTTCAGATCGAACTTATAAATAGCCACAGCTGTGAACCCCCGCGGCAACGGGTGGATCCTCGGGCCCGTGGAGAATATGCAGGAAAGGATAACGCCCGCCTCCGTCCCGAACCCTGCGTTGGCTAGAGTTACAGCCGTGTCAATCGGGTTCGGAGCAATCATATCTGAGGCATAGTCTGCGAGGATACGGCCACACTCCTTCTGTTCATCATTTGCAGACATCCCGTTTTCCCCTCAGTATCATTAACGGGAAACGCTTAAATGCGGTAACGCTCTACGCTTCTTTCGCAAAACCGTTGCATAGTTTTACTTGCCCAAGTTAAACTGTCGTTAAGCGGAATTTTGTTAGGTAAAGTGTCTGGAAACCCCTATATAGGTGCGCAATTTTTTCCATGGATTTTGTATAATGGTTAACTTGGCCAAGTAAAAACTACCGCTTATATATGCATACGTACACACATACACTGGGTGAGAGGGGTGAGTGGACGTGAGTTACGAGTGCGTGAGTTATGAGTTGGTGCCGTGGAGAATGTATAAGTTGGAGTTCTGGAGAATTAGCCCAAATGGCGTCTTTCGCCTAAAGCGTGACTATGAAAAGATCGTAGAAAAGGAATTGGCAAAGAGAAGCCTTCAATTACCTAGACCAGTGCTGGCAAAGCCAGTTGAGGCGTGTGACAAGTTTGAGGAGAACTCAGACCTCTACATACAGTGCCTCTACGTGTTGCATCGTGCAGGAGGTGAGCTTACATGGCAAGGGCAGTGGTGAGGCTGACTATTGAGCTCCCCCAGGAGCTCTACAGTTGCCTTGAGGAGGAGGCCAGGCGTAGGCAGACAAGCAAGGCAGAGTTCATAAGGGAGTTGCTGAGCCAGGCATGTAAGGAGGGTGAAAAGAAGTGAAGGTCGCAGTCGTAAGCACTGCCCTAGGGCCTGGCAACATCTTCACAACTCCTCCGCTCTTCTACGGGGGCCTTGAGGAGGTCGTTGCGTTAAGGGCCAGGCACCTGCTGGAGCAGGGCCATAAGGTTTACCTGTTTGCCGCCCAGGGCAGCGAGGGGGCCTGGAGGGCAAGGTGGCCAGGCTCACCAGTCCCAGAGCTCATAGAGGAGCCCACGGAGGCAGACTTCCTTAAGCACAGAGACGTCCTTGATGACGTGGACTTCATTATTGACGACGGCTGGGCAACCGCGGTTGCCCAGGCGTACCCTCAGAAGTCAATTAAGGTCTGGCACGGCTCCCAGTCCCCGCTGATGTACGCTATAGCTGACAGGGTGAGGCAGTTCGGCGTGAGCAGGGCCCACGCTGACCTCATAATGCGCCTGACTGGGGACAGCAACGTCGGGTACATATACAACGCAGTTGACACCAGCGAGTACCCGCTCGTGAGGGAGAAGGAGGACTACCTCCTCTACATGAACCGCATAGACAGGGACAAGGGAGCCCACGTGTTCGTAAGGCTGTGCGCGGAGCTCGGCGTTAAGTGCTACATGATTGGCGAGGACTTCCTTGTGAACGACCAGAACTACGTTCACTGGCTCATGCAACACCTGCCCTCAAACGTTGAGTACCTGGGTAGGGTGCCAGACAGCGTGAAGCTTGACCTGCTCGGCCACGCGAGGGCGCTCGTTGCGCCCCTGTCACCGCTCTACTTTGAGGTGTTCGGGCTTTACGCGGTTGAGTCAGCGCTCATGGGCACACAGCTGATCGCCATGAGGAACGGGGCGTTGCCAGAGATTGCCCCCTGCGCTAAGTTCGCAGACACCTATGAGGAGCTGTTCAGGCTAGTTGCACAGGCCCTTAAGGAGGAGCCTCCCAGGCCTGAGGAGTGCAGGGAGAGGGCGCTGAAGTGGGACTACCGTAAGGTCTGGGAGGGGCTGGCTAGCTATGGGCTGCGGCAGAGAAGTTTGGGGTTCAGCGGTACGCCTCAGAGTTCGCAAAGCTACTGAAGGAGGTGGCTGACGGGGCAGTGTGGGGGCAGTAACTGGGTTGGCTGACTACACTCGTGTTAAGGTCAAGGTCTGGGAGTTCATAGACAAGTTCAGGGGCAAAGGCTTCAGCATGGGCGACGCCAGGGCCTACGTCTCGTTGCTGGCGGACTTAAATATAGCTGGGGGCGAGAAAGACTACGCCGAGGCTCTCTACAAGGCCTATGAGGGGGCGCTGTCCCTCTATAAGTCAAAGGGGTTCTCCGCCCTGGCCGAGGACTACAAGGCGAAGGTAAGGGAGTGGGCCGCGTTAGACAGGTCGTCGTTTTCGGTGAGGCCGCCCCCCTCTCACGGCCTAGACCTAAGGCCAGTAATAAAAGGGGCTACCGTGGTCTCGCTGTTCACTGGTGCCTACGGGCTGGACTTGGGCTTTGAAATGGCTGGCTATGACGTAGTCTTAGGCCTAGACGTCTCCGACGCGTCCTACGAGAACTTTAAGGCGAACAGGCCAAAGACCCCCTTCATACACGGCGACATAGCGGGCTACAGCACCGCTGAGGTACTCAAGGAGGCGGGCCTCAAGGCTGGGGAAGTAGACGTGGTGACTGGGGGCCCGCCCTGCCAGCCGTTCAGCACCGCGGGCAAGAGGGAGGGGCTAAAGGACTACAGGAGCAGGGCGCTGGTGGAGTTCATACGCTTCATAAAGGAGGCGAGGCCGAAGGCCTTCGTGATGGAGGAGGTCACGGGCATCTTGAACTCCAGGCTAGCCCACGTCCCCATGAAGGAGAGGGGCGGGAGGCCCCTGAGGCCCGAGGAGCGGCCTGGGTCGCTGTGGGAGGTAGTACTGGGCGCCCTGCGGGAGACTGGGTACAGGATAACCTGGGGGGTGCTGAACGCCGCGGACTTCGGCGCCCCGCAGGAGAGGGAGAGGGTCATAGTGGTCGGGGTGAGGCCAGACATAGGTGTGGCCCCTACGTTGCCCCAGCCGCAGTACTCTAGGAGGCCTGCCGCCACGCTGAAGGACGCCACGTTGCCGTGGGTCACGGCCGCCGAGGCCATAATGGGGGTGAGGGAGGACATAGGCTACGCGAACTTACCGCCCAAGTACCTGAAGTATATCCGTTACGTGCCAGGCGGGGGGAACTGGAGGCAGATACCAGACGGGCTAAAGCCAGAGGCCATGAACGGGGCTTACGCCACTGACGGTGGTAAGATGGGGTTCTACAGGAGGCTGGCCTGGTTTGAGCCCTCGCCTACCCTCGTCACCTCGCCAGCCATGAAGGCCACGATGCTAGTCCACCCATGGCTTGACAGGCCCCTCGGCGTAAGGGAATACATGAGGCTACAGGGCTTCCCAGACGAGTGGAAGGTAGTGGTAGGCGTCCAGGAAGCGTACAGGCTGTTCGGCGAGGCAGTGCCCGTACCCCTGGCCTACGCGATAGCCGTACATATAGGGGCGTTGTTGGGCTGGGTCGCGTGAGTTTTACTTGGCCAAGTAAAACTGTCGTTAAGCGGATTTTTGTTAGGTAAGGCCCCTGGAGCGCCCTATAGGGGAAACGAATTTTTTCCATGTATTTTGTACAATGGTTACCTTGCCCAAGTTAAAAGCTAAGGCTTATATATGCACATACACACATACGCACTGGGTGAGAGGGGTGAGCAGGGGTGATCTGTTACACAGGCTCCCCTATCGTTAACATAGGCTCCACTCTCGTCTGGTTGCTCAGCCTGGCGATCGCTATCGCGGCCTCCCTGAAGGATAAGAGCGTCACTGGTGACAACCTCCTGGTCGCCATAATAAACACAGTTGTGTGGACTACAGTTATGTTTAACGTCGGCTACCCCTGCTGGCCGCCGTTTGCCTTTGTCCTGCTAGTGTTGTTATTCCTCGTTGAGCTGCTGTATGACCTAGATGCGCTAGCCCAGTAAGGGGGTGATAAGAAGTGAGTGAGGCTAAGGAGGTAAAGGAAGACAACATAAGCGTTAAGGTGCTTGAGGGGGAGAGACATTACAGCTTCTCGATATACATAAACGGTAAACGTATTGAGGGTAACCCCTTTAGTGGTGACAGTGAAGTTAATGTCTTTAACGAGCTTGAGAGGACCATAAATGAGCTTAACGAGGACGCTAAAGGCCTTTACTTAGCTGTAGAGCACTGGAAGGTAAGGAAGATAGCAGACATGATTGCTGAGCAGGCAGCTAGGATAGTAGGGCTGGCTAGGGTGTTGGAGCGCATAAAGGTGGAGACAGTGTGGCCCGAGTGCCCCGATTGCAATAATTAGGGTGAGCGGGAGTGAGCCCTAGGGTGAAGCCCAAGGCGGACTGCGCCTCTGACGCTGGCGGTAACGTTAACACCATCCATAAGGACTGCAGGCTGTGCTGCGTGTCCCTTGCCTTCAGTATGCCAGCTGGCTGGTACGCCATGCTGGTGGACTGGGAGGCGTGAGGGGTGAGCTGACATGGCGAGGGCAGTGGTGAGGCTGACTGTTGAGCTCCCCCAGGAGCTCTACAGCTGCCTTGAGGAGGAGGCCAGGCGCAGGCAGACAAGCAAGGCAGAGTTCATAAGGAAGCTGCTGAGCCAGGCATGTAAGGGAGGTGAAAAGAAGTGAGAGAGAAAGACAAGATAGACAAGATAGATTGGCGCCTTAAGTTTATAGAGTTGTACATTGAGCAGCAGCTGGAGCAGCAGATAGCCAACACGTACTTCGTTGACCCAGAGCTCAGGATTGTGAAGAGGACTGGCATGTACTGCCAGGACGGCGTGACGGAGAAGAGGTACTTCTGCCTAGGAGTTAACGTGAACAGTTTTACCGAGCAGCTTGACGTGTACAGTGTTGAGGACAAGGGCTGCAGCCACCCGTGGGGCTGCTATGGGAGCTCAATCTACATGACCATCCCTGCTGAGGACTCACCCGTGGTCGGTACTGCGTGCATGTACGTCCTGCCGCCAGGGAAGACTTACGTAATAGCGTACGAGAGACGCAGCGGTACCCCATTAATAAAGGTCAAGAAGTTCAGGGTAATCGACCCTGACCACGCAGAGGTGCTGGAGGAGTGGAGTTGCGAGGGGTACCAGTGCATTGCTCCTGACTTCTCTGGCTTTATTGACGTCAAGGACGTTGTGAAGAGGATGTGTGAGGGAGGTGAAAAGAGGTGAGCGGGGAGGGGACTGAGCGACTCGGCGACCTCGTCATTAAGTACCTGAGGGACAACATAGTCGACCTCTGCGAGCTCATTAAGAGCGTCATAGGCGATATTGAGCAGGCCATAGTTACTGCAAACGGTGACGTACTCTCTAAGGTTACAGCCGCAAAGATACTAGGGGAGATAGCGGAGGACCTAAGGATGCTTGAGGACGCGGCGCTCTGCGATGAGTACCGCGACGTTGTAACTAATGCAATGCTTGACGCAGTAGGGGTCCTCCTAAGGGTGCTCTATGACCTTAAAGCTGGCAAGCCCCTCGATGAGAAGGAGAGGGAGCTGTGGGATTTCCAGCTCATGCTAAGACTCAGGGCCCTTGGAAGGCTTCCCGTGAACTGTGGCAGGAGAGGGGTTTAGGCTTCATTGGGCTTGATATAGCTTGATATCAAGCCCTCCTCCCTCGGCTTCACAGCCCTCAGGGCCAAGGATGGGGCGTTCTCCATCTACCAGATAGGAGGGGAAGGAAAAAAGCCCTTGTTGTGGTAGGCTAGAGCAACAGCACGTAGCTCTGCATAGCGTAGAGCTGCCTGTCGCGCTGATCATAAGTGAACATCTTGTCGTTCTGGGGCTCGTACAGGTACCACCTGACGCCCTGGGAGTCCTTAACTATGATCAGGTTGTAGGCGTGGCCAGCCGAGTAGTCGAGGATGACGCCTATGGCGTTTATGTGGAAGTCTATGGCCATCCTCGACTTGAAGTACATGGCGAACTTGTCGCAGTCAAAGACGTCAGTGATGTACTTCCTTGTGTCCGTCCAGTCCCACTCAATTATCTTGTTAATGGTGTCAAGGTCAGCCGCGTAGTAGGTGCCGTCGAGCCGCAGCCACGTCTGCATCCCTCCCTTTGACTTTAGGTCATTGACTACTGACTGAAGCTCGTCCTCCGTGAGGGGCGTTGGATTTACCTGGAAGGGCGGGACGTACCATTGATACAGCTTATCAGCGACGTTCATGGCGTCCATTATGTCAGCCTTAAGGTCTCCCTGGGCTGGGGCGCCTATGGTGCCAGCCCCTGCAAGGTCGAGCCAGTGCCTCAGGTTCTGCCTCGTGGCCTCTATGAAATTGACCTCGTCGTTAGTGAACGAGACCGTGTTCTGGTCTCTCTGACAGAACTGCGCACAAAGCCACCTAAGGAAAGTACTCATTAAACCCTCCCCCTGGGGTCTTCACCCATAAGGAAGAACTCACATGAGAGCTAAAAAGTATACAGGGCCAGGATGCTCCGCTGGGACTACCGCAAGGTCTGGCAGAACCTGACATCGCAGCTTTTAAGGCCTCCCAGCCCCTAGCGCTGGGGATCAGCCGTGGGGACCATAATTGACGTCCTTAAGAAGGACCTTGATTACGTGAAGGAGAAGGATGAGGAGAAGTGGAGGAAGGCCATGAAGTGGCTTGAGAGGGTTGAGGAGCTCTACTACAACGGGAGGACGGTAGTTGATAACTATGACGCGTTCTTCATGGCCCTGGGCGTAATCCTTCTGTACGCCATAGAGGTGTGGCCTTTCCGTGTGGAGGAGTTGGCCTCTGCGCTTGGAGTGGACCTTAAGAGCCTGGGCGCGAACCTTGACCACTTCGCGTGGTTCCCTGGCTAGTGGTTATAAATACTGAAGTGGACGCTACTGCCTTCATTTTTAGCAACTATACGCTAGAGGCCCTGGGCACTCACCAAATGAGCGGTCGGCCATCCGCGGCTAATGGCCAGGTGAGCCGCCAGTTCACCGCGCCACAGGGCCGCGAGACGTGGACGGCTCACCACGTATAGGCTGGTAGCAGGGGTTTAAAGGCCATTGGTCAGGCTCATAGGCTTTTATAGTTTGCCTTGAAAGAAATTAATGGGTGAGAGGGTGGAGGGCGAGGAGAACAGGCCCTACAGAAGGGTTACCCTTGAGTGGTATAGAGATCTTGAGACTGGCACGTTCCTGCTGAAGATGGTAGCGGAGGGTGAGGGCATAAAGGGAGGGAGAAGGGAGGTTACGTTCACGCTCTCTTCCGACGCCCTCGATACGACTAAGCCTATTACCCTCGAAGAGATACTCAACATGGCTATTGACGAAAACATCGATGAGTCCTCAATAGCTAATAGGATCGCCGTTACACTAGCTAAGCTGCTTACTATGGCTGGTAAAAATGACATTGACTCTGCAATTGAAGCGTCCGTTAATGAACTCGGCTTCGATGCTAGGGAAATCATGGCACTTGACGCTATCAAGCTTAAGATGGCACTTAATGGTGAGAAAAGTTAAGGGTGTGAAGCCATAGGCTTTTTAGTCTAGTCCTACAATTGAAAGCCTAGCCTTTTAAGGCGGGGATGAGAAAAGCTTATAAGGCCCTGTTTTCCTATTGGAGGTGGTGGAGGTGGTGGTAAAGCTAAGGTGCCCGTACTGCGGCTACGTCTGGGACTATAAGGGCAAGAAGACCTTGTATGTCACCTGCCCTAACTGCATGAGGAAGGTAAACATTCAAAAGAACAGGGTGGAGTGAATGTCTGCGGGCGGTGAAGGGGAGCTAACCGTGACGGTCAGGATGAAGGTTAGCCCCGAGCCCGAGAGCGAGCAAGCCCTGCTAGACTTTTTAAGGAGGTACAGGGACGCCCTCAACTACTCGATAAGGGCAGTGATAGCGAACAGGGCCCTGAGCCTCAGCAAGGCCCACAGACTCCTATACAAAGACCTGAGGGAGAGGTACGGCCTGCCATCCAATATTGCAATTGGCTGCTACAGGGAGGCCATCGCTATAGCCAAGTCATGGCTCAGGAACCCGAAAAGGGGCGAGGTACCAACAGCCAAAGGCCTGAGCATGTGGCTGACTCATGAACTGGGCTACAGGGTCAAGGGCGACCACGTGGAGCTGGCAGGAGGTTATAGGCTCAGGGTAATCGGATGGGACAGGAGGTATGACGACTTCCCTAACAGGGAGGCTAGGCTGGTGTTCAGGGACGGAGAGTTCACCCTTTGTATTTTCAAGCGTGTGCCAAGGCCAGCCAAGTACGCCCCCAAGGGAGTGCTAGCAGTTGATGTAAATGAGAGACAGGTAGTTGTAGGTAACTCGCATGTTGAACAAAGGATAGAGACACCTGCTGAGAGGGCTTTACATTATAGGAGGCTGGCCGAGAGGCTTCAGGAGAAGTACTCCTCCCCCAAATACAGCGCCTGGCTAAGGAAGAGAGGCATAAGGAGGAGGGTAAGGTACTTCCACAGGAAGGCCAGGAATATCATAGAGGACTGGGCCAGGAGGACGTCCCACATGATTATATCACTGGCAAAGCAAAGCCAGCTGGCTGTCGCTAGGGAGGACCTCACGGGGCTGATAGAGAGCCTAAGAAGGCTCCCAAAGGAGCATAAAACCACCCTAATAGCGCTTGGCTATAGAAAGCTAGGGTTCTGGATTGACTGGCAGGCCGAGAAGAACGGAGTACCACTATTTGTTGTTGAACCCGCTGGCACATCCTCTACATGTCCAAGGTGCGGTACTAAGCTTGTCGAGATCGGCTACCGCAGGCTCAGGTGCCCAAAGTGCGGCCTTGAGGCCGACAGGGACAGCATAGCTATACTTAACATAGAGAGGAGGGCGCTTGGCAAGATGGGGGGATCTCTGGCCACCCCGACTGCCCCCCAGGTGACAGATGTAAACCCGAACAGATGGGGGGAACCTCCCCACCCTAAAGGTATGGAGGAGGAGGCCAGAGTTGAGCTCCCCCAGGAGCTCTACAGCTGCCTTGAGGAGGAGGCCAGGCGCAGGCAGGCGAGCAAGGCAGAGGTAATAAGGGAGCTGCTGAGCCAGGCGTGTGAGGGAGGTGAAAAGAAGTGAAGGTCGCAGTCGTTAGCACTGCCCTAGGGCCTGGCAACATCTTCACAACCCCCCCGCTCTTCTACGGGGGCCTTGAGGAGGTCGCTGCGTTAAGGGCCAGGCACCTGCTTGAGCAGGGCCATAAGGTCTACCTGTTTGCCGCTCAGGGCAGCGAGGGAGCCTGGAGGGCGAGGTGGCCAGGCTCCCCAGCCCCAGAGCTCATAGAGGAGCCCACTGAGGCTGACTTCCTTAAGCACAGGGACGTCCTTGAGGACGTTGACTTCATTATTGACGACGGCTGGGCCGCCGCAGTAGCGCAGGCGTACCCCCAGAAGTCCATCAAGGTCTGGCACGGCTCTCAGTCGCCCCTCATGTACGCTATAGCTGGCAAAGTGAGGCAGTTCGGCGTGAGCAAGGCCCACGCAGACCTCATAATGCGACTGACTGGGGACAGCAGCGTAGGCTACATATACAACGCCGTGGACACCAGCGAGTACCCGCTCGTGAGGGAGAAGGAGGACTACCTCCTCTACATGAACCGCGTGGACAGGGACAAGGGCGCCCACGTCTTCGTTCGCCTGTGCGCGGAGCTCGGCGTTAAGTGTTACATGATAGGGGAGGACTTCCTCGTGCAGGACCAGAACTACGTTCACTGGCTCATGCAGCATTTGCCCTCAAACGTTGAGTACCTTGGAAGGGTGCCAGACAGCGTGAAGCTTGAGCTGCTCGGTCACGCCAGGGCGCTCGTTGCGCCCCTCTCGCCGCTCTACTTTGAGGTGTTCGGGCTCTACGCGGTTGAGTCAGCCCTAATGGGCACGCAACTGATCGCTATGAGGAACGGGGCGCTACCAGAGGTAGCTCCCTGCGCAAAGTTCGCAGACACATATGAGGAGCTGTTCAGGCTAGCTGCACAGGCCCTCAGGGAGGAGCCTCCCAGGCCTGAGGAGTGCAGGGAGAGGGCGCTAAGGTGGGACTACAAGAAGGTCTGGGAGGGGCTGGCTAGCTATGGGCTGCGGCAGGCGCAAGTGGCCTAGGGCGCCTCCTAGGCCTGAGGGCTGGGGCGCCTGTTCAGCCGCTCCACCATTATGTCAACAAGCGTGAGCACGGTCGCCAGCTCCTCAAGGTCGGTCCTCTCGGCTATCTCCGCTGTCTCCCTCAGCGACCTGAGCAGCGACTCCCTGTCATGGCTCTCGCTGAGCCTCACGGCCACCTCTGCAAGCCTCTCCATCAGCTTCACGTGAACGTCGAAGAGCTTTGAGAGCTCCTCGGCCACGCTCGCGTATGCTGGGAAGGCCCTGACAGCTGTCCTCTCCCCCTCGCCTGGGCCGCTCACCGTGACCCTTACGACCCTCGTCCCGTCCTCGTCCCTGTACCACTCAAGCGTAAGGCGCCGATAGGGCTCGCTCAAGCCTGGCCCTCCTGAGCTCCTCTAGGCGCCTCACGGCCTTTTCTCCCTTCGCCTCCCTCACTGCCTTAAGCAGGGCCCTGTACAGCCTCAGGCCCTTGGCCGTCAGCCTGTATGACCTGCCGTTCTGAACCGCGAGCGGGCCAGGCACCATGAGCGCCTCCATCACCTCCCTGGTCACGTAGGGGAAGGGCCCGTCGTCTCTGCCGAGCCCCAGCAGCCTTGCTACCCTGCGCCTGACGTATAGGAGCCTCTCCTCGTCAAGCGCCTCATCACCTATGCTTAGCACGTCAATTACCGTCCCGTTTGTGAGCAACCAGTCACTCATTTTCGTATTACTGGTACAGGAAAGAGAGCTTTTAAATTTTGATACTGCTGCGGCTGAACCGACGTAACACTGATTCTATATATATAAGAACTGCGTTTCAACTACCCCTGCGCCCCTCCCCCTTACCCCCGCGCCCCCACATCACGATTATACAAACTACTTGAAGGAGAGCA
>Ga0081534_100238_pt1 | contig 19108 bp, 16 predicted proteins | sample MonGeyMetagenome_FD_71019 | JGI IMG/M metagenome (GOLD analysis project Ga0081534, IMG submission 71019) | Hypoxic/sulfidic aquatic microbial communities from Monarch Geyser, Yellowstone National Park, USA - MG (SPAdes) v1 (version 2) | ecosystem: Environmental > Aquatic > Thermal springs > Hot...
CAAACCTTAACGTAAACCTCGTAGTCATTAGTCAGGACGATCCCACCCTCACCAGCCGTCATGTTTTTACTGCTCTGGAAGCTGAAGACACCTGCATCACCAATGGCGCCGATCCTACGACCCCTGTAGACAGCCCCATGGGCCTGGGCAGCGTCCTCAACCACCTTAGCCCCATGCCTCCTGGAGGCGTTAATTATCTCGTTGAGCTCTGCTGGTATTCCGGAGAAGTGGACTGGGACGACTAGCTTAATCCTGTTGTCCTTATCCTCCTCCAGGGTTGCCTTAAGGGATTCCACACTCATGTTCAGGGTCTCCGGGTCGATGTCGATGAAGACTGGTACTGCCCTAAGCATAACCCCAGCCGTGGCCGTGGCTATGAATGTATATGCCGGTAGGGCGAATTGATCACCCTCGTTTAGGCCGAGGGCTAGGTAGCTTAAGAGGAGCCCGGCTGTACCGCTTGTGACGGCCACGGCGTACTTGGCTTCGTGGTACTTGGCGAACTCCCTCTCAAACTCCTCAACAACACCCCCAGGGACCCTACCCCACCTCCCACTCCTGAACGCCTTCAACAAAGCATCCTCATCCAATGGGTTAACCGGGGGCCACTTAACCATGCCTTAAGAACCCCCTGGAGGTTAATAAGCTTGGTGTCACCCCTAAACCCCGTATAGCCTATGGGCGTTGAGGTTGGCTATCTTCCCCTTATCCTCATCAGGTATCTTAGATAACTGTAGTTTCAGTACCGAGGACTTGGGGTACTTCATCATGAATCCGGTTGACAAGACGACGTTGGATGAGCCATACAGCTTAACTAACTCCTCCACGTGGCTATAAGGCGCACCCAGTACCTGCGAGGATGCCAGGTCCACGTAGACTGGGCCACTGTACAGGTTCCTTAGGTTAACCAGGTCGCTGTATGGGAAGTGGGAGAGTAGGATCCTCACCTCACCCTCAATGCCACTGGATAGCCTCCTCAAGGCATCACTTAATTCACCCAGCCTTAACCTGAACCTGAAGGCGTATGCCCTATGGAGTTGCCTTGGATCCTCAACTAGGTTCAGTATCACTAAGGCCCCATTGTTAAGGGCCTCGGCTAGGTTGCCCAGTACCCTCCTGCCCGTTAACCTGTACCCGTGGTATATTGGGCTTGTTACGAAGCCCACGAAGCCCATTTTAACGTACTCCCTGACCCTAACCCTATCCTCGTAGTCCGGGTTGAAGACGGCAAGCTTATGCACCCTACAGTCAGCCTCAGTCTCCTCCCTTGTGAAGTCCAGGTTACCCCACCATGGGTCCCTGTGGAATAGGGCGGTTAGGTTAAACATGAAGCATTCCCTGAAGCCCTCTGAGGCTAGTCTCTCAGCCACAGCCCGTGTGCTCATTGTCAAGTGCCTGAAGGGGTATGAACCACTCATGCACAGTGCATCAATCATTGCCCATCACCGATGAGCCTAAGGGCATTCAACCTGAGCACCTTGACCCTATCCTCATCGTTTAATTCAGCGTCCAGTATCCTAGCCACAGCCGCCGCTATTAAGGTGTCCGTTGCGAAGAGTACCCTACCAGCCCCAAGCACCTTAACGGCCTCCTCCACGGAGCCGTAGTCGGCGACGCTCCCACCCACGTCAACGTAGACGTTGGGCAAGTCCCTAACCCTACCTACGGCGTACTCCCAATCACCACCACCTGTTATGTGGGCCATGATTATTTTAGCCCTCGGGAACCTTAGGGCGAGGGACCTTATGTCATCGGGCTCACTCTCGTTTGGTCTTGGGTTTGGGTATAGCCTATGGGCCGTGTGTATTAGCACGGGTACGTCGTTCTCCACGGCCACCTCTATGACTGGGTCTACGACACGCCTATTAACCCTCACAGCCCTGTAGAGCTTAACCCCTATGAACCCCCTCTCCTCGATGAAGTGCCTAGTCACCTTAACGGCGTCCTCGTTCAATGGGTTAACGTGGACGAAACCCCTAACCTCCCTAAACCTCCTTGACAGGTTGTAGACGAATTCATTAACCCTCCAAACCTCCTCAGGGGGTGGCCTAAAGCTGGACATTGAGTATGGGTGGTAGCTGACCCAAAGTTGCTCAATACCCAGCATCCTGGATAGCTTAATCATTTCCTCGTTAATCGACATGTCCGGGTAGCAGTGTGTATGAGCATCCACAGCACCACCTAGATCAACTCCAATACTAGCCATTAACCCTAGCCTAATGCCTAAACCTTTTATCACTTACCTACTAGACTTAACACTCCGATTAACTAGGTATGGTACCCTTAAAGGCTATTCTACATAATTAGTTTAATGCATAAGCAGTGCCTTGGGGTTAGGTTTAAAATAACCGAACGTTAGGAACGATTTATGTCATCGATTAGAATTGAGGAGGTGAAGGGTGCTGAGGAGGAGAGGAAGAGGATTAGTGCGCATAGCCACATTAAGGGGTTGGGGATAGTTAACGGTAAGGTTGAAAGGATAGCCGACGGTTTCGTGGGTCAGGTGGAGGCTAGGGAGGCTGCTGCGATGGTTGTTAAGATAATTAAGGCGGGTAAGTTCAGCGGTAAGGGTGTGCTGATAGTTGGCCCACCTGGCACTGGCAAGACTGCGTTGGCCATTGGGATAGCCAGGGAGCTTGGAGCCGACACCCCATTTGTCCACTTAAACGCCTCGGAGATTTACAGTGTTGAGATTAAGAAGACTGAGTTCCTCATGAGGGCTCTCAGGAAGGCCATTGGGCTTAGGATAAGGGAGTGGAGGAGAGTCTACGAGGGTGTGGTTAAGTCCATCGAGTTCAAGTACGGTAAGCACCCCTACAACCCATACATACAGGTACCTGTCGGAGCCACTATAAGGCTCAAGACGACTGACGAGGATAAGGTGTTGAGGGTACCCCAGGAGATTGCGACCCAGTTGATTGAGCTGGGCATTGGCACCGGGGACGTTATAATGATTGATGAGGAGACTGGGAGGGTTATAGTTGAGGGCCAGGCCCAGGGTGAGGGGGAGGAGCAGTATGACATATCCGTTAAGCGTAGGCTTGAGGTGCCTAAGGGGCCCATTCATAAGGAGAAGGAGATAACCAGGTTCTTCACCCTACACGACCTGGACATGTACCAGGCTAGGCAGCAGGGTCTTGTGTCAGCGATGCTCTTTGGCGTCTTCACAGAGGAGAGGGAGATACCTAGTGAGGTTAGGAATGCGGTGGACAGCTTCGTTAAGGAGACTGTGGATAAGGGTAACGGTGAGTTGATACCGGGGGTCCTCTTCGTCGACGACGCCCACATGTTTGACATAGAGACCTGGGCCTTCTTCGCAAAGGCTATGGAGATGGAGATGAACCCAATAATGATATTCGCCACAAATAGGGGTATAACCAAGATCAGGGGAACTGACATAGAGGCCCCCCACGGCATACCGCTCGACCTGTTAGATAGGTTAATCATAATAAGGACTAGGCCCTACACAGAGGATGAGGTTAAGGAGATAATTTCCATTAGAGCCAGGGAGGAGGGTGTTAAGCTGAGCGGTGACGCCCTCGATTACTTGACAAAGATAGGCCTCGAGAATAGCCTCAGGTACGCCATTCAGCTACTAACCCCAGCCCAGATTAGGGCTAAGGAGCAGAATAGGGACAGCGTAACTAAGGATGACGTCGAGTATGTTAAGGGGCTCTTCCTGAGCCTTAAGGAGAGTGTCCAGTATATTAAGCAGCATGAGGAGTTATTCCTCAAGTAAATTATTAAACCTACTTCCCACCCTCACTCATCTTCCTCAATGCCCTCCCAACCATTATTGATGCATATATGTGGAGCTTCCAAGCCTCGGGGTATTCACCATACTCCTTAACCACCTTCCTGGCAAGTTCCCTAAGTTCAAGCGCCTCCTCCAGGGTCAAGTCATCCTTATCCAGTAGCTCCCCAAGCCTCTTCCACTCCTCCTTGGTTAATGGGTTTGTTGACGTGGCGAGTCTCATAATCCTCCTAGCCTCATTCTTAACCATAGTAGCCCTCTCAGGCTTCAACAAACCCTCGGCACTCAAATACTCAACGAAAAACTCCTGGTAATCATTAAAAGCCTCACTAAGCCTATTAACCCTGGAATCAATGTAACCCTTCAACTCATTAAACCTCCCATCAACATAACCTTTCAACTCGTTAAATCTCCCATCAATGTAACCCCTCAGCTCGTTAAACCTCTTGTCAACGTATCCTCTCAATTCGTCAAATCTTTCATCAATTTCCTCGAATCTTTTGTCAATTTCCTTGAATCTTTCATCAATCTGCTTAAATCTTTCATCAATTTCCTTAAACCTCATTCTGATTTCCTTAAACTCACCACCAAGCCAAAACAAACCCCCACCTAGCATGCCGATTATGGAAATGGTAAGTCCTATTAGTGAAATCAATAGCTCATCAACCACACTCATTTAGAATTAACGTGATTAAAATACTTTTTGTGGGTCCTAAAACTTTTAGCTTAGTGTGGTTTCCTTTTTCTTTATGGGCGTAGGTTTTAAATGTAGCTCGTTGAGTGTGTTATTGGTGTAGTGTGACTAGGTGGGTTATTAAGTGCACCCAGTGTGGGTTAGAGAGGGAGCTTGACGTGGGTTTTGACTTATCCAGCCTAAGGTATAGCGTCTACCTCTACTGCCCTAGGTGCAGGGTGAACACTACTCATAGGGTTCTGGGTTACCATGACCCATATACTGGGCAGTATGTGCAAGTTAACCAAACGGAGACCAGCGTTGAGGGTGTTAGTGAATTTGACTAGAAGTAAACATTATCCCTCAAGGTGTGTTTAATTTAACCATGGCGCAATGCTTGTTTTAAATGAGTATAGCCGTAGGGACGAGGCGGCGTCATCATATCAATAATTTAGTTTTTAAATTACTACGTTATACCTGCTCTGAGCCAGGTTACTTACCTCTTTCATTAGCTTGGCCGCCTCAGCCTCAAGGATTCTCCTCCTTTCCACCAGCAAACCCTGTAGGTCACCATTAACCCTGTACTCACCCTCCTTAATCCTTACTATACCCTCGTTGAAGTAGTCTATTAACTCTAGGAGGAACTCCACGTCCTCTGGTATCCTATTGTTGAATGCCTTAGCCACCTCAACCCTGAAGCACTCCCAGTGTATAGGCCCCCTGCTTGTGAAGGTGAACCTCTGTCCCTCAACTATATCAGTACCGCAGAGGTAGCATTTCCACGACCTCCTTTGGGTCCTTAGGGATGACATAATGCTTTATGTTGATTTAAGTTTAATTTAAACCTTAGTTTAACGTTCGCTTTGGATTAACAACCCCCATGGTGGGGCCGCCGGGATTTGAACCCGGGATCACACGGGCATGCCCCACCCCACTGGGCAATGCAAACTGTACCCAGTGGTGGCGTCCAAGCCGTGCGTCCTAACCAGGCTAGACTACGGCCCCCTCATTTAACTCATCGAGTCACGGTTTATTAACTTTACCCATAGAGTGCTTAATCAATGCACTGATTGCTCTCTGTTCACACCTAAATATTTTATGTTCGGCCTAAGCTAATCGTTAAAGAGGCCCTTGAAACTAGGGGTGCTATAGTTCTGGGGGGATTTGCCTAAGTGGGCTCCAGAACGCATGGCTAAGAGCATCAGGGACCCTCAGCTTAGGTTGAGGATTTACCACACTACCTTCGCCTCAATGAGAAGGGCTATTGTGGAGAAGGCTAGGGAGTACGGAGTCCCAGTGATTCCAGTAAACCCTGCCTTTACATCGAGCAAGTGCCCCATCCACGGGGCAAAAATCGAGTACCAACCCGATGGGAGCACTGCTCCAAGGGTTGGTAGATGCCCCGTGGGTGGTGAATTATGGCATAGGGACATGGCTTCACTACATAACCTGAAGAATAGGGTTGGTTATGGGAGCCGTCTCTCCGGAGACGGCGGAGGCTTGTTGTCTCCACCGTCCCCTTCTAGGCGGTCTCCCTAGGCCCGCTCACCGCGGTAGCTCTACCCCTGTCGCCAGAGGCTTCACAATCCCACGGGTCTTGGGAGCCTAGGGTCACTAACAAGGATGTTGGGATTGGGTTAAAACCCATCGTCTTAGTCACCAATGGAAATGAGTATCGCAAATAATCATGAAAACCGAAACAGCTACACAGCCCCGTGTCGTTGAGCTCGACAGCCACCCATGACCCACCATAAAACTCGGTAGGTGGCTGAAGGCCAAGTCCCTACACTCAATCACGAATGAAGATAATAATGATTAAAATAAGAGCGTAGGGACAAACAGTTATCTGGAGGTTTGGGTATATTACTGCTAATGCTGTTAATGTAGTATTAGGTATGTGGCTACTATGGATAGCACTATGGGTGCTAGGAATAGTAGTGATGCATGCAATGGCAGTAGCTTAACGGCACTCGAGGCAGCCCTGGTCATGCCGTAAAACCCATCTGAACCCACCACATGTACCTTATTCTCAAACTCCATGTAGCTAACCTCAGTATCTTCAGTCTCACCGCCCTTAACCGTATCTAGGATTAACCTAATTAAGTCACCTTGACTTACGCCATCACCAACAACGCGGTAGCCTATTTTGCCAAAAAAGCCCGTATACTGATGATTATCTGTTGTGGCGACCTCAGCAATGTACCCCTCCTCCCTTAGTCTCCTTCTAATTTCATCAGCAAGGGTGGGTTTAATGTTATTGCCATCAATAATGACCAATGCGGCCCTCTTATCATTAAAAGTGATGGTCATGACATATACTCCGTTATCCCCTATCTCCATGAATGAACCAGGTATTTTACTTCTGGGTATATGAGATACCTTAACCCTTAATTCACCTTCCTCATCAGGTGTATCAAGTATCCTCTTCAATCCGTTAATTAGGTCATTAATGTCTTCATCATTCCACGTATTGTCACTACTAAAGCTATTTTGCGAATCGATTATTATCAACCTGCTTACGTCACTGCCAAGTCTCTTAACCACCTCATTATAAACGTGGGTGGGTATGTCATCCATTGACTTCTTTAACCTGGAGACGAACACCAGATTCTTACCATTAGCTATGGGTATCGACAGTAACCTAACATCCCCAGACTCAACGGTCATTATCGGCTTTGCCTTAATGACGTGGGAATGGTTACCTAACCTGAGTTTAACCATAGCCTGCCTTATGCTGCTAACTATGCTCACCGTATCGTCGTACGAGGCCGGGTCAACTTCATGGCCACCGACGCCATGCAGGTAAATAACCCTTGCCTTAATTGACTTAGCTGCTTTAACCAGTAGGGGTATGAAGTCGGCGCCACCCACGTGGCTGATAGGGCCTGTGTGAACGTATGGCACAACCACAAATGCATCATCACTCCCACCCTTTAGGTGAACCACGTGAATCTTAACATTAGCGTCCCTGGATGACTTAAGTAGGTGGAACTCCATGAAGGACCCGTCACCTGTTATCATTGTGTATATGAAGGCTCCGAACGTCTTTAAGTAGCTTAACGTACCACTGACCTTATGAATCATTATAAGCATGAGCATTATTAAAATGGACACTATTAGGAGTGTTAGATCAAGGTAAATCACCTTAACCATGTTAATGTATACGTGAGTTAATGAATCTAGGATTAGGTACATGGGTAATTGAAGCAGTACTGTTATGGCGAGGAGGAGTGTTAGGTCTGTTAGATAGCCTGTGGTTGGCCTAACCCCAATTGGGTCCTTCAATAGCGAGACAACCATTGATAAAGGCACCAGCGAGGCTAAGGTACCAGCCATCACAATGGGCTTCCTCTCTATAATGCTCATGACTGAATCTATGATTACCGACTCCACCATAACTATGCCCACTATGGTGTAGTACATTTTAAATGAACCAACCCCGGCAATTTTCATGGTTGCTAATGTTAATATTAACGATGTCAGGAGGTAAAATAGTGATACTACTGCTGAGAATTGAAGTCCTAACCCGATCTCATGAAGTACCACAGTGGGGATGATTATCATCGATGCTACGCTGATTAACCTAATTAAGCCGCCAGCATGAATGCCAAATACTGCTCTATAACCCCGTTCAAATCTCCTACTCATTTCATCAGCCTAAATTTCGTTGGGCTATTAAAATATTCGCAACATCACTAAAGGGCTAATCCCTTAGCTCTTCCTTGCTTAATGAGGATGCCTTAAAGATGCCTTGATACGCTTGCCCAAAGCGCTCTGCGCCGCCTATCCATGTTGCAGCGATTCTTCGTAATTAACCATAGTATTAATTGTGCTATGGGTTTGTAATCGCTGATTCCTCATGGCTTCTTTCCCTAAGGAGACTTAAACAGGTCTCGCTCATACTTAGCGGTAATACCTTACATTCAGAGGGAAAGTATAAAAATACTTGCAGTGTACGTTAAAGTCTATGAACAAGGAGTGCATCAAGATTTGCGTTGCGGAGTGCTACGATAGTGATATTAGGGTCAATGAGAGTTGCCTTTCAGACTGCATAGAGGAGTGCCTAGTATCACCGCATGTTAAGGCTTCATTGGAGATGAAAGTTTATAAACCTACTCAGTGATGATGTTGGCTTGTGAGTGCAGCTAGGAGAGATTCTCAAACGTCATTACTGCCATTACCGGTACTTAAGGTGGAGGACGCTGGAGGATACATACCAAGTGAAGATAGGTGGACCTTGGTTGAATCCTTCGTAAGGAGTTACGGCTTGGTTAGGCATCAGTTGGACTCATTTAATGACTTCGTGGATAGGAAGCTCAAGGAGATAATACAGGAGTTCAACATAGACCTGGGAGACATTAAGGTTAGGTTTACTGATGTTGAGGTCGGTAAGCCAAGGTTTAAGGAACCGACAGGCGTTGAGAACGTAATATACCCCATGGAGGCTAGGTTAAGGAACATAACCTACGCAGCACCCATGAGGCTCAAGGTCATGCTTTACATCAATGGCGAGGAGTACACGGAGACAGTCCCCCTCGGGGACTTACCAATAATGGTTAGGTCCAAGTACTGCAACCTATATGGCTTAAGGCCGCAGGCCATGATGAAGAAACTTGAGGATCCTAATGACCCAGGTGGCTACTTCATAATTAACGGCAGCGAAAGGGTTGTGGTTTCACAGGAGGATTTAGCATTAAACAAGCCGATATATGACTTCGATGAGAGGGGTGCCACCAAGATACCTAGAGCCAAGATAATATCAATGGGGCCCGGCTACAGGACTACAGTAACCATTGAGTATCATAAGGATGGGGTTATCTACGTCCAAATACCCAAGATACCCACCAGGATGCCCTTCCCAGTGGTTATGAGGGCTCTTGGCCTAGAGAAGGACCAGGACATCGCACTGGCGGTTAGTGATAATGAAGAGGTCCAGAGGGAATTGCTTGCATCCTTTGAGATGGCTATTCAAGTAGCCCCAACCGTGGATGAGGCTAGGGACTACATTGGCAGGAGGATAGTGCTCGGGCACCCAAGGGATGTTAGGATCCAGAGGGCGCTTGAGTACTTGGATAAGTACTTCCTCCCCCACCTAGGCACTTCACCTGATGATAAGGTTAGGTTAAGCAAGGCCATTGAACTAGGCCAAGCGGTGGCCGGTGTCATTGAGCTTTACAAGGGTTGGAGGCAGCCAGATGATAAGGATCACATGTCTAACAAGAGGGTTAGGTTAGTGGGTGATTTACTTGCACAATTGTTCAGGTCAATATTCGCCCAGTTCGTCCAGGATCTTAGGAACCAGCTTGAGAAGCAATACTCGAGGGGGAAGATACCTGAGTTGAGGACTATAGTTAGGGCTGACATAATCAGTGACAGGCTTAAACATGCTTTATCAACTGGTAATTGGGTTGGCGGTAAGACGGGCGTCACCCAGATGCTTGATAGGACAAATTACCTATCCACCATAAGCCACCTGAGGAGGGTCGTTTCCTCGCTGAGCAGAACCCAACCGCACTTTGAGGCAAGGGACCTACACCCAACACAGTGGGGTAGGTTATGCGCGATAGAAACCCCTGAGGGTCAAAACTGCGGCCTAGTTAAGAACTTAGCCTTAATGGCAACAGTCACCGTTGGTGTTGATGAATCATCAGTGGAGGCCATGCTAAGGGAGATGGGTGTTATTGATGTCCTCGAGGCCAGGAGGAACGGGATTAAGGGAGCTAACGTACTGCTCAACGGTAGGTTAATCGGCGTTCATAGGGACCCCCAGGCGCTCGTGGCGGCCATTAGGGAGGCTAGGAGGAGGGGTGACATTAGTAACGAAATTAATGTCGGCTACATCGAGAAGCTCAATGAAGTTAGGGTTAACTGTGACGGTGGCAGGTTAAGGAGGCCATTGCTAATTATAAGTAACGGCAAGTTAAGGTTAACGAAAGAGCATATTGAAAAGTTAAGGCGGGGTGAGTGGACTTGGGACGACTTAGTTAAGAATGGGATAGTTGAATACCTTGATGCCGATGAGGAGGAGAACGCCTTAGTGACGATAGGGGATACTAAGGATATTGACTTAAGCAGGTATACGCATATGGAGATAATACCAAGCATCATGCTTGGTGCAGCCGCCCACATAATACCCTACTCAGAGCACAATCAGTCGCCCAGAAACATCTACGAGGCTGCAATGGCGAAGCAGTCACTTGGGTTCCCCTACGCTAATTACAGGTATAGGATAGATAGCAGGGGGCATTTGCTTCTCTACCCAGAAAGGCCACTTGTAACCACCAGGGGCCTTGAATTAATAGGCTATAGTGCAAGGCCATCTGGGCAGAATGCGATACTTGCCCTTGTTTCATTCATGGGTTACAGCATAGAGGATGCGGTCATGATTAATAAGGCCGCCATAGAGAGGGGTATGTTTAGGAGCATCTTCTATAGGTCGTATGAAACCGAGGCCATGAGGTACCCGATGGGTGAGAGCGATAAGATAACGATCCCACCACCCACGGTTAGGGATTATAGGGGTGCTGAGGCCTACGCCCACTTGGATGAGGATGGTATAGTGCCCCCTGAGGTCTTCGTCTCAAGTAAGGAGGTCTTGATCGGTAAGATAAGCCCACCGAGGTTCTACAGTGCGTTAGCTGAGAGCCAACTTGCAGGTGAGTGGAAGGATAATTCAATAACCGTTAGAAGGGGTGAGAAGGGCATCGTTGACCAGGTGTTAATAACAGAGAGCAGTGAGGGGTTCAGGCTCATTAAGGTTAAGGTTAGGGAGCTTAGGATACCTGAGCTGGGTGATAAATTCGCCTCTAGGCATGGCCAGAAGGGTGTGGTGGGCATGATAGTGCCCATGGAGGATATGCCATTCACCGAGAATGGAGTAACCCCAGACATAATAATCAACCCTCATGCCTTACCGAGTAGAATGACAATTGGCCAGTTGCTTGAGGCCATCGCAGGGAAGGCGGCTGCATTATACGGCACGTTAATTGATGCCACGCCCTTTGAGGGTGTGCCTGAGAGGGTTATTAGGGAGATGTTGATGAGGGCTGGTTATAGGTGGAGTGGTAGGGAAACCATGTACAGTGGCATGCTGGGTACTAAGCTTGAAGCCGACATATTCATAGGTGTTGTTTATTACCAGAAGCTTCACCACATGGTTGCTGATAAGATACATGCAAGGGCCACTGGGCCAATGCAGATACTGACTAGGCAACCCACTGAGGGTAGGTCTAGGGAGGGTGGGTTAAGGCTCGGTGAAATGGAGAGGGATGTCTTGATAGCTCATGGTGCAGCCGCACTACTGAGGGAGAGGCTTGTGGAGTCCAGTGACAAGTACGTTATGTACGTCTGTGAGGACTGTGGCATGATGGCTTGGTGGGATGACTTTAAGAAGAGGCCGGTATGTCCAATACACGGTGATAAGGGTAGGATAGCTAAGGTCATAGTACCGTATGCCTTTAAGTTACTCCTGCAGGAGTTAATAAGCTTAGGGATATACCCGAGGTTGAAGTTGTCTGAACCGGTAGGTTAAGTGGCTTACTTCCCAGACTTCATATACAGGCCATCGGACGACACATATCAAACGCTTAATGTTGTATTAGCATTCCTTAGAATTAGCAAACACCAGTATGAGTACTTCATTGAGATAGGTAGCGGCTCAGGGTACATAATTGTTAACGTGGCCAAGCTGCATGGATCCCATTTCAAAAGGCTCATAGCTACTGATCTAAACTGCACGGCGGCTAAGGAGACGGCCAAGTACGCTAGTGATGAGGGGTTAAACAATGTCGATTCCGTGTGTTGTAACTTAGTGGATTGCCTAAGGCCGTTAGGTGGATCTTTAATCGTCTTCAATACACCATACTTAATGTGTAGTGAGGATGAACTAAGTAGCGGTGACCCAGCCTATGTATCAATATGCAGAAACTATAGAGGTGACGTGTTGATAGGCGTCATTAACATTATTAAGAGTGGATGCTGCGAATTTATACTTACCGTCAGTGGCGATGGCCTAGAGTTCATGGAATCATCATTAAGGTCCTTTAAACCCCTCTACTTCATAGATATCATAGGCAACACACACATGATGTTTGAAGATGTGGCAACTATTCATTTAACTAGGCTAACCAACCTCAATGTTAATGTTTAGTAATGCCTCCCCAATATCCGATATGTACTCAAGCATCCTGGCTATACTGTAGAGTATTGAATCGAAGGATGCTATTATTGATGGTGAGGTCTCATACTCCCTTAGGCTACCCTGAAGCCCCCTAACCTCCCTAGCCTTCTCTCTGGCTAAATCTATTAAATTATTTATCTCATTGACGCTACTTGGTTGTGACGAAAGTGACCTACTTAGGACACCTATTAATTCCATTACCTTATCAATATATTCGATAACCTTATCCCTCTGCTCCTTAGGAATACCCATAATGTATTGTTGACCCACCTGGAGCAGTTCATTCGCTATCTGCACTATGTGGTCGGAAAGTCTCTCAAGTGACTTATTTATGAGGGCATAGTCAAGTATTGTCCTCGGGTCCTTAATACCCGAGGCCGATGCGTAATAGGTGCTTGTGGTCAACTTCTTAAGCATCCTATTTAATAACCAGTAGAACCTGTCAACTTCATTATCCCTCTCAACTATGTCCATCAGAATATTCTTATCTATCGTACTTAACGCAACCTTAATATCATCAAGCATGCTTTCGGTAACCCTAACTATCTTCAGGACTATGTCATTGATGCTTATGTCACCAGGTACGTTTATGAGGTTTTGAAGGGTTAACGTATTCCTACCCTCATCAACTATCTCAACACCGGTTAACTTCCTCCTTGCAATGTCCTTGATATCCTTCTTCATGCCTATGGTATTTTGATTGAAGAAGAGTCTGAAGATGTCGTAACCAGCTAGGTAATAGCCGAGTGTTATCCTGGTTAGCCTATCACCCTTAGCCAACTCGTCAGTAACCTCTATCTTAGCCTCGCTGAAAGCTGACCTAATGGTCTTTTTAGGCACAAGTAGTAGTGACATATCCCTCTGCGGTAGGAGTATAACCTCATCACCGGGCTGTAGGTTAAGTTGCCTAGCCCACTCCTTAGGTAATGACACTATTAATGTTGATCCACCGGTTAACTGTATTCTCCTGGTCTCGGACTCAAGTGACACTATAGATCACGTTACCTACCCCGCACTCCTATAAATACTTTATGCTTAATAGGCAGGATCAATTATTACCCAGTAATCACCATTGCTTATATCTAAAAACTAAGTCTAAATATTATACATTGAAGTTAGGCGCACCCAGAGACACCAACAGGTAGCTTCAACACAGTGCCGGGTTCTATACACTTTACTCAACATACGGCTTATTGTTATTTTAAACGATCACATTATTAATGCCTATTTCGCAAATAACCATATATGGAGGTTCAGATAGTTAAGGAGGAGCAGAGTGCCTTAAACAGCCAAGTCAATATAGGCAGGGAGATCACGGAGTTGGAGAGGTCCCTTAGAAGAATAATAAGCCACCTTGTTATCACAGGCAGTAAGGATATTGATAGGGAACCACCCGCTGATGTTTACGAGGATGGTGACAAGGTGATAATACTCTTCGACATACCGGGTGTACGTAAGGAGCAGATTAAGTTAAGGGTTGGTATTAATTACGTTGAAATCACCACTGAGCCAACTACATACGTAACCGCGGGTAAACCGATGTTGCTTGAGAGACTTGGGAATTATAAACTGCGTAGAAGGGTTGAATTCCCATTCAACATCAGGCTTGATGATGTTAAGGCGTATTATAAAGATGGTGTACTTCAAGTCAACCTAACCAAACTACCTGGTTATAATACAACTGAAGTTACTATTGAATAATAGCGGCTTCTTTAATGCATTTTTAATAATTATTAAAAATCATAATTATAATAATTCTTGCTTTTAAAGGGAAAGTATCTACATGTTTAAACTTTAAAAAGGGTTATGAATTTAGCCGATGAATGCGCATCATAGGTTTCTCATGGGAATACCCAAGGATTGGTTTACAGCTAACTGATCTCCAGTACCTGGTACTTTCACTGTCATCAGTCCTTAGAGCCCTTGGACATGACGTAACCATAGTGGTTCCAGGTAATGCCAATCCCCCAAACTACAGCGGCGTTAAGGTCATAGGTATTAACATACCCATTAAGGATTACCCAAACGTGGTATCCTATGGGCTTAGCTCATCAATGCAAGTCGTAGCTAACATGAGGTACAGCGTCGATGGCAAATTCGACGAAATCGTCTGCTTTGAGTGGGGTGGTTGCATAATGGGGTTACTGGCCAAGTCAACGCAGCCATGCTGCATGGGTTCCAGCATTAATTGCGTGGTGCTTTCAACAGAGTATGAACGTGGTGATCCTTGGAATGACGTAATGGCCTCATCCATAGCAAGCATTGAGGGTTGGATTTTTAGGCAATGCGATGGGGTTTACGCAGTAAGGCAAGGCACGGTGGATAACCTTAAGAATAAGTACAATGTGAAGGCCACCTACGTACCGTCAATCGAGGAGTTGGGCAGGGTGATTGCTGGGTGAGGGTTTTACACTTATCCTGGGAGTACCCACCACACATAGTCGGAGGTTTAGGTAGGCATGTTTACCACATAACGCACGAGTTAGTGAAGCTGGGGGTGAGTGTTGATGTGGCTACGATAGGGTACGAGGACTCGCACATGAGTGATGATGGGGTTAGTGTGCACTTGGTTGATGCATTTAAGGTCAGGGTACCTGACTTCTCATCCTGGGTCCACTCCTTCAACATTTTCATGGCCACTGAGTTAAGCCACATAGGTGACGTAGACCTGGTGCATGTACACGACTGGTTAACGGCACCAGCCGGCATCGTACTTAAGCATAGGTTTAAGGTACCCCTCATAGCGACCATACACGCCACTGAGTATGGGAGAAGAGGTGGGTTACACAGCCTTGAGTCAAGGCACATTCATGAGTGGGAGTGGCTACTAGCATACGAGGCTTGGAAGGTTATAGTGTGCAGTAGACTCATGGTTGATGAAGTTAAATCGGTCTTAGGGGTACCCAGCGATAAAATAATAATGATACCCAACGGTGTGGATAAAAGTCTACTGAACTTTAAACCTAAGTATGAACGCTCAAACTACGCCCTCCCCTGGGAATTACTCATAGTCTTCTACGGTAGGTTAGTCTACGAGAAGGGCCCTGACTCAGTTATTAGGGCGTTCGCCAAGTTGCTGGCAAGGTTAGGTAACGTTAAGCTAGTTATAATTGGTGATGGGCCAATGAGGGAATACCTAGTTAACCTGGTCAACCAACTGGGCTTGGGAAGTAAGGTATACTTCACCGGTAGGGTAAGTGATGACGAGCTCTACAGTGTGATATACCACTCCAACCTAGTCATACTACCGAGTAGGTATGAGCCCTTCGGTATAAGTTCGCTTGAGGCAATGGCCCTGGGTAAGCCATTAATAGCAACCAATAGGGGTGGGCCAACGGACTTCGTTAAGCACATGGACAACGGCATACTAGCCAACCCAGATAACCCTGATGAAATAGCCTACTACGCCGAAATGGTGCTTAAGGATGAGGGGCTGGCTAAGAGACTTGGGGAGAGGGCAAAGGAAACCGTGACCAAGGGTTACACCTGGGACATAATAGCCAGGAAAACTTACGAGGTCTATAAGGCTACATTAGAGGAGAGGGTAAGGGTTAACTGGTGAGTCAGGCATACGCCGTAAATCATAGACGTTGTGAGCCACCTAATTAAGCATGGGTTAATAATCAACCCTACGTCGGATGAGTAACATTTAAATCCGCTAATACGCACTTAGGGTAAATGAGCAATGGGGAATGTTTAACTGGCGCTAAGAGGGCAGCTAAGGCATTAGTGAACAGTGGACACGCAATAGCCTTTACGGGCGCTGGCATTAGTACCGAGAGCGGCATACCTGACTTCAGGGGTCCGTTTGTCCCTAGGTGTTGTGCTTGGGGGCTTTTACCTTGCCTACGCTTCGTGGGTTATTGGTGTGGGTTTGTGGGTTGTTGTTGAGCTTGATGGTGTGGGGCTCCCATCTAGGAGGGACCCACCTGGGCTCTGGGCATTGCCCTCACCACCCAGTACATGGGTACCTTGTCTCTTGGTGCTTTGAATCCGCAGTTCGTGCAAACCATTACCCTGCCTCTCTCCTGGATAAGTTTATGCCCACATATTGGGCATACTGTGCTTGGTAGTCTCTCGAACCTGTACGGTACGCCGTACCACTGTAGTTGGGTGGTGAATAGCTTAATGAATCTCCTTGTTTCGGCTAGGTAGATTTTCCTCAAGCCACTGGGTATTTTCTTCTCGATTAACTCCCTCCTTGACTCATCAAGCATGTCATCAATTAGCACTTCAGCTCTTAACCTAATTGCCTTCATTACCAACTCGTGAGCCTTCTTCTGGGTGAAGTCCCTTAGGTATGCGTAGACCTTCCTCCTCAATGCCTTGATTTCCCTCCTCAACCTTTTGGCTTCAAGGGTTGAATCCAACCCCAACCTCCTCAGTTTGCCTAGTCTCTTATGCAAATCCTCAGCCCTGTAATACCACGTGTCAATGAGCCTGAGATTTGGCCTCAATGGAGAATACTCCGCAATTCTGTTATTCGGATTAATTATGCCGTAGGCAACACCGTTACTCCAGGCATTCACATCAACAACAAGCCTACAACCACTAGGCACGTGAGGCTTAACCACACGCTCAGCGGTTAAAGCCAGGTAGGGTTCATTATCCTTGAGGCCAATCATTGCGTACTTAACATCACCACCCTCTTTAACCCTATCAACAACCCACCTAGGCATTGGAATGGTGACGACATATCTAGGCTCGTTCCTACAGACCTGGCGTAGCCTAATGACACTGCTCCTAAAGTCCAGGACCACTAAAGCATCCGTTGCACCCTTTCTGGTGCCATCACCGTAAACCCTCAGTGTCTTCAACGGAACCCACGTCTCAGCAAACCACCTCTTTGGCGCTGTGCCAAACACTAGCTATTTTTGTAGCTCTTGAAACCATAGATTTGATACTGTATGGATTTGGGCAGGTCCGGCACCCAAACCTCAAAACCACGATGAGCTAGGTTCGTGAGGGCCATTAGTCTCCTTATGTAATCAACATCACACTTGTCCCTAGGCAACCTAATGAGTATCGCCCTCCTCGCAATCATCAATAATCACCAGAACCCTAACCCTCCTACCTTGAAGCCCCCTAATCTTATCCTGAAACTCCCTACTAATGTAGACGCCCACATCCCTCCCAGTAACCTTAGTCACACTACCCTCAAGAAAAACTACACAATCCACGAGAAACCACCCGAACCTGTTCTTTATAAACATTTCGGAAATAAAACATTTAAAATTCGGATAAAATAGGGGTTAATCAGCCCCGTGCGCGAGGCGACTGTGAGCGCACGGGCTCCCAGCCCCGTGGGAAACTGACCAATGATGCCCCAAGAATGGGGATACCCGACAAAGATGAAAAATGATTAGGGTCACCGGGATGCGGGGAAACGGGGCATGAAAATGGCTACCACAGGGTTTTGATATATGGTGACTTTAGGGAGGAGGTTAAGGAATTCGCAGTACTAATGGGTATTAGGGTTGTTGAGGAGGATCAATAACGTTGAAATTATTTAAATAATTCACTTAAAATATTTAAATAATATTAGTAAGCTATAATTTACGTTAACTAAAACTTATTAAAACTTAGCCTAAGGGAGCTTGTACCTGATTGGCTGGGGTTTCTGATAGCCGTAGCCTTAGCCATAGAGGACGCCGTTGAGACTTACATAGGCGTCTTTATCATGGGCTTCACGGAGTTTGATGCCTTGACTCGCATGATGATTAGTGTCTTTGGCCCATTGGGCATAGTCCTTGGTGCTGCATTAACTATACTGCTGGCATACGCCCTATTTAGGCTAACATACCTAGATAGTTGGCTTGGGTTTTCGGTGAAGCCATGTTAAACACACTCAATACCACCAGGGCCATGGTTGTCATCAGCAACCTACTCCTCATAACACTCAACACCCAGCTGCCAATCATAGCGGTTTACGGCATTGGTACAGCCACGGCAGTGCTTATGAATGCCAGGCTAGCTAAGCACCTACTAAGCCGTAGGGTGCGTGAGGTTTTAACCGTTAAGGTGAGTGAGAAGAGGGTTAAGTAACCTTAATTAGTTGTGTTCCGGTTAACCTGGCTAGTAGCTCAAGTTCCCTCACGTAGTCTCCGTAGGCCATTACCCAGTGGAAGCCCTGCCAGCCCTCTAACGCGGCGGCTGCATCACTAACCTTGACCTCTATTTGATCCCTGCAGATCCTGAGGTACGTTGGCCCAGTTGCCTCACCCCTAATGACAATCAGCCTACTTAGGTCGTAGGAGAAGCCCGCTATAGTCACCACGCCTGGTTCGTAGAGTACTTTGGGTGCGATTGATGTGTTTGATTCGTGGTGTGTCGTGGCTATGTACCTGAATGGCTGCTCACTAAATCCCCTCATCCTTGTTGGTGAGGTGCAGTGGGCTAGTATCAACTTACCCTCGCCAATGTTGACCGTTGGGTCGTAGAAGGCGACTGGCTTATTGGCTATCCACCTCATAAGGTAGTGAATAACCATTGCGGTTGGGTC
>Ga0081534_100239_pt1 | contig 19103 bp, 20 predicted proteins | sample MonGeyMetagenome_FD_71019 | JGI IMG/M metagenome (GOLD analysis project Ga0081534, IMG submission 71019) | Hypoxic/sulfidic aquatic microbial communities from Monarch Geyser, Yellowstone National Park, USA - MG (SPAdes) v1 (version 2) | ecosystem: Environmental > Aquatic > Thermal springs > Hot...
TCCTCGTCCTCGTAGCAACTTTCCTCATAATGCGTCAGCGCGATGCGGAGCGCCAGAGCCGGCTCCTCCTCAAGATCCTCAAGCACAACGACCCCGCCTATGGAATACGAATCCAAATCCAGCCTGAACTCCTTATACAGCGCCATGAGATGGCCATACAGCGACTCGACCACGGCATGGACACCCTTTGGCAACCTCGCCGGCGCCGAGATGATGGCTCTGATGTGCCTCTTCACGCAGTCCTCATTCTCACAAGGCGAGTAGCCCTCAAGCGAGAAGCTCACGATGGGAGGCGGCAGTTCCCTGCCCTTGACCTCGTAGCTGATGTATCCAGCCTCGTCCTTCTCAAGCCACATCGCAAAGCGGCCCTTCATAGCACCCCGCCTTCCCACAGCCTTATCACGACGACCTTCCTCTTGCGCTTGCCCTCTTCCTGCTTCTTCTCAGCCGTCATACCGCCAACGCCTTCCGGCATCCCTTTATGGCTCATAGCCAATGTGACGCCATCATATAGCCCCACAGCTCGTCTTTATTCAGATCTATTATAAGTTCGTTGAACATGTGGTAATACGGAAACGGTATATGCAGTTTCGCGTGATCCCTGCATATCGCTATGCGCATGCCTAAATTCAGCCGCCACGCCGCCTCGGCCAGCATCCTGAGCGACCGTTCATGTTCCACCGTGTCGTAGTAATAATAGAATGCCTCCAAGCGCCTTTTCGACGCGTTATAGCGAAACTCATTTGGCGTCCGGCCGGGCCTGACAGCGACCACCGGCCCTTCCGCCTTGACCTCCGGCTCGCCGACTGCGCCATGCGCCTTCGCCACCTCTATGAGCGCCTTTACAACATCGGGGAGGATCTTCCTGGCCTCCTCGGCCAGCCTCTTCCTCAGCTCCCTGAACTTGGACTCGTTGAAGTCAATCATCTCTACGTCGCATGAAGGGCACTTTGGCCTTCCATACTTCTTCAGCCTGTAGTACGTCTCCGCGACGGCATGTGAACACACAGGGCAGTAGAACAGCTTCTCGTCCCTATCCTTCTTGGGCTTCTCCTCCTCCCATTTCGTCAGCTCAGCCAGAGCCCTCTCGACTACCGTTTTCGCCATCATGGCGCAACTATGTAATGGCCGATCTCTACATCGTATTTGGCTCCCTCCGGCAACAGCGACGGATCGGTGTGGGGCGGATAGATCTGTAGCTCGAGCCGCAAGCCGAGGCGCCTCACCTCGGCCATAAGATAGTCGGCGGCCTCCCTATAGCGCGGCACATCGAAGTAGTAGAACCGCGCACGGACGACGTCATGCGCGAAGTCGTACTCGAACTCAGTCGGATCCAGCTCATCCAGCCTGAAGGTTATATAACCGTCGTGGAGGCTCCACCTCAACAGCGTCCTCCCATATATCTCGGCGGCCTTGGCGAATATGTCGACCAGAGTCATGATCTTCTTGGCATTCTTGGCCAGTTCCCGACGCCTCCTGGCGAACGCATCCTCATCGTACCTCACCATCTCCACGCCGCACCGCAGACAATGCGGCGCACCGCGCCTCTTGTACGTCGAATAGCTCACTGAATATGCAGACGTACACACAGGGCAGTAGAACAGCATGCGGCCCCTCTCCCTCTTCGGTCTCTCTTCCTCCCATCTCGCCAACTCTGCTAGAACCTTTTCGGCGATTCTTTCACCGGGCCTCATAGGGTGACGGTTGCCACGAGCTCTTCTATTAGTTCTCTTACGCGTTTCTTGAATAGCTCAACGAAATCCTTTACTTCGTAAACATCGCCGCGATATTTGACTTTACTAGAAACTGCTACAATTTTCTCGTTGTGCTCCACCGCGGCATTGTAACGCGGGTCTATGTCAATTACCCTGTCGCCGCTCTTCAACGTAATTCCATTGTGCCCTATTATGGCCACATCGTCCCCGATTTCTATCTTTATTTCCTGACGTGCCTTGATCGTTATCGTAGAACTGGGTATTACCATTGCAACCTTGTCGAAAACATACCACGCTACATCGTAGTAATCGATTGAAATCGCGGCGGTTCTGTTGCCGGGCCCGCCGCCGGCCCCGGCCGCCTCTGCGGCGGCCATGTTTTCGTTTCTTCCGTCCATGGGTATAATGAAAGTACTTGTTTATAAATATTTCTCCCCAGAAGGAAAAGGAAAAATATATGTTGTTAGACCGGCGGCTTGAATCGGACTGTCAGAAGGCGTTCAAATCGGTCCATTCAGCTATCTCCCTCTTGAACAGATCGACCTTCAGATCTCTCGTCGTCTTCCCGCCGGCGAACACGTAGTAGTTCATCTTGCTCCTTATCGTGGCGGCTCTGAGCGGGAAGCCGCTGTGCGTTTCGGCTATCGATACAATATCCTTTGTGCGCAGGATGTCCAACACGGCGCTCATCGACACCACGTCCAGCGAATCCTCGATGTTCTCTATGAACACCACCGGCGTTATCTTTGCAAGCTCGGCGAACTCCTCAGCCATAATGCTCGCCAAATATATAAGCGTGAAGCGCTTCACGCCCGACGAGACCTCGTCCGGCGTGTAGACATGTAGCATGCCGTGCTTGAAGTACACCTTATCCCTGTATATCACCGCGTAGTCGATTGTACCAAGCATTTCGTTCACTTTGCCCAGCACCTCCTCGTACAGATCCATAGCGTCGTCATGTACGCCGGCGAAGATGTCGCGGAACACCGAAGGGGTCAGCAGATCCTCCATCGACAGACTCCACTCGCGTGCGCCGACACCGTACAGCCCTACTGTGTCGTGTGCAACCCAAAATAACGCGATCCTGGGCCTATCTACCGCCGGTAGCCGTTCGTTCACGCTTGCATGGTGCTCCCAGTCGCCGATCTTCAGCATGGCGCCGCGCAGATCGGGGATGCACCTTATCTCCAGCGCCGCGCCGTCCATGTCGTACACGATCCTGCCGACCTTTCCCTCCTTCTCGATCAGCGTGCGGTCCATGTACCTCAACGACCGCTTCACTAGTTCCACAACGTTGCCCGCGTCTGCGATTCCCATGTTCAGACGGGTGAGGAGCCTCAACGCCTTAGCCACGGTGGTCTTCCCCGCCCCCGTGTCGCTCAGTCCGTAAAGCACCGTGAGCCCTCTTATTAAGTCGATCTCAGCTTTGTCGAGCGGCCCTATGTTCTCCAGCGTCAGCTTCAATACGGGGGATTCCGTTGCCGGGCTCCCCCGAGCCCCGGCCCCGTCAGGGGCCTTGGTCTGTTCATTCGCGTTCATGGGTATAATGAAAGTACTTGCTTATAAATGTTTTCCCCGAAGGAAAAGGAAAAAATAGGAATTTGGTCTGGGCTAGACCCTCAGGTTGAGGTATTTGCCTGCCTCCTTCTCCTCCCTGACCTTGACGGAGCCGTCTCTCGTTATCACGTGGCCAGCCAGCTTCTCCAAGAACCGGTCTGGCACCTCGACGCGCACCTGTCTCCACTCGCGGGAGGTGTAGTACTCGCCGGCGCGCTTCGACCGCTTGACCGGATACACGTAGTAGTACACGTCGCAGTCCTCATCGCAGACGCTCTTGGCCAGCACCACCGCGCCGTCTGCCCATTCGGGCAAGGCGGCGCGTATGGCCTCCGCCACCTTGGCGGGGTCGCCCCACCTCTGCTCCTCCTCCTTGCGCCTCCTCTCCATCTCCTCCTCAAACCTCTTCTGCCTCTCCTTCTGCTCCTCCTCGGCCTTCCTATACTCCTCATGAAGCCTCTGGAGCGCCGACGGGTCGGGTTCGCCCTCGAAGCGGAACACCAGAAACTCGCGCCCGCCGCCGCTGTACTGCTCCACGACGATGTACCTACCTTCGTATCTCCTCTCGGTGACCTCAGTGCTGTCGTAGTCGCTGTACTGGAACGCCGGGTTCTCCGCCACGGCGACGCCGACCACATGCGCCTTGTACAGCTGGACGTCGACCTTGACCAAGTCGAACAGGGGGACGAAGCCCCCGGCGATGTTCCTCCACAGCCGATCCACTTGCTCGGCCCTAACGCCGAACAGCTTCTCGACGAACTGCCTCACCTCGTCCTCCGCCTCGACCGCCAGCGTCCTCTTGACCTTCTCGTCGTAGCTCCAGTCGTCGTATTCTTCATCGCATCCCCTGGGGCAAAACGGCTCGTCGGCGTCCCACTCGATTTCGCTTCCGCATTTGGAGCAGACGTACACCTTCTCCTCCTTGACTTGATGCTTCAGCTCCACGGCATAGGGCGGCGGTTCGGCCATGTACTGCTTGTAGAAGTCCACGTTGTCGGTCTTATACCGTATGTAGTAGTAGCCGCCCAGATAGAATATCTTCTTTATCCTATTCACGTCGAGCGAGAAGCCCTCTATCTTCACCCTCCCCTTGCCGCTTACAGTGCTCCCCAACGTCTTAGTCTTAATCGTTATCTCGTTCTGGGTTGCGTTTTGTTTTTCCATGTATAGAAATCACACACATCTATTTAAGCGTTCGCCCGCCGGGGGGCCGGATCGATAGCGTTATATATCCGGTTCCGTCTTTCCTTCCATGTCGTCTGTGGAAAAGGAAACGGTGGAAAAGGAAGCCGCCAAACAAGGCTTCGAGGATAAGGTCGAGGAAATCGCAAAGAAGAAGATAGAGAGCATAAAGAAGGATATCGCCGCAGGGAAGACGGTGCTTATAAACGGTGTGCCGATCAGGACGGTGGAGCTTGTGAAAGGAAAGCGGTCGTACTACGTCCTCATCAACGAGGGCCAGAAGGACGAGATGGTGATCTACATATCTGAATTCGTCAGGAGGCCCGTAAAGGCCCTTTAAGACCCTCTTCTAAAGAAAAACCTTTTTTCGGTATTTTTTCAGCGCCGCCGGGGGAAGACGAAGATCTGGCGGCGGCGCCCCGCCGCATCCACCTCGTCGACTATGCGGAACCACGGCGCGTCGAAGTAGCCCAACCGCCTGAGGAACCACACGGCCGACGACGTCGGCGGCGGATAAAGCACAAACGCGACGGTCGCAACATCCTCCCTGAAGAGCCTCCTGGGGAACTTTACCTTGAAGCTCATACCACTATTGCGTTCCATGCGGATAATTCACGCGCGAACAGCTCGCTATCGTCGAGCCTTTCTATCTTCTTCAGCCGCGCGATCGGCTCTACGTAATATGCCGAGATACCAAACCGCACTGCCGCCTTCAGCACGAGCCCGCTGTGTGTCTCCAACACCACTGTCGCGTCCGATTCGGCTATCTGCTTGACTAGGTCGACTACGGCATCGACATGGAGACCGGCTTCGAAGTTCTCTATCAGCACGACGTCGGCCGCCGCCAGCGCCGCCTCGATGGCTAGGCGCCTCCTTTCGCCGTACGACAGCCTCGACAGGGGTTGCCAGCCCCTGTCGGGGTCGTAGAACTTGTCGTAGTACACGTCGATGTACAGCTTGCTCACGACCTCCGGATTGACTATCGCGGTATTGCTCCAGTTGCTGAAGTTTACGACGTCCTTGTTGAACGCCTTCGCCCCATGCTGGATGATTATGGATTCTGTCACGAAGATCAACGAAGGAGCCGCTGGCTCCTCACCGATGTCCACAAGCATGGATGCGAAATCCACATCCACCAACTTCCTCACCGCCTCGATGCGTCCGGCCATACGCGCAAATAGACTGCGTATAGCAACGCTTTTGCCGGCCCCATTGGGGCCGTACAGCACCAACTTAGGGGGGACTTCGACTCCCCTTATTTTAATTTGGATGTTTTTTGTGGTTTGCGCGTTCATGGGTATAATGAAAGTACTTGCTTATAAATTTTCCTTGCTTGAAGGGAAAAGAAAAACAATAGAGATATATCTCCGTCCGTCTGCATCGGTATGGACGGGCTGGTCGTCGGGGTGTCGAACAGAGTTGCCTACATCGAGGGCTTCTTCAGGCCCGGGGCTCTGCTGATCGGAGAGGGCGGATCCAAGATGCTCGTCGTCAGCAGGAGGAAGGCGTTTCCGCCGTCGTACGTCAACGTGCTGAGGATGGCGGTGGACGAGCCGATCGAGCCGATCGCCCCGATCGCCACGGCGAAGGCGCTGGTCGTAAGCGACGAGGTTCCCGAGCCGGGCGAGAGGGTGAGGGAGGCGGCGTGGCCGGAGGGCAGGGGCATACTTGCGCCGGACGGCCCGGCGAACCTCCTCGCGGCCGAGGTGCCGCACATCTCGGTCATAGCATCGACGGGGATGGGGAAGACCACGCTCGTGAAGATGCTGGTGGGGCAGGCGGCCGCGGCGGGCTACAAGGTGGTGGTGTTCGACATGCACGACGAGTACTGCGGCGCCGTCGAGGCCGCCGGCGGGGCCTGCATGCCGCCGGTACTGCCGCTCTGCGACATGTCCGACCACGAACTGCTCGTCGCCACGGGGCTGGCGAGGGTCAGCACATCGCCGATCCGCATGATGAAGTACATAAGGCTCATGGTCGACGGGGCCTGCAAGCTGGCGGAGGGGGACGGCGACCTGGCAAAGGCGCTTGAGACGTGCTCCGAGGCCCTCGCCATGCTGGACAAGATAGGGCTGGAGCAGAGGAGGCTCGACGGAGGAGAAGGGGATTCGCCCTTCGCGGCGTGCGCCAGGGCGGTGAGGGACGCCGTAGGGCCCGTCGCGTTCAACACCATAAGGAGCGTTGTGAGGGGAGACGAGGACAGGGTCGGCGCGGCCAGCATGTACCTCAGCTGGGCCGCCAATTCGGCCAGGCTCGTCAAGAGGCTCGACCTCCCCAAGGCCGTCGCCTTCAACATGCTGGAGTTCAAGTCCCTCTTCGCCATGAGCGACGCCGCCCTCGCGGCGATCGCCCACATAATGAGGAAGGTGGTGGAGGCGGGGGAGAGGACGCTCCTCGTCGTAGAGGAGGCACCGAAGCTCATGGCGGACGAGGTGGCCAGCAGGAACCTGGAGCTGTTCCTAGCGCAGGCGAGGAAGTTCGGCGCGATGGTCGTCCTGGTGTCGCAGGCCCCCCACGACTTGATCCAGAACACGAGGCTGGTGGTGGGGAGGGTCAACAACTCCACGTGGGCGAGGAAGCTGGCGGAGCTGGCGCCGCAGATGCCCGGCGAGCTGGCTAGGTTGCTCCCACAGCTGAGGCGCGGCGAGTTCGTCTACATGGACGGGAGGGACGTGGTGCCGCTCAGGGTAGTGCCGTGATCGTCGCGGCCGACGCGTCGGTGAGGGCCGCCAACTGCTACTCGTTCTCGACGAAGTCGGTGGAGAGGGTCATCGTGGTGGCGATAGCGGTGGTTAAGAGCAACGGCGGCGTCAGCGTGGTGGGGCCATTCACTACGCTCGACATAGCGACGAGGGACTACGAGTTGGCGGCGCTGGAGGCCTACTCGCCGCATACATGCGTGGTGGACGGACTGCCGGCGCGCCCCTGCCGGAGGAACATAGCCCTGATCAAGACGGGCAACGTGCCCGGCAACGCCGAGGGGTGGATCTGCGGGCAGTACGGGGCCTACGCCGTCTGCGCGGACTTCGAGGCCGACCGCCGCACGGTATCCAAGGCCATAGAGCTGAACGCCGCCGCCCACGACATCGCCAACGAGGCGGCGGACGCCCACTTCCGCTACCTCCTCGCCAAGATGAGGTGCGTGACGGCCCACGGCATCCACGTCAACCCCGAGCTGAACTACTTCCCGCGCCGGCCGGATGGCGGCGGCGTTCTAAGCGACGGCCTTATAAATCCAGATGATATCAACTGAATATGAGGGAGGTTAAGCCATTCAAGAGGCGGGTCAAAGGCCAGATATACAGGTGGATGATACAGCTCCCCAGCGGCGTCGAGGCCCGCGGCCCGGTCTACATCATAAGCGAAAGGCCGCTCGTCATAAGCGAAACCCCCGAGATCCCGCCCGAGCTCTGTGGAAAGAAGGCTGGCGAGAAATGAGCGGTGCGGCCTGGGACGAGGCCTCCGGAGGATCACTAGATGCCTCTCGGCCCGTCGTGGCCTATTTGGCCATCAGGGGCTCCTCCGGACATATGTATGTGTATAGATATCTCGTGGTCTCGCCTCTCAGGGAGGAGGGCTGTGGAGTGGCGTGCAGGTCGTGTGAAGGGAGTAGGGCTTGGTACACCGCCATTTCGAGCTTCTTGGAGTCGGCCGCGTGGAAGTACGGCGGTCGGAAGATAGAGCTACGGATGCACTTCAGCCACCTGGCCAAGGGCTTGTTCAAGCAGAAGCTCGCAATACCGGAGGGCGTGGACGCCGAGGTGAAGTACGTAAATGAGAAGGAGAACTTGGCGCTCAAGGGGATAGACAAATGCCTTGAGAAGGCATTGGCGGAAGGCCTTGAGAAGGTTCCGGCGGAGGGATCGGACTTGTACGCCTGGCAGAGGGAGTTCCTGGCGGAGTTCGGCGCCGCCACGTTCGGAAGGCCCATTCCCGGGCCGGTCTTCGCGCTCAGCGCCCCTACGGGCTCCGGAAAGAGCAAGGCGGCTCTGGAGGCGATGAGGAGGGCCGCGGTTATGGGGATAGTGGCCACCAGAACTAAGACGCAGATCGAGGCCTTCATACGCGACAACGAGCGGTTCGGCATAGGCTTCACCCCGGTCAGGTTGCCCAACAGAGAGACGGCCTGCATAATGTTGCGCATGCATGCACCGCCGAGCGAGTGGAGCGAGGAAGAAAAGAGGGAATATATGGGCATGCTGGTCAAGAAGTACAGATGCAGTAGCTGTCCGTTGAACGTAATCCACAGCATTGACCCGAAAACCGTGGAGCAAGTAGTCGTGGAGGCGACGAAAGCCTTAAGGAACGGAAGCGACGAACAGTACGTGGCGGCCGTCGTGGCGGGTCTGCAGAAGAAGCTGGGCCCGCGTTCAGGCAAGCGCGAATCAGTCTGCGCATACAGCGCGGCCAAGAACACCGCGATGAGGCTGGTGGCCGGCGGCACGCCGACCCTAGTGCTCGGCACCTACCCCCACGTCTTGTCGTGGGCGCGCTCCGTGATGCTGGAGATATGCACCGGAAAGGAGCCTAAGGACGACAAGAAGGAGCAGATCGAAGGGGAGAAAGCGCAGAGCGAGAGCAGGCCCTGCGTCTCGGCTGGGGTGGTGCTGGACGAGGCGCACAACATATGGAGGGCCGTCAGGGACTACAACAAATATGTAATTTCGGACGAGAGGATCAAGAAAGTAGCCAAAGACCTCGCCGAGCTGTGCCGGAGCGGAAAGGAGACGGCCTTATGCAGATATCTGGAGGAGAAGGGCGATGCCTTTTGGGCGATGGCCGACCGGCTCGGCCAGCTTGCGGAGCGCAACTCGAAGAAGAAGAGCGACTACGTGGAGATAGAGGTGAAGGCCGACGGCAAGATCGGCGAAGAGCTGAAGGGGATGCTGGCCGAGCTTTCGGGCATGCTGGAGGACGTCTGCAATCCCTACATGGATCCAGTCAGCAAGGAGCTGAAGGACGATGTCGATCTCAGGATCAAGCGCGCATATATACTGCTTAACACGGTGAAGAAGTTTCTGGAGGCGGGGGACGGGTGGGGCATATATTCATATGTTGACAGGAAGCGCAAGGCGTTCGAGCTATTGCCTATCGATCTGGCCAGGGTGGTCGGCACGGCCCGCAAATACCTCCCCGGGCCCTGGCTACTACTGAGCGGAACCATAGATGAGGAGCTCATGCGCAGGCTGTTCGCGCGCGACCAGAGGAGATTCCACTGGTACTCCGCACCGGTCAAAATCGGCCATCTTACGATATATTTCGCGACCAGCCGCGACGAGATCTTGCTCACCACCAAGTTCGACGTCGGGAGGCACAACGAAATGTACATGAGATATGCCGCGGCGATTTCCCGCGTCCTCCGCGGAGCGGAGGGCCCCCTCAGGCTCGTGGTGTATCCGAGCTATGGCGTCATGAACGCTGTGGCGAGTCATTACAGACGCCGCGCAGGCGGCGTCGAAATAGACATATGGGAGGAGTCGGGAGAAAAGTCCAAGAGGAAAGTCGACGAGGAGCTCGAACGGGGACGTACCGTGAACTTCCATGTCGTGGCGCATGGAAGCTTCGCCGAGGGCGTCGAGTTCGCGGCGGTCAGGCAGTTCCTCAAGACCATTGTCGTGGCGGGTCTGCCGATCCCCAACATCTTCAACGACTACTACGTGGATTTGGGCATGTACTTCGGCTATATAAGCGACAGATGTGCCGAGGCGATACAGAAGGCCAGGGACTTGGGCGAAGTGCCAAGCGAATGCAGAGGCGAGATAATCAAGTGGAGCTACAAGCTCGCGGAAGATACGCTCAGGCAGATAATAGGGCGCGCGATACGGAGGCCGGACGACAGCGCGACGGTCTACGTGCTGGACACACGGACGTCGAGAGGATACGGCGCACAGATCCGGAGCTCCCTATGCGGCGGCGCCGCCTCAGCGCACTACCGCACGGTGAAGTGCGCCGACATATCCGCAGAGGGGCTGTTGGCGTAGCCGAGGGCCCTCATGTTTTCCTCCGATTGACAAATACCGGCCATTCTTCTTAACTATATTCCGAATATTTTCTGGACTATATTTAATTCAGCGTGCAGTGTGGCCGACGAGGTTTTACAAATACCCCTAAAGCTAGTAAAGGAAGTCTTGGAAAAAAATCCAAACCCTTTACATCGACGACAGGGGATCGACCGCCAATGTATATATCACTGTGTCCAAGGTCGAATCCAGACTACTTAGAAGGAAATACCCAAATAATAATAAAATTCAACATCTCTGGAAGTTTTGCTGAACCCAACGGCGTGAAATACTTTCAGCCCACTCGGAGTGCCGATTGACGGGGGAGAGCGGTATTAATAGTCTATTTATATTTATCTATATTTAGGAAAGTGATGGATATATGTATGGTAGCGGAGTTGAATTCCATTCACATGATTTTTTCACATGATGTTGAACGGCGCGCCGTGCGCTTTTATTAATATTTTTCTTCTTATAATAATATATTAGAAAAGAAAATAATAATAATAATAATAGGGCGGCGACGCCGAGCTTTTACGTCATGTGAAAGCATGCTGTACACGTCGTGTGAAATAAGCGTGTGAAAATAGGCATGTGAAAAATTGATCCCCTCCCCACGTGTTTTTTGGTCAAAAAATTTTATGTCCCCCCCCTCCATTATTCACACGCTTTTCTTCACACGCTTATTTCACACGACGTGTACGCCGACCTTTTATGAAGACATTTGTTATTTCACACTGTGTTTCACACGACTAATATCAAATAAAACATACATGAAATCAGAAATATATTTCACATATTGTCAATGAAGAATTTGATATTTAGATGGGCGCACGATCGCGGGGAAGATCGGAAGGAAAACTGCGTGGCGACAAAAGGCGGAGGGAAACGCCGCCGCAGATATTGTTTAACTGACGTGCGGAAAAGGGTTAAACTACTTGTTCAAATTATATACCCGTGCAGGCTGGAGGCTATGGGCGCGGAAACAGTAGAAACCGTAAGGCTTCCGGCATACGCTGAAGGCACCGTGATCAGGCTTGGGAAAGGGAAAATTGTCATATACATCAACAAGCCCTTCAAGGCCCCCCTCGAAGCGCTCGTGAGGAAGAGGGTGCGGGTGCTGATCATCGAAAAAATAGATGAGGAAGCGCACCGCAAGCGCAGGCCATGACGAACACGGATAAGGTGGCCGGCTTCGCTACGTACCTGTACGAGCAAGGCTTCAACGTGGTCTGCGTCTCGGGCGACAAGAAGCCTCTGGGCAGTTGGGACGCGTCGAAGCGTTCGGACAAACCGCCGCGGTGCAGGGAAGCCGTGGCGATCACGGGCAACTTCTTCGCAGATGAGCAGTACAAGGTCGCCGCCTTCGACATAGACGACCCGCAGACGAAGATCATGGAGGAGGCCTTCGGCCCCGACTGGCGGAACTACTTATGCGGCCAGCCCTGGTCGTTCTGCGTCTTGACGGGGCCGCGGCCGAAGCATCTGGTCGAGTGCGAGGGGGAGGACTGCGCCATCTTCGAGGACAAGGAGCACACGAAGGCCGTCAAGCACGTCAAGCTGTCTGAGCTGGAGAGGGGGCTGGCGATCATCGTCAGGATCCCGGCGAAGTGCATCAAGGGCGACTTCGGCACCGTGAGGTCTCCCGAGGTGGAAGTTATCTACAATAATTATCAAGTAGTATATGGCCGCCACCCGTCCGGCGTCTGCTACCAGCCGGTGCGGTGGGAGGACGGCAGGTGGGTTCCCGTCGACGCGCCGGGCGCCGGCGTCGTGCTGTCGTGCGAGGAGTTCTTCAGAGTGGTAGGGCTGATAAGGGGCGCCGACAAGAGGGACGAGGAGGAGGGGGAGGGCAGGGCGGCCGAGCCGCCCAAGGCGTGGGACAAGGACGTGGCCAAGCCGGAGGGCCTGCTCTCCTTGCTGAAGCGCTGGTGGCCCTTGACGGGCGCCGACGGCGGCCACTTCCACGATGCGCTGACGTTCGGCGTTGCATCGGTCGCGTGGCGCTACGGCGTGAAGAGGGAGGCCATCGCGGCGGTGTTCGAGGAGCTGTTCAAGTGGGCGGTGGAACAAGGCTTGGACACGGAGCGCGACGTCGCGCACCACAGGGGCGTGATCGAGTGGGTCTACTCGGCGGACAAGGACAGAAAGAGGTGGGGCGGGCGGAAGGTCAGGGAGCTCCTGAGGGAGGTGCTGAAGGCCGAGAGGTCGGGCAAGACGCCGAGCGACGGCGATGTGGAGATGGCGTTCTCGGCGATCCTCGGCGCCCTCGGCGCCAGGGAGAGGAGGCCCGAGGACGTCGAGCCCAACAAGCTCTGCGTCCCCCTCCAATGGACGGAGGTGGGCGGGATGACGGTCGTGACCGCGTGGCTCTGCAACGACGAGATGGGGATAGTGGTGAGGAAGATAGATAGAAGGAAGAAGGGGAAGGGGGACGACGCGCCGGAGTTCACGCCGAGCGAGACGAAGGTGGCGGAGTTCTCCATATCGACGCTGACGGTGTACGTCGACCTCCTGACGGAGCGCGAGTACGTCGATGCGTTCGCGCATGCGGGGAGCGAGACGGCGACGTTCATAATGAAGCCCAAAAGCACCTTCGTCAAGCACGTCGAGGAGTGGCTGGAGTACAGGGGCCAGCCGAAGTGGCGGCCGATACTGCAGTACTACCCGCACGTCTACGACGTGATCATATCCGGCTTCTTCTGCCCCAACCCCGACGACCCCAGGCTGGGGAAGCTGGCCTGCGGCGTGAGGGACTACTTCCGCGCGGGCATACGCGACCCCGACAAGAACGCGGCCAGGTCGGCGCTCCAGGCGGCCCTCGGCGTCCTCGAAAGGTTCGCGCCGGACGAGGATTGGTTCAAGACCGCAGTCACGGCGTGGGTTCACGGCCTTGCGGAGGCCTTCTTCCTCACGAGGAAGGCCTGGGGCGTAAGGCCGTCGTTCTTGGTCTACGAGGGGCCCCGCGGCCTGGGCAAGTCCACCATCGGCCAGCTGGTGCTCCATTCGCTGTTCCCGAACCGCGCCGACGGCCTCTTCATACCTGCCTCGGGCACCATGACGGCGGCGAGGCTCGGCAGGCTCCTGGACGAAATCGTCGCGGGCGTGGCCGTGCTGGATGAGCAGAAGGGCGTGCTCCAGAGGCCGGAGGTGATGGAGGTTCTGAAGTCCATGGTCACGAACGAGGTGGCGTGGAAGATCGCGACGGGCGAGAAGTGGCCGGCGGCCGCGGGGCTCATCTTGACGGCGAACAAGTTCGTGGTGGCCGACCCGGCGCTTGCCGACAAGCTCTATAAGATAGAGTTCTCCGGCGTCGTCGACCAGTCGAAGCGTCCCGAGTTCGCGGCGGCCATGTCCAAGGTGTTCAACATCGTCGGGGACTTCGGCGGGTACTACCTTCACTACGCCGAGAGGAACTGGGCGTCGGTGAAGGACGCGATCCTCGCGCCGACCCAGGTCGAGGCGGCGGAGAGGTACGCCAAGGTTATCGCCGACGAGCTGGGCGTCCCGATCGAGCTGGTGCCGGTCGCGGAGCTGTCGGCGGTTCCCTCAGCCATAAGCGCAATAGACATCTTCAGGGAGATCGTGTGGCAGGAAATCAAGACGCAGATGATGGCGGTGAGGGACGACGCCAGGAACATCTCGGCCATAGAGGCCTTCAACATCCTGCTGGACAAGTACCGCATTCCCTTCCTGAGGCCGTACGGCGACGGGACGAGCGTGGCGATACTGAAGAGCCTGGAGCTACGGAACGGCGAGCTGACGGTGAGGAGCCTCTGCGAGGAGCTCGGCGGCGAGCTCTACACGAAGGGCCACAAGAACGGCCTCTACGGCGCCTGCGTCGTCGACAGGGCGTTGCTCCAGGACGTCCTGTTCTCCGGCGAGGAGCCGGAGGGCGGCGGGGCCGAGGCATGATCCTCCTTGAGACTCCGCTGGGCCCGCTCCGCCTGTCGTACGGCCCGGACGTCCTGGCGGCGCTGAAGGCCTTCGCGAGGTACGACCCGGCGAGGAGGGCGTGGAGCGCCGAGTCCGTGCCGTGCTGGTTCGCCGCGATGTACCGCCTCAACGTGCCCTGCGACAGGGAGGCCCCCCAGGGCAAGTGGTGGCGGGGGGTCGCCTACATGTGGAACCTCAGCGAGGCGGAGGTCAGGGAGAAGGCGTGCTTCCAAGTGGAGAGGTGGAGGAGGGCGTCGTGCTGGGAGTACTGCGAGGATAAGCATGCGGGGCGCCCCTCTCAGATAGAGCGTTGCGCCGAGAGGTGCGAGCGGGAGGGCTGGAGGACGGCCGTCAAGGTCAGGCAGGAGGTGTGCCTCGCCAAGAGGCGGGACGACGGGACGTGGCAGGTGCCGAGGGGCCTGGTGCCTCTGTTCCGCCGCCCCATGCCGAAGTTCGCCGAGCTGGGCTCCGCCGAGATGCACCCCGACTTGCGCGACTACCAGGTCGACGTCATATACAGCGCCTGGGGCAGGCTTGAGGCGGCGGGCGCCGCCACGATCCAGATGGCCACCGGCGCCGGCAAGTCGTACGTTTCGGGCTACCTGGCCAAGCTCCTGGCTGAGAGGGGGTACCACGTCTACCTCACCGCCATGCAACTCGATTTGGTCTACCAGCTGAGGGAGTTCGCCGAGAGGTGGGGCGCCCCGGCGGACAGAATACACGCCGTCACCGTCCAGACCCTCTACAGGAGGCTGACGGGACGCTCCGTGGCCGAGGCGGCGGAGGACGAGGAGGACAGGGAGGCCGCCTCCGCCTACGCCGACGAGAGCGGCATGACGGAGGACGAGTTCTCGCTGTTCCAGAACGAGAAGAAGGTCGCCGTCATCATGGACGAGGCCCACCACGTCCCCGCGGAGACGGTGAAGGAGGTGCTGGGGGCGGCGGGGGGCGGCTGGGCCTTGAGGGTAGGCCTGACGGCGACGCCGTGGAGGAACGACAACCGCGACCTGGAGATCTACGCATACGCCGGGGCGGTGGTGGAGCCGAGGATCACGTCCTCATTCCTCATCGAGCGGGACTATGCGGTGCCGGTCGAGATCAGGGTCGTCAAGGCGCCTCCCTGCGGCGTATCGGGGGGCGAGGGGGCGGAGGGCTGGGCCAGGGAGTTGAAGGCCTTGGTGGAGTGCGAGGCGCGGAACAAGCTCGTCGTGGAGCTCGCCGCCAAGGCGGAGAAGCCCGTCTTGGTGGTGACGAACAGGGTGAAGCATGCCGAACTGCTGGGCAGGATGCTGAGGGAGCTCGGCATCAGGGCCGAAGTCGTGACCGGCGCCGTCAAGGGCGAGGTGAGGAAGGAGATATACGACGGCCTGAGGGCCGGGAGGATAGAGGCCATAGCCGCCACCACCCTCGCCGACGAGGGGCTGGACCTCCCGCCCCTCAGGAGCCTCGTCATAGCCGTAGGCGGCAAGAGCAAGACCCGCGCCCTCCAGAGGGTAGGCCGTCTGGTGAGGCCCTGGCCCGGCAAGAAGATGGCCGCGGCGTACGAGCTGGAGGACCCCGGCGGCTTCTCCCGCCTCCACCTCAGGGAGAGGCTGAAGCTCTACGAGTCCGAGCCGGCCTGGCGCATAGTCCGTCTCTGACCTCCTCCCCGCCCTGAAGGGCGAGGCTTTCCGTCATTTGTAATGGCGAAGCTGTTAAATACTTTTGTTTTTATTTATACATGGAACACAAAACAAGCGACGAGCTTATGCGGCGGCTGGACGCCTTCTGGGGCAGGGCATATGACATGTGCAACGAGTTCTACGACGAGTACGACCGCGGCTACGAGGAGCTGGAGAACGAGCCCTTCGAGTGCGAACTATCTGCGGCGAGGATACGCGCCGAGGACGGAGGAATAGCCATCGACTACAACGCGGCGCACGTGTACAACGCATGTACGGCTTACTGCGCGCAGGAAGAAGACGGCGAGGCTCAGTGCAACGAAAGGTGCCTCGAAGAGGCCGAGGACAGCGCCAAGAGCGTCCTCAATGCGTACAAAAGGGTGATAGACAAGTGGGCAAAGAAGCGCGGCGTCTCCTACACTGAGGAGCTGAAGTGCGGCGGGCTGGACTTCACGCTCGTCGTCCACATTTAACGGGGAAAGGCTTTTATATCCACGTCTTTTCTTTTCTTATGAACACACAAAAAAATTACTACGAAGAGGAAGCTGAAAGGGTAAGGCGGTTCAAGTGCGAAGTGAAGGACGCCATCGACGAGATGACTTGGAAGACGATGGACGAGGTGCAGGAAAGGTTGAAAACAATTATGCCACAAGTCAGGGAGGCGGCGGAGAACGCGGCGGCCGCGCTGAAGGCGCTCATCGAAGGCGCCGCTTTCGACGATGAGCACCTCAAGAAGGCGCTGTATGAATCCCTCGACAAGTTTCCCAATATAATGGAGATGTACATAGCCGCGGGGATAAGGAGCGCGGTCAGGAAGTCGTTTGAGGCGGTGCGGCTCGACGTCGATGAGAAGGTGAACATGGCGCTGGAGGGGCTGGACCTCCTGGCCGGCGAATAACCAGCCCTTTTTCCCTTTTATTTTTTTTCCGCCGCCTCTTCTCTTTACAAATATCGCATGCAGCCTGCAGATATATGTAAAGGATAGAGAACCCGCCGAACCCCGGCCGGAGCTCCGCGGGGCCGAGCCGAACCGCGCACTGGTTCGGCTCTAACAACATGTTTTTATTGTAGTAATTTCCTTCTCTCCATGTCAGACAAAAACAAGTCGGAGCTCGTCGAGCAGATCGAGGAGTCGGGGCTCATCGAAGAAGTCAAGGCGCGGATCAGGGAGCTCGAAGAGGAATTGAGGGTTTGGAAGGCGGTTCGCGATCTTCTGGCACTGATGGAACTGGCTGAGGGAAAGAAGGGCGGGGAGGAGAAGGCCGAGGCCGCGGCGGCCCAAGAGGAGAGGAAGGTCAAGAGGTATCCGATCGAGCGCGGCGGACAGAGGATCGCGGTGATCGAGTGGGACAGGGACGGAGAGCTTGCCGTAGCCAAGCTCGACCGCCCCATCGCCGACGACAGGAAGGCCGGCTACGTCGCCAACAAGTGGGCGGCGGCGGAGAAGCTGGACATAGACGTGGAGCTGGTGAAGAACAGGGAGGGACAGATAGCCGAGATTAGGTTCAGCCCCGTGAAGGACGAGAAGCTGATCACGGACAAGATAATCAGGATCGTGAGATGGCTGGCGAAGAACTATTAAGGGTGGTTCGGCCGTCCGCCTATCTGCTGGACGGCTGGGGGTCGGAGGAGGCGGTCGCGGCCCTCATGGACGTGCTCTACAGGGGCGTCCCGTGGGAGCAAGCGCTGGAGGGGGCGGCTGAGCTGGCGGAGAGGCGCATCGCGGCGCTCTACAGGCAGGGCCACTGGTCGGTCTTCGAGTTCATGGGGGCACAGCTCCTGGTGGAGTGCAGTAGGGCCTGCCACACCCAGTTCATAAGGCACAGGCTGGCGTCCTACTGGTCTGAGTCGCAACGGTACGTGGACTACTCCAAGAGGGAGTTGCGGTTCGTGGTGCCGGCGGGCTTCCCCGAGGACGTCCTCAGGAGGGCCTACGAGGACTACCTGGCGCTGAGGCGCTCCTTCAGGCCGGAGTACGCCAGGATGGCCCTCCCCAACGCGGCGGCCGTGAGGTTCGCAGTGCAGATGAACGCGAGGGAGCTCCTCCTCAACTTCGTCCCCCTGAGGTGCGCCGCGGCGGCGCAGGCCGAGATAAGGCACGTCTGCTGGCAGATCTTCGCAATAGCGTGGAGGCTCTGGCCAACCCTCGCCAAGCTGGTGTGGCAGGACCTCCCCCAGCTACACCGCGACTTCTGCACGAAGGTCCCCGAGGGGCAGGACTGCCGCCTATACGCCATAGAGGACGCCGAGAAGGCCCACGGCCCCCTCCCCGAGAAGCCGTGGCTGGAAAAAACCAAGAACGGTACGGCATGAGCCGTGCATATATGTCGGCCTGCATAGAAGAGACCGTCAATCCCTTCATAGCCGCAATTTGCGCATCTGCGCTGGCGTGGGGCCCGGCTGTCATAATGTTTGCCGTATTTCACCTGTACGGCGTGTTGGCTGAAATGGTGTTGGGAATTGCGCTGGCGACCGAGGCGGCCAGAGTTATATGCGGATGCAGATTGTTATATGCCGCTTCGCTGGCGGCATACGTTAATATGTTGTTCTCAACCGCCTTCTTCATTTTCGTCCTCGGCCAGTCTATGTGGCTCGTCGCATTTATGATAGGGTCAGCAGGCCTCGTCGCATATCTGGTCGCATCCTTCCTCTACTGCCGCCGCCAAGCCGGCCGGGGAGGAAACTGATAAATAGATCTTTTTTATTCTGTTTGGTATGGACGGAAGAAACGAAAACATGGCCGCCGCAGAGGCGGCCGGGGCCGGCGGCGGGCCCGGCAACAGAACCGCCGCAGAGAAGGCTAAAGAGGTACTCGAAAGGTATGGATGCGTGGCGAAGGGGCTTGCCGCGGCGTTGCTCGGCATGTCTTCCCCCGCCGCGGAGAAGGCGATGCTGGCGGCGGGGGCCGACGTCGTTGTGGCCAGGTACGGCCGCGCGTACAAGTTCTTCTGCTCGCGCTCGGCGCCGAGGGACAGGCTGGCGGTCTGGGCCGGAGGCGGCGTCCACGTGGTGGACAGGGAGAAGGCGCTCGCAGTGGCGAGGAGGTATCTTGA
>Ga0081534_100240_pt1 | contig 19047 bp, 22 predicted proteins | sample MonGeyMetagenome_FD_71019 | JGI IMG/M metagenome (GOLD analysis project Ga0081534, IMG submission 71019) | Hypoxic/sulfidic aquatic microbial communities from Monarch Geyser, Yellowstone National Park, USA - MG (SPAdes) v1 (version 2) | ecosystem: Environmental > Aquatic > Thermal springs > Hot...
CGTGGCCCCCGCCGGCCCACTCCTCCATGGGGGGCATCCACGTCGATACGTACGGCCGCGTCCTCGCCCCGGACGGCTCTTGGGTTAGGGGGCTCTGGGCGGCCGGAGAGGCGGCCGCCGTGAGCGTACACGGCGCCAACAGGCTCGGCTCGAACTCCCTCAGCGAATGCTCGGTATGGGGACGCCTCACCGGAGAAGCCGCGGCGAAATACGCCATGGAGGCGCCCTCCCAGACGGAGGACCGCGAGGCCAGGGCCGCCTTTGAGGACGAGGAGCGGAGGCTTTTCGACAGGCTTCTGCATAGGGAGAGCGGCGGGATATCGCTGGGGGAGGTTAAGGCGGCTGTGCAGAACGCCCTCCATACGGGGGCGGGGATCTTCAGACACGGGTCCCTCTTGGAGAGGGCCGTGTCGGAGCTGATGAGGGCGTCGGCCAGGATCCTCCAGGTGAACGTGCACGACGTGGGCACGGTCTACAACATGGAGCTGAAGGAGCTTGTGGAGCTCGACGGCGCGGCTCTGGCGGCGCAGGTGATACTCCTGGGGGCATACTTCAGGCGGGAGTCCAGGGGGGCCCACTACAGGCTGGACTACCCCAGGCGCGACGACGAGAACTGGCTGAAGCACACCGTGGCGTATAGGTACGGCGGAGGCGTCGTCGTGAGGTGGGAGCCGGTGAGGATCGTCAAATGGCCGCCTGAGGTCAGAACCTATTGACGAGGCCCCGCCAGCCCGCGCCCGGCCGGCCTCACGTCTACGCGCACGGGATGCCTGTAGGCGAGGCGCCGCAGCGGACGGAGGGCCCTATAATCCCTGCGAACTCCGCGAGGGGACGTGGCGCACGGCGCCGGCCCCCGCGGAGCTTCGCCGCGACGACCCTCACGTTGGCGCCTCTGATTGACGAGTCGTCGGCCGGAGTTGAAATGGAGCGCTATCGCCTCCACTCATCCTGCCTATACATATCGCCGAGCAGCTTCCTCGCGGCAGTCTCCTCCCCCAGATAGAAGGCGTGGCCGGGCAGGAGCTTGGCCGCCTCCCTAGCGGCGGCCTCCCGCCCCCAGCCCACGGCCCTATACAGGACGCCCTCGTCTGTGTAGTGGAGCAAGCCGCCGGGCTCCAGCACGAAGTTGCCCCTGGGGTCGTAGACCTCCCTGGTGTAGGCAACCCTCCACCCGGCCTCGACGATCCCGGCCGCCCTCTCCAGGGACTCGGCCGGGACATACGCGTCGAGGAGAAGGATGGACAATACGCCGGGCCTCAGCCCGGCCCCCTCCGACGCCTCGAAGAACGCCTCGGCCACTGCGACCAGCTCGCCCGGAAAGCCTCCGACCAGCTCGCACCCCCTCACCAAGAGGTCCGCGGCCGCCCAAGGCCCTGTCCTCCGCGCCGACAGGACTCCGCACGCGCCCGCCGACGCCGCGGGCAGGGCGCCCGACAGGGCCCTCTTGACCTCATCCACGGGACAGACGCCTCGGCTTTCCGGAGGCCGCCCGGCCCACTCAGGCCGATTGCCCCAGAGACCCAGCTGCGCGACCAAGGAGGCCCTCAGGCCGCCTTCCCAGTTCCCGTAGGTGAGGACGTAGTCCAGCGCCTTGACCCAGAGGTAGTAGGGCGACGTGTCGTAGAGGAGGCCCCATCCGACCGGCTTGGGGTAGCCCAGCCCGCCGCGCGGAGGGGACAGGGGCATCCCCACAGCCCTCCTAGGCCCCCTCGGCCTGTACCGAGCCCTTATCTCCTCGGCAAGCCTCGCCGCGTCGCCGTAGGCTCGTCTCAAGTCCACCGCGGCTATCCCGAGCCCGCTCAGCCTTTCGCATGGGATCCTCGCCCATTCGCCGCACCGTCCCCCCAGCGCCTCTATCAGGGCCTGGCCGGAGCCCGTCAGATCGGGGCCGTAGACGATCACCGTGTCGACGGACAGAAGCCTCTCGGCGAGGGAGGCCAGGAGGTGGTTGACGCCGTCCTTGCTGTAGAGGGCCGTGGCGGCGGCGACCATACGCCGAACGTCCTCCGGCAGAGAGGCCAGGACCTGCTCCGGCTTGGCCCAGAGGGTGACCAGCATTATGTTGCTCTGCGCCACGTCGACGTCGGGAGCTGGCTTAATGAATATTCACGTAGAGCGCGCCGCCCGGCCGGAGCGCGAAGCCATGCGCCCACCATAGCCCCCGCGGAGATCCCGACGACGTCGGACACGCCGGCCGTCCGCCGGACTCCGTACCCGTCCGAGAGCCCCGCGGCGACCCTCGCCGCGCCCTCGGCGCCCTCGACCGCCGCGGTCCCTCGGATCCCCTGCGGCCGGAGCGATGCGGCGGCCAAGGTCCGCCGACACAGCAGCGCGGACCGGCCTCCCCCGCCGGGCCCTCTCAGCCATCCACGTCGACCCTCGCGGCTCCATACGCCGACGAGCGGGATCCGTGGCGTCCCTCCGCTCAGCAGCTTGAACCTCCCGATCTTGTTTTCGGCCGAGGGCTGGGGCCGGCGTCTTTAGACAGAAATATCCACATATCTCCGGGGTATATGTATTTATACCTCCAAAGACCTAACTTCGTGAGCCAGAGAAGGGATAGGATGAACATAGCCGTGTCGAAGGAAATCGTAGAAGCCCTGGCGACGACCGCCGAGAGGCTCGGGATGACCCAATACGCCCTGGCCAACCAGCTGTTGGGCGTGGGGCTGGAGCTCGTGGGGCAGGGCTACAACGCGTCCCAGATAAGGGACATAGCGCTCTTCTATAGGGTCATGACGGAGCTGGAGACGGTCCCCGTCCCCGGCAGGCTGCTCGACAGAATGATCGTCGAGATGTATAGAACCAACCCGGAGGCTGTGGGCAAGGCCTGGTGCGAGGCGGGGAGGATGCTGGCCAGCTACATAAAGGCGTTCTTCGGCGGGCTGGAGGGCGCCGCGGCGCTGGTCCCCTACATAGTTAAGGCCGTGCCGGCCAAGAGGTTCGAGGTGAAGGTCGAGGGCAACGCCTTCGACCTCAACGCAGTCGGCGTAGGCTACAGCATGGAGAGCGTCGAGGCGACCGCGAGCGCCGTCAAGTGCATGCTCGCCGAGCTCGGCTACGAGGTCAAGGAGGTCGCGACGGCGCCCGGCGTGTTGAGGGTCCACGCCGTTAAGAGCTAGGCCGCAGCCCCGTCCGTAGCCCTGGACGAGCTCCTAGGAGACGGAGCTGGAGGGCATGAGGGGGCCCGTCGAGATGGAGAGCCCTCCCGCCGAGCTCCACGCCGTGGAGGGCGCGTACAGCCGAATCGCGGAGGAGGCCGCCGTGGGGCCGGCTCTGCTGGACGCTTGACAACCGCAACCGGGCCTACGTATCGGCGGATATGCCGCCGCACTCCCGGAGGGTTTGGCGGGGCCCGCCTCCTAGCAGCCTCAACACGCCGCGGGGCAGACCCCGTCCATCCCACCTGCCTCGGGCCCTACGAATTCGTATATAAATGGTAATTTTTGACGAGTTTATGCTCTTCGGGCGCATTACGCCCCCGCCGGATTTCGAAATATTTAAAGAATACAGTACTTAAAAACATCGCCAATGACGGCATTATGGGCGTATTCATAATTGGGGCCGGCATGTCCCGCATCGGGAGGCGGGAGGAGGACAGCAGGTTGCTCCTCATAGAGGCCTACAGGGAGCTCGTCGAGATGGGGGCGGACCCCACCGTGGCCGAGGCCATATACGTGGGGGTCCAGTCCGAGGTCTATGAGCACCAGATCATGTACGGCACGTTGGCCGCGGAGGCGCTGGGGCTTCTGCCGAGGGAGGCGTATAGGGTCGAGGCCTGCGCAGCGGCCGGGGCCCTCGCCCTCCGCTCCGCCTATATGGCGGTTAAGTCGGGCGAGGTGAAGGCGGCGCTTGCGGTGGGCGTCGAGAAGATGACCGCCCGCGGCACGGAGGCCGTCACCGATGCCCTGATGGCCGCGAGCCACCACATAGACCAGAGGAGCGGCGTCACGATACCGGCGCACTACGCCATGGTGGCCAGGAGGTACATGCATCAATACGGCGCCACCGAGGAGGACCTCTGCATGGTGGCCGTCAAGAACCACCGCCACGCCGTCAGGAACCCGAAGGCGCACTTCCAGCGGGCCATAACCCTCGAGGAGTGCCTGGCGAGCAGGCCAATCGCGGCCCCCATCAAGCTCTACGACGCGGCGCCGATAAGCGACGGGGCCGCCATCGCCCTCGTGGCCTCCGAGGAGGTCGCGAGGAAGGCCCCCACGCCCGCGGTCGAGGTCGTCGCCTCGGCCGTGGCCACGGACACGCTCAGCGCCTCGCAGAGGCCGGACCTCACCTATCCCAGGGCCGTGGCGGAGGCGGCATCCAAGGCCTACGGCAGGGCCGGGTTGACGCCCAAGGCCGTCGAGGTGGCTGAGGTGCACGACGCCTTCACGATAAACGAGGTGTTGATGTACGAGGCGCTGGGGTTCGCCGAGAGGGGCGGGGGCTACAGGCTGGCCAGGGAGGGCGCCACGTCGCTGGAGGGCTCGATTCCCGTGAACCCCAGCGGGGGGCTGAAGGCCAGGGGGCACCCCATAGGCGCCACCGGCCTGGCCCAGATATACGAGCTGTATCTACAGCTCACGGGGAGGGCATACGGCAGGAACACCGGCGCGCGGGTCGGAATCGCCGTGAACGAAGGCGGCGTGAACTCCGCCGCAGTCGTCCACATACTGCGGGCGCCATGACGCTGAGATACATCGCGGAGGGCAGGCTCGTGGGCGGGCGCTGCACCAGGTGCGGCGGCGCCTTCTTCCCCTATTCCCCCATCTGCATCCACTGCGGCGGCGAGGCGAGGCCCGAGGAGGTGCCCAGGAGCGGCGTCGTCTTAAGCTACAGCGTGGTCCACGTCTCCAACGGCCGGTTCAAGACGCCCTACACGGTGGCGATCGCCAAGTTCGGGGACTTCCAGCTCCCTGGCTACGTGAAGGAGGGGCCTGTGGATATCGGCGACGAGGTGGTGTGGGAGGTCGGCGAGCTGGAGGGGGATAGGTGGTACTACTTCAGGAGGCTGAGGTAGATATGGCGAAGGTCCTGGAGCTGGCCGTGTTGTTCCCCGGGCCCCTGGCCGGGAGGCTCCTCCTCGAGCAGGGCTTCGAGGTGGTGAAGGTGGAGCCCCCGGGCGGGGACCCCATGCGCCAGATCTCGCCCACGCTCTACAAAGTCCTCAACGAGGGGAAGCGAGTAGTCCACGTGGATCTGAAGGGCGATGCGGAGGAGGTGCGCCGCCTGGCCGAGGAGGCGGACGCCGTGTTGACCACCTTCAGGCCATCTACTGCGGAGAGATACGGCGTCTCCTACAGGAGGCTGGCGGAGGCGAGGCCGGACCTCATCTACGTCGCCATAGTGGGGTACGGAGGCGATGAGTACCCCAGGGACCACCCCTCCCACGACATAAACTTCGCCGCGCTGGCGGGCGCCGTAGGGCCGTGTCCGCCGTACGTGCAGGCCGTGGACGTGGCGGCCGGCCTCCTCGCCGCGTTGACGATAACGGCCATGGCCGCCAAGGGCGCGAGGGGCTACGTGGAGATCCCCATGAGCCGCGCCGCGGCGTTGGTGAACATGCTCAACCTCTCCCTGAGGAGGGACGGAAAGCCCCTCGTCCTCTCCGGGGACTACCCCTTCTACACGGTGTACCGCTGCAGAGGGGGGAGGGTGGCCCTCGGGGCCGTGGAGCCGAAGTTCTGGGAGCGGTTCTGCAGAGCCGTCGGAAGGGAGGACCTGATCCCGCGGCGGCTGGACCCCGCCGCCAGGGAGGAGGTGGAAGAGGTCCTGGCTGGGATGGACTGCGGCGCCCTTGAGGAGCTCGCTAAGAGAGAGGAGATACCGCTTACGCCTGTATACGACATAGATAGGGCGTTGGCCATCTTCCCGCCTGAAGCCTTACTCAATGGGGTGAAAACCCGCTCCGAGAGGACGCGTTGATAGCTTTTCCTTAGCTTATCGGCGGCTATCGCGGCGACGAGGGCGATGAGCCTGTCTCTGAGCAGCGCCCCAACGGCCAACGCGTTGAGGAGCGGCCCCAACTTGCCGGGCGGCGTCTCTGCGCCCCTCCTGCAACTCGCCGCGGCGGTGCCGTCTTTGGCCGAGCACGCGGAGCGGGGCCTTGATTTTCATGATATTTCATTTCTTACTTCTGGAGATGTGACTATCTATTTTTCGAGATGTAGTTAGGTTAATTTATAAAGTTGTGTTGATACGCCGCTATGGTCTGGGCCATCTCGGCCATAGCCCTTTTACTCATCCTAGCCATAATCAGGACGAGGGACAACGTCCTCGCCGCGGTCTCCCTCACGTTCCTGGGGGTGACGGTGGCGGGGGCGGTGTGGCTCCTGGATCCCGAGCTCTCGGCGGCCTTCATACTCATCGCGCTGGTGTACGTGGTGGCGGCATTGACCTTGGTCATAGTGGCCGCCGCCAGCCTCTCCGAGGGGAAGCGCACCGTCGAGATGAGGCCTGTGGCCCTGGCGTCGCTGGGGGCGTTGCCTCTGCTGCTGCTTCCGGGCGCCGGGCAGAGGGCTGCGGCGACCTCGGTGGATCCCCACCTCGTGCCGCTCTCGGCGGCCCTGCTGCTCTTCTCGTTCGTCGTGGCGGCTCGGCTGTCCCATGATTGAGCTGGCGTTTCTGGTCTTGTTGCTGGCGGGCGGCGTGGCGGCGGTGGCCACGGCCAACTCGCTGGTCAGGGCGATAATCGGGGCGGAGGTCGCCATAATGGCGGGGATCTGGGGCGCCGCGCTGTCGCGCGACCTGTCCCTCCTGGCGGTCGCGGCCGTCGTCGGCGTCGCGGAGACCGTGCTCATGGTGGCCGCGGTGTACAGGCTGGCGAAGGAGGGCCATGTATAGCGACATCTTCCTCCTGGCCACGGCCATCTCCGGCGTCCTCGCGCTGGCGGCGCTGAGGCTGGGGCTCCCGGCGGCCCTCGCGGCGGTGGCCGCCATGTTGCTCTTCCTCGTGCCCGGCAAGGGCGCCCTGGCCGCGCTCCCCTACGTGGGGGAGGTGTCGGTCTCCATGGGCTACCACAAGCTGCCGTTCGTGGCGGTGTCCGTGATCTTGGGCCTGCTGGTGGCCCTCTACTCGCCGCCGTACCTCCGCCACCTGGGGGCCCCCAACTGGTACTACGGAGTGCACGCCCTCTACGTCCTCTCCCTCGTCTACGTAGTTCTGTTCGACAACCTGGTCTTCGTCTTCCTCGCGCTGGAGCTCAGCATAGTCACCAGCTTCCTCCTCATATGGTACTTCGGCTACGGCAACAGGCGGTTCGTGGCCCTTCTGTACTTCGTCTGGGCCCAGGCGGGCTCCATGCTCTTCCTGATAGGCGTGGCGCTCTCCGGCTCCTTCTCGGCCGGGGCCTTCGCCGCCGCCGGCCTCGCCTCCCTGCTGGTCCTGATGGGCCTCCTGATCAAGATGGGCACGGCGGGCGTCCACTTCTGGCTTCCCTACGCCCACGCCGAGGCTCCGACCCCCCTCAGCGCCTTGCTGTCCCCTGTCCACGTGGGGCTCATGGCCTACTGGATCTGGCGCCTGAGGGCGGGCGCAGGCTGGCCTCTGGACGACCTCTTCATCTACGGCCTCGCGACCGCGGTCTACGGCTCCCTCCTGGTGTTCCGCGAGGCAGACTTCAAGAGGGCGCTGGCGGACTCGACCATCGCCAACATGGGCCTCCTCCTCGCCGCGGCGTCGATGCGCGACGGGGCGATCAGCTACGCGGCGACGGCCATCCTGTTCGTGGGGCACGCCTTCGCCAAGGCGGCCCTCTTCATGTTGGCCGGCCTCTACATAGTTTCGCTGAACACCAGGTCCATCGGCGAGGCCAGGTGGGACAGGCGCCTCCTGGCCGCGGGCGCGTTGGGCTTCGTGGCCCTGGCGGGGCTGTTCGGCATAAACCTGATCGGCAAGGCCTACGTGGCTACGGGCGTGCCCCCGTCGCTCTCCGCCGCCGCGTTGGCCGTCTTCGCCTTGGTCTCCACCGCCGTGTACAGCCTCTACCTCTTCAACCAGATGTATAGAGCGGGCGAGGGCGAGGTGGAGTACCCCGCGGCGATGTACGCCGCGGTTCTGGCCGCGGCGGCCGCCCCCTACCTGCTCCTCCTCGCGCTTCCGCTATGGTTAGCCTAGAGCTCCTGCTGGCGGTCGCCTTCGCCGCGGCTCTCCTCGACTTCCTGGCGGCCAGGGGCTACGCCGCGGTCGCCGCGGGAGCCTTCGTGCTGGCCGGACTGCTCGGAGGCGCGGGCCCGGCGACGCCGTACCTCGAGCCGAGCGAGTTCGCCGCCTTCGTGGCCGGGGTGTATCTGGCGGTCGCGGTGTATTCCCACTTCTACATGAGGGGGGCCGAGCGGCCCGGGTGGTTCTGGGGGTGGATGGGGGTCTTCTTCGGCTCCATGGAGCTCTTCCTGCTCGCGAACCACTGGGTCCTCCTCCTGCTGGGGTGGGCCGGGCTCGATCTGGCCAGCTGGGGCCTCATATTGACCTACCGCGACGGCGACGAGATGGGGTTCGTCGGGGAGGGAGGCCGCGCAGGCGGAATCACCTGGCTCTGGCCCCCGTCGTCCTCCGCCTTTAGGGCCGTGGCGACCGTCGAGGTGGGCACTGCCTCCCTCCTCGTGGCCTCGGCCTACATGGCCGCGCGCTACGGCCCGTTCATAAGCGGCTGGGGCCGCGCCGGCGACCTAATGGCTGCGCTCTTCCTCGTGGCGGCCTTCGCCAAGGCGGCCCAGCTCCCCTTCACCGACTGGCTGATGACCGCCATGTCGGCGCCCACGCCGGTCAGCGCCTTGCTCCACAGCTCCACCATGGTGAAGGCGGGGCCGATCCTCCTCCTCAAGCTGGCCCCCGTCTTCCCCCGCTGGGCCGCCGAGGCGGCGTTCGCGGTGGGCCTGGCCACCGCGTTCGCCGGGGGGCTCATGGCGCTGGGGCAGAGGGAGCCGAAGCTCGTCTTGGCGGCCTCCACCGCCTCCTACCTCGGCATGATCACGGCGGCCGCCCTGGAGAACCCCGAGGAGGCGGCTCTGCTGATCTATGCCCACGGCTTCGCCAAGGCGGCACTCTTCATGGCCGTTGGCCACGCCATCCACACGGCCCACAGCAGATTCCCGCGGTCGTATCCGCTGATAGCCAAAGTGGCGATCCTCCTGGGCATGCTGACCCTGGTGGGGATACTTCCGGTGGGCGCCCTGGCGAAGAGCGGGGCGCCTCTCTGGACCGTCGCCGTGTCGGCCCTCACCGTGGGGTATCTGGGCAAGCTCCTGCGCCTGCCCGCCGCGAACGACTGGGAGCCCATGTGGATCCCCTACATGGCGCTTCTTGTGGCGCCCAACTTCATCTTCGTCGCGGCGCCTCCGCCGGCGGTCTTCCTGTCGCTGGCGGGCGGCGCCCTGGCCTTCGTCGGGGAGGTCGAGGCGCTTCGGAGGCGGCTCTATCTGCCGGTGCTGTTCGACAGGATCGTGCCGTCCGCGTTTAGGGCTTTGTGGCGCCTGGCGGCCGCGGCGGATCGCGCCGTGGATAGGGCTCTGCAGGGCTCGGCGCCGCTGTGGCGGCTCGCCGTGGACCTGGTCACGATAGCCGACTGGCTTCTCGACACGGCCCTGCACGACGGGCTCGTATCCGCCGTGCGCAGGTCCTCGGCCCGGGTGGCCGGGCTCCGGCTCGATTACTACCTCTACGTGGCGGGGCTCGCGGCGGCCTTCGTGCTCGCGGCGGTTCTGGCGCTGGGGATATGGAGGTGATGTACTATCTACTGCCGGCGTATTTCGCGGCCAGAGTCCTCATGGGCTTCAGCCGGCGGTGGCTTGCGGTAGACGCCGCGTACATCGCATTCATCTCGGCGTACATGTGGAGGGAGACTCCGCTCCTCCTCCTCTCCCTCCCGTTCTTCCTCGGGGTAGTCGCCGTGGGGTCCGGCGTGTTCAGCGGATACGCGGGGCTGGCCTCCGCGCTGTCCATATATGGGGTCTACCTCATGTTCCAGCCGGCGCCCCACCTCAAGGCGCTCGGCTTCGTCCTGGCGATACTGTCGCCTGCGGCGCTGCTCCCCACGACGAGGGACAGGGGGAGCCTGGAGGGGCTCTTCAGATACCTGGTGGTCTCCGCCTTCGCCTCGGCCTTTCTCTTCATAGGCCTCGGCCAGCGCGGGTCCCCCCTCGGCGAGTCCTTCCTCCTCCTCGCCGCGGCTCTGGAGCTCGGGGTGGCCCCCATGTTCCTCTGGGTCCCCGACGTGTACGGCAGGTCGCACCCCGCCGGGCTGGCCATGTTGGCGAGCCTGCCGACGCTCTCCGCGGCGTTCGCCCTCCTCGCCTTCAGGCCCGCTCCCCCCGCCGCGCTCGCCCTCGCCCTCGGCGGCCTCTCCATGGCGGTGGGGAACCTCGGCGCGTTGACCAGCGCGGACCTCCGCCGCATATTGGCGTACTCCACCGTGGCGCACTCGGGCTTCGCCGTGTTCGTCTACCCCCTCCAGCCCGAGGTCGCCCTCGCGCTGGTGCTCGCCGACGCCTTCGGGAAGCTGGGCCTCTTCTACGCCATGTCAGCTGGGACGCCCCCGTGGGCCGCCAGGACGCTGGCCATACACCAGATCGGGCTCCCCCCGCTTTTCGGCTTCTGGCCCAAGATGTTGCTCGTCTTAATCACGGCGGAGCGGCTGGGCTGGGGCCCCGCGCTGTACGTCCTCGCCAACGTCGTGATGGTGGCGCCCTACTACTTCAGGCTCATGGATCGGCTGCCGGCCGGCCGCTCTGCAGTGCCCGTCCTAGTCGCCGCCGCCGTCGCCGCGCTCGGAGCCGCGGCCCCCCTATGGCTTATCTATCACGTTAGTTCATTACTATAGACAATTTCAACCCAAGCAATTTTCGGGTTAATACTCTATAGAAGTAAATAGTTTTGAAGGAGGAGGTGGACAGAGCCCACGCGCGTCGAAGTAGTCTTGACGACGTCCGCCTGGGCCTGCCGGACGCCGTGGGCGTCGCCCTAAACGTGTCGTTGCGACGCGCCCGCTCTGCCGGTCGGCGCGCAGCCCGCTCCCCCTCGGAACGCCTGACAGGCTACGATTCCGAGAGCTGTATCCGGCTGTTGCGGCAGGCTGGGATCTTATACTGTGGCTTGCACCTCGGGTAGGGGTATACCGTCAGAGTCTTTAGGCAGCGCGGCGTCTTTCTTGCTACTATCATCACCGGCGCGGAGCCGGCGCCTAGGGTTATCGCCAGACAGAAGGCCTTGGTCCTCCTCGCGGTTTCTACGCCGTATCTATCAGCGAGATGCGCGACTTCCGGGCCGAGGAGTCTCTTCATCGTTTCGGCGATGCAGTCCGGCGTCAGAAACAGCTCCCGCTGGAGGTACTCCCAAAGCTGTACGTTGTGCCCCCGCTCCTCGATATGGGCGACGTCAACCTCGTGGACACACTCTGATCCCATGGCGCCAGACCGCCGTGACGCAAGGGTTGCCGTCCGCATCCGAGGCGTCGTCGGTCACGAATACCCTCGTGATTTCGACGTAAACCTCGATCTCGTCTCGGCCATGGGAGATCTTCACGTAGCCCAGCTCCGAGGAGGCTATGTCGACGGGCTTCTGCGGCAACGGTATGTTCTGGCCGCAGAGATATCCGCTCCGACGCTTCCTCTCAGGCTCCACCTGGAGCTTCGTGAGCAGATTAACGAGATACCCCTCCCCTATTTTGGCGACCTCCGCGTCGATCGGTATTATTTTCGCTTCAATCCTTCCAAATAGAGGATGATGCACAATTGCTACAGCAGGCTTGATGTTTTCTACCATCTAGCCTTCCTTAGGATCTCACGGGCTGTCTCCGCGTCCTGGAAGTAGTACTCGGCGAACTCTATTTCCACGTTGACCACGCGGCCCCACTCGTCGATCCCAACGACGACATCCGCCCTCCCGGACACCGCCTCCTTAGGCGTCCCGGTGCCCCGTCTGATGATCAAAAGGTCGTCGAGCGCCTTGACTTGTACCTGCTGCACGAGCGGGTTCGACGGGGCTTGTTCCGATGTGGATACAACCTCGTATCTCTGGATCCCGGACTGCGTCGCGTTCACAGGGGGATATGCGGGTTCGGCCACGTTGAGAACGCGGGGCACGGCCCTAGCGAGGAGGAGGTTTAAATGTATTATTTTAAGCTGAGATGTTGTCGTTGTTTGCGAGTCCAGAAGAGGTCGAGCTTCTCCGGCTGAGGCGTTTCTACGGAACGCCGACGGTAGCCGTTGCCGGGGACGAGCAGGTCCATCCCCCCTCGGCGTCTCGACCGACGAAATGAAGAGCCCCTGGGCCCGGCTGCTACGACCCGAAGGGCCTCGTGCCCGAGGGCTACGTAGACGATGATTACGTCCGGAGATGCTCTCCGCTAAAACGCGCCGGTGCGGACCTAATCCTCGCACTATGCCTCAGAGGCCGCCGGGCGACTGAGGGAGATGCCGTTTTAAGCTCGCTAAAGTTTTTATTTAAACTATGCACAGAGCGAATGTGGCAAGGTTAGAGCCGCAAGCAGCTGTAAAAACGGGGAAAAACATTACGGTTAGGCTAAAAAATTTCGGCCCGTTTGATGACGTTGATATAGACCTACGGCCTCTTACGGTATTTATTGGTAAGAATTCCGTAGGGAAGTCCCTATTGCTCTCTCTCCTTTGGGCCTTGCTCTCAACACGACCTGAAATTCCAAGCGATGAGGAAATTAGGATGAGGTGGCGTGGACTTTATGAAAAGGCGGAATCTATTTCGCTAAAAATAACAGAGTTTATCGAGCCTGTTGCGTCCGACTTTGGCATCATAAAGGAGGAGGTTTCAAAGCTCATAGGGTCGATAGCGACAGATGTAAGAGATTTCACAAGGACCTCTAGGGAAGTATTTAAGAGCGCGATCAAGGCAGGTCTCGAAGTACGACTTAGGCAAGTGTTTGGCGTGAGCCCGAGGGAGTTGGTGAAGGTGGGAGAGACGAGCGCCCAAATAGATATAAAAGGCAGGTGTGGCAATCTTCATATTTCGCTGACAGATAGCGTAGCGGTAGATCGGCTAGATATGTGCATTGACAATGCAACTGAAGATGAATTTCTTTCAATTACAAAACCTCTAGTAATATATATTGCGTCTAGTATCTATCTAAGAGAAGAATTGGAGAAACAATTTACGGCGTATGACTATATCATAGCTACTATGATGTTTTTAACGAGAAAGATAATCGATGAGTACGGCGTACTAAGCCCCGCTATCTCTGGCAAGTTCGGCTCTGTAAATAAGCAGTATCTAATAGATATGAGCATCCGTGGGTCTGTATATGAAGTCTTTCTTCCGGGTAGCCGCGCCTGTATTGTTCACGCCTTACCACGTCCGGAGACGTTCACCGCAGGTCCTCGCGATAGGATGTCGGTTAGCGATAGAGAATTCATTGATGTCTACGCCCGTCTTATCGATGAGTATCGCCGGTCGAGAAAGTTGACGGAAAGCGCAAACCTACTGCTCAGAGATATGGGCATCGAGCTGGATATAGCCGCACCGGGGGGAAACCCCGTGGTATATGTAAAGACGTGGAGCGGCAAGAGGCTCGAGTTGGCGCATGCGCCGTCGGGCATTAGAGAAATCATCACGGCCATCTTCGCCCTATCCTTTGAGGACTTTCGTTTTGTCTTTATGGAGGAGCCAGAGGCCCATCTGCATCCTAGCGCTCAAAGGCTTTTGGCAAGAACCATTGCAGAGGCTGTGAACAACGGTAAATTCGTCGCTTTGACTACACATAGTGATTATCTTATAAATGAATTTAGCAATCTCGTCGCCCTTTCAAACGTCTCAAAGGATGTGAGGAAGAAGCTTAGTTATCGAGATGCAGAAGTTCTTAAACCAGAGGCGGTTGCGGCCTATCTCGTGAAGGCTGAGGGCAACCGGGCTGTGGTCGAGCGGCTGGAGGTGGACTATACAGGGATCCCCGAGGACGAGTTCGCCAGGGTGGCGGAGGAGATTTTGGAAATACGTAATGAACTGTACTAGGCGCTGCACAAGGGAGAACCTAGACGCCTCACTCCTTATGTCGCCCAACGAGCCGCGTGCCGACTATGTCTATTTCTGCGGAGACGTGGCGGTTGTCGTGGAGGAGGTCAGGGGGCGCTCCAAGCGTGAGGACGTGGACAAGCTTGAAAATACGGTAAAGCGCCTACTGGATATAGATATATACCACATTATCGTCGCTGTGGTTCACCACGAAGAGGCGGATACAATAGTGGCTAAGGTCCTTGCGGTTATGAAGCGGAGGAGCAAAAAGAAACATGTGAAATATGAAACAGCTGCTTGCAATCGGGAGCTTAGGCAGCTACTCTGCGGAAAGTACGGAGTTGCGATATAGCCTGTACAGACCTCGGCATAGGGCTATGGACGCCAGGTATGTGGACCTCTTGATGGAGATGCAGTATCCCTGCTACTCCATGCCACCTCCAACTTGATGGAAGTGAACTAGCGGATGGCGGACACGGTAAGTCTCATGGATATGAACGCTATGGCGATGAGGCAGAAACGCGACGTGTACCTTATGGATCGGCTGCCGGCCGGCCGCTCGGCCGTGTAGTCGCCGCCGCCGTGGCCGCGCTCGGAGCCGCGGCCCCCCTATGGCTTATCTATCACGTTAGTTCATTACTATAAAAGACAATTTCAACCTAAGCAATTTTCGGGTTAATGCTCTATAGAAGTAAAGAGTTTTAAGGAGAAGATGCGTGATGCCCATGCGCGTCGAAACGGTCTGGCTCGGCCGCGGCGGCCAGGGGATCGTCACGGCCACATACATAGTGGCCAACGCGGCGGTTCTAGACGGCTTCTACGCCATCGCGAATCCAGAGTTCGGGGCGGAGAGGAGGGGCGCCCCCGTCAAGGCCTTCCTGACCATCGACAAGAGCCCCATCGAGGACCAGGAGCCGGTCAAGACCCCCGGCGTGTTGGTGATCTTCGACGACAAGCTTATCGACATCATGAGGTTCGCCGTAGACGCGGTGAGGCCCGGGGGGTATGTGATAGTGAACACGGCGAAGAGCCCCGAGGAGGTGAGGAGGATCATAGGCAGAGGCGACGTCCATCTGGTCCTGCTGGACGCCGTGGGCATCGCCCTCAAGCACGTGGGCCTGCCGGTGCCCAACGGCCCGCTGGCCGGGGCCTTCTCCAGGGTGATGGGCTTCCCGCGCCTCGAGTCCATAAAGGCGGCCTTTGAGACGCAGCTGGGGAAGGCCGTGGAGGAGAACTTCGCGGCGACCAAGGAGGCGTACGAGACCGCCCTAGTCATCCCGCCCGAGAGGGTGGAGCAGGCGGCGAAGCCCAAGGGCATGATCTCCACCACCTCCGCCTTCCTGACGGGGCCCTACGAGATCGTCGGCTGGTCGGAGGTGTCCAAGGCGGGCGCCGTGTTCCCCGGCTCCAGCCTCCTCTACACCACGGGCGGGTGGCGTCTGGAGAAGCCGGTGATCGACCACTCCAAGTGCATCATGTGCAGGAAGTGCTGGCTGTACTGCCCCGACGACGCGGTGGTGGAGGCGTGGAGGGAGGCGCCGGGCCCGAGGGGCCGTGTCTTCAGGATGAAGATGATAGACTTCGACTACCAGTACTGCAAGGGCTGCGGCGTCTGCGCTGAGGTCTGCCCCACAGGCGCGATAAAGATGGTGAGGGAGATATGACGGCGCAGGCCCTAGCCCCGGCGGAGAGGAAGGTCGCGCAGAGGAGGATCGCGCTGACCGGCAACCACGCCGTGGCGCTCGCGGTGAAGATGTGCAGGCCCGAGGTGATAGCGGCGTATCCCATCACCCCCCAGACCCCCGTCGTGGAGAAGCTCGCCGAGTACGTAAACAACGGCGAGCTAGACGCCGAGTACATACCCGTCGAGAGCGAGCACTCCGCCATGTCCGCCGTGATCGGGGCCTCGGCCGCAGGCGCCCGGACCTTCACCGAGACGTCGTCGCAGGGCCTTCTCTACATGTACGAGAACCTGCCCATAGCCGTGGCGCTTAGGTTGCCCATAGTGATGGGCATCGCCTCGCGGGCCATCTCGGCGCCCATAAACGTGTGGGGCGACTACAGCGATGTGATGTCGATGAGGGAGCTGGGGTGGATCATATACATAGCGCAGAGCGCCCAGGAGGCCTTCGACACGGTCATACAGGCGTACCGCGTGGCCGAGGACTCGAGGGTCCACCTGCCCGCGGTGGTGGCCTACGACGGGTTCTGGACGAGCCACGTCCTCCAGCCGCTTGACGTCCCCGAGGACGAGGAGGAGGTGATCAGGTTCGCCCCAATCACCCGGACGTGGGTTAAGCTCGACGTGGACCACCCCACAGGTCTGGGCGCCGTGGGGACGCCGGAGTGGTACTGGGAGGTCAGGTGGCAGGCCGTGGAGGCGCTGAGGGGCTCGCTGAAGGTGATAGAGGAGGCGGACAGGGAATACGGGAGGCGCTTCGGCAGGAGCTACGGCTTCTTCAGCACGTACAGGACCGAAGATGCCGAGATGGTCATAGTGACCTACGGCTCCGTCTACGGGCTGGCCAAGAAGGCGGTGGACCGGCTGAGGGGGGAGGGCGTGAGGGCCGGCGCCCTGCGGCTGAGGGTGATCAGGCCCTGGCCCGGCGATCAGCTGAGGAAGGCCCTCGAGGGGGCAGACAGGGTGATGGTGATCGACCGCGCCATAAACCACGGCGCATACCTCCAGGGGCCGATGGCCGTGGAGGTGGCCGCCACGGTGCAGAGGCCGGTCTACAGCGCCTTGGCCACCATAGGCATGAGGGCGATAGACAGCGACATGATATACGAGGCCGCCCTCAAGGTGTGGAAGGGCCTCTGGGCGCCCAACCAGACCTACACAATAGGACTGAGGGGAGGCTATGAGTAGCGGCGGCCGCTTCGCCAAGGTCCCCGTCTACATAAGGGGCAACTACCTGGTCAAAACCGCCGTGAAGGCTGCCGAGGAGTACGAAGGGCAGTACGAATATGCGAACTTCGATCTGTCCCAAGAGGAGCTGTTTCTGCCGGGCCACGGCCTCTGCGCGGGTTGCACCATCGGCGTCATAGCGCGGCACATGTTGAAGGTGTTTGGGCCCGACACCGTGGTCGTCAACCCCACGGGCTGCGCCGAGGTGTCCACCGTGGTGTACCCCCGCACCAACTGGGCCGTTCCGTGGATCCACGTCGCCTTCGGAAACGGCGGGTCGGTGGCCTCGGGCATCGAGGCGGCGATTAAGGCGCTTAAGAGGAGGGGCGTTATCGACCAAAACCGCAGGATCAACGTGGTGGTGTTCGCGGGCGACGGCGGCACGGCGGATATAGGCTTCCAGGCGCTCAGCGGCATGCTGGAGAGAGGGCACAGGGTGATATACATCATGTACGACAACGAGGGCTACATGAACACGGGCATCCAGAGGAGCGGCACCACGCCCTTCGGCGCCTCGGCCACCACCTCACCGGCGGGGAGGAAGGTGCCGGGCAACGTGACCCACAAGAAGCCCATGGCCGCCATAGCGGCGGCGCACGGCATCCCCTACGTGGCCACGGCCAACCCGGCCTACGTCCACGACATGGTGTACAAGTTCAAGAAGGCGATGGAGGTGGACGGCCCCTCCTTCATACACGTCCTCCAGTCGTGCACGCCGGGGTGGCGCTTCGAGCCCAAATACGCCATCAGGGTGCTGGAGCTGGCCACCGAGACGGGCTACTGGATCAACTACGAGATCGAACGGGGCGAGTTCAGAGTCACCGTGCCCGTACCCAGGCGGAAGCACGTGAGGTGCTTCCTCCAGCTCCAGGGCAGGTTCAAACACCTGAAGCCCGAGGAGGTGGAGTACATACAGAAGGTCGTCGACGGAGACGTTGAGGAGATAAACAGACTGATGGGCAGGGAGGTGATAGGCCCCGTCGATCCGTCCCTGCCCTGTCTGATCGAGCGGAGATGATTATCCACGTCAAGCTCTTCGCCACGGCGGTTAGGCAGATCTTCCAACGGCCGCTCACCGTCAGGTGGCCGGAGGAGAGGAGGGACTACGGCGACAGGTTCAGGGGCTTCATCGTGAACGACAGGTCCAAATGCATCAGCTGCCAGCTCTGCGAGGCCGTGTGCCCGGCGAAGGCCATCAAGTTCCACCTGGAGGCGGACGGGAGGCGGTACCCCGGCATCGACTGGGGGCGGTGCATACTCTGCGGCTACTGCGTGGACGCCTGCCCCACCGGCTCGCTGCGCCACGTCAACAACGGCGAGATAGTGTGGACGAGCCTGGACGTGTACAGGAGGCCCTCGGAGATGGATCCCGACGACGCCGCGCCCCTCCCCGGCGCGAAGTCGCTGGTCTAAAAAGCCCTATGAACAGCGATCCTCGTCTCCTCCAGCCACCTCGCGATGACGCCTGCGAGCTCGGCGAAGCGCATGAAGCCCTCCAGATGCTCCTCGTAACACTCTATCATTACCACGCCGTCGCTCCTGCGGTACACCCTCGGCCTCTTGCCCGTGAGGGCCTTGATCAGCGCCGAGAGCCTCTCGGCGTCCGCCTCCCTGCCTCCCGGCGCGTCGGCCCTCGCCACGGCGAGGCCCGAGGCCTCGTTGCGGTCCCATACCTGCCATACGCCGTCGTGTAGCCGCTCCGCATGCCGTCGACCTCGGCGGCTATCTGAATCCTCGGTGGGGTCCTGCCGCCCTGCCCCCCTCGGGCTGGGCCCCTCCGCCCATGGCCCTCACCAGGCGGCCGTCGCTCCCGAGGCCCTCCAGCCCCAGGGAGCCCGCCTCCCCACCCCCCTCAGCCGCCTCCAAGGCCTTCCCGTGGGCATCCCTACCCCTCCCAAGCCCCCCGGAGCATACGGCCTACGAACCCGGCAGAAGGCCTCCGCCGACCTCCTGAGCCGTGGACGGCCACGTCGCGAAGCAATCCAACGACACGGAATATCCGCCATATGGTTGGCCCCAGGCGGAAAACAATTATGAAATTTTTCCCAATGAATGGAAACATTTTCAATCACCCACCCGCTTCAGAACAATATATGGGAATGTTGCGGATTTGGATGTTCTACATGCAGCGCATATGCAACACCACCAAACCCACCAGCATCTACAA
>Ga0081534_100241_pt1 | contig 18962 bp, 22 predicted proteins | sample MonGeyMetagenome_FD_71019 | JGI IMG/M metagenome (GOLD analysis project Ga0081534, IMG submission 71019) | Hypoxic/sulfidic aquatic microbial communities from Monarch Geyser, Yellowstone National Park, USA - MG (SPAdes) v1 (version 2) | ecosystem: Environmental > Aquatic > Thermal springs > Hot...
TTACGGAGCCCACCGTGGTGCATAATATAAATAGCCAAATGTTCATCCTAACGATACCGGCTGGTATTGATATTAAAGCCCTGACCCCTGGAACAAACTTAGCCGCAATTATCGATAACCAGCCATACTTGTTGAACCATGATTCAGCCAGTTTTAAGTGACTTTCAGTTAACCCCATGAATTTACCTACCTTTAACACCGCGCTATAACCTATATAGTAGCTTAAAGCGTACTCAATTAGTGAACCAATAATACTTGCAACCGTAGCGTCAATTATTGTTAACACTAAGTTTAACTTACCCAGGTAAATTAAGTAGCCGCTGAATGGTAATATGACTTCGCTTGGTATAGGTAGAGCCAGTGACTCGAGGATCATCAGTATCAATAACCCTAAGTAACCCATGTTCTCCATAGTTGATATAACGATGCTAACTATTGGCCCCAAGACCACTTGGGTTGTTTACCTACTCACTTTTAAACTTACCCTATGTCCTTGGCCTATGGTGTTAACTATAACTGTTTACTGTGTGTTTTTCCAGTTGCCCTTAGGAGTTTATTAACCCTACTTAATGTGCTTGGATGACTGAGGAACACTGCCTTTATGGGTGTTGAGTAGATTGATGGGTAAGTTACCTTAACAAGGGCCGTGGCCAACGGCACCCTGTACCCCCTGCTTAGTGCGTATAGGTCTGCCTTAACCTCGTTAAGCCTGCTTAGTGCCAACGAGATCACGATTGCCGCTAGTATTATTGATACGTATATGACCACTGAGAGTGGGGTTAACCCAATTACCGGTATTACATAGAATAGCATTATGGCTGATGCTAGTGAGTAGATTATTGATGCTATTAACGACTTGTAAGTGTCCAAGTGCACTATATGCCCAAGTTCATGGTTAATGACGGCCTCAAGTTCACCTTGGTTAAGGCACGCCACCAGCTTAGTGCCGATTACTATGAACTTGCCTAGTAGGTTCATTGAAACGGCGTTACAGTCCGGTGATGGAACCAGGTATATCTTGACGCCGTTTATTGATGGTATTGTTAGGTAATCAACCCCAATGCTTACCTGCGTTGAGCCACCTATAGCCCTTAGGATGGTTATAACTTGGGTTAATTCCTCCCTCTTAACCCTTCTCAATGATGATGCGTAGGATATGAGCCTGAATAACGTATCCTCAGGGGTGTTGATGGGTAGGGTTACGGTTACTTTAATAATCCTTGAGCCATCAACCCTAACCTTAACCATGCGTGTGAATGATAAGTAGGTGTAAAGCATGTTAACTGCCACCACCTGGGCTATTACGGATATTATGGTTAAGGCTATGCCGTATCTAGTCAGTATTAAGAATATGACTAGTGTTAGTATTGACGATGCTATGAAGGAAACAGCTGGGTTAACGGTTATTGCGAATTCAGGCTTGGTTGGCACTTTAACGTATTCATCCCCCTCATCCTTAAACAACATGACAACCTTCTTCCCACTGCCAATCAAGGTATTCCTCAGTATGAGTCTACTCGCCTCCTCAACCCCCCTTCCATCACCCTGAATCTTAAGTGAACCATCAAATACCTGTATATTAAACCTCCTGAAGTAGACCTCGATATTAGCGTCAGTGTTCCACGTGTATATGGCGTATAGGAATTCCCTCCTGAATTCATTAATCACTAGGTTAACGGAATTTAACACGTCGTGCGTGCCTATTGAGCCAAGCCTTACCAGTGATTCAAGCAGCCTACTGTATGCACGCATTCACTCAGTTACCGTTAGGGTACCTTTTTAACCTGAACAGTCAAGTACACGTAACGTGACACTGATGTTTAGGTTCTCATCAGAGTACTGTTACTCAACCGCTATAAGGGCTTAAAGGCATGGGTCACCCTATGGCCAGTGTTAAATTGGTACGAGAGGCCAGGATGAAGGTCACGGTTCACAATAAGGCGGTGCACATGAAGGTGAACGTGGTGGCTAAGCTTAAGGAGTACGCATCCTCCTCCAAGGGAAACCTGATAACAGTCAGACCAAGTAAGATAGCCCAGGAAATAAACACCGTAGGTAGGGTTACGAGGGCTGATGGGGTTGTGATAAGGAACTTCCTTGAGCAGCTCGTGGAGAGGGGTTACATGGAGGTTATTAAGAGGAGTGCCAGGGGCAAGGTGTACGGAATAAGGAAGGGTGGAGAATTCTGGAGGCTCCTCATGACCCATAGCCCAGAGGATATTGTCAGCCTAGTTAACATAGAGGAATAATCATAAAACCAATGCATTATAAAAATAATTGTGGTGATGCATCGTTTTTAAAGCACCCTGTGAGCGCCATATACAGTGAAGAGGACGGGATGAACTGAGACGTATGATGAGAACCCGGGCCTGAGATAAGCGATGTACATTGTAATATTTGGTTAATAAATAACCTAAATATATGCATTGTTAAGACTCATCAACTATAGATAAACGCTGATTTAAGGTTACTGATACTGCTTCAAAGAATTAATGTAACGGATTAATGTTTAAAAATGCTTGCATGCAAACCAGTCAATGAATGAAACATACGATGTGGTAGTTGTTGGCGCAGGTACAGCAGGTTCATATGCCGCCTACCTAATGGCTAGACAGGGTTTAAAAGTTGCCCTGGTTGAACGTAAGAGGGCTGAGGAGGTTTTTAAGGTAACCGGGGATGCAATTGGCGAGCACCACATTAAGAGACTTGAGGCATCAGGGTTAAGCATAAACAATAAGGTTTTCATGATTAGGTACAGCGGAGCCGAGCTGTATAGCCCAGACCTAAGCGTTAGGTACTTCGTCGCAGGTAGGGGCTATGGTCTCGACATTGGTGAGTGGGCCCAGTGGCTAATCAGCGAGGCCAACAACAGCGGCGTTGACGTTTTAGATAGGCATACCGTGACAGTGCCGATACTTGAGGGTGGCTTCGTTAAGGGCGTTAAGGCTAATAGGGGCGATGGTACGCAGGTTGAGTTAAGGGCCAAGGTTACTGTCGATGCCTCAGGTGCCACAGGCGTGGTGAGGACTAAACTACCCCCACAATACAGGATAAGTGAACCATTACTGCCCGAGGATGCATCATATGCGTATAGGGAAGTTATTGAGGTGGATTATGCAATTGCAAACCCGCAGAACATAAGGATATATCTAAGCAATGTAATATCGCCAGGAGGCTACTGGTGGTTCTTCCCGAAGTCGGATAAGACGGTTAACATCGGCCTAGGCATATGGGGTAAGTTAGTTAAGGAGACTGGCCTTAACCCAAGGTCCAACTATGATAAGTACCTTGCTAAGTCAGAGTATGCTAGGGGTAGGAGGGTTCTTCATGCAGGCGGTGGTATAGTACCCACGAGGAGACCCCTCCCAAGTCTAGTTGGCCCTGGGATAGTCGCAGTAGGTGATGCTGCAGTGGCCGTTAACCCAGTTCACGGGGGTGGTATAGGTCCGGCGTTGTTATCCTCGGAATTGGCCTCAAAGGCCATTATCGAGGCGCTGGAGAGGGGTGACGTATCCGAGAGGGGGCTGTGGAGGTACAACACGGATTACTTAAGGGCATATGGCATTAAGCAAGCCCAGTTGGACGTGTTTAGGCTAATGCTCCAAACCTTAAGTGATGACCAGTTGAACAGGGGATTGAGGGCTAGGATACTAACCGAGGAGGAGGTGCTGGAGATCTCCGAGAAGGGTGACTTAAACCTAAGCGGCCTCAGGAAGCTGACCATAGCCCTAAGGCTACTTAAGGTACCTGACGTGGCTAGGAAGTTATCACTGGCGTTGAGGTATATGAATGAGGTTAAGGGCATTTACCTAAATTACCCACAGGACCCAGGCAACTTGGATAACTGGCTTGTGTCACTGGTGGCGAAGTACAATGAGTACAGGCTTAAGTTAAAGCTACCACCCCAGTCAATCTAGGTTGACTGGCTGGAAAGGTTAATTAATGGTACTGAACATAGGCTTTAACATGGATCATAGGGGTGAGTTGGTAAGGTACTTCATGGAGTCTTATATTAGGGGTTTGAACACTTTAATGGGAGGAAACGCTAGCATTAAAGTTGGGGACTACGTGCTAATAACCCCAAGTGGAGTCCCTAAGACTGAGTTAAGTGAGGGGGATTTAGTTAAGCTTTCATTAAATGGTAACGTTCTTGAAGGCTCCAGGAAGCCATCAACAGAGTGGAGGATGCACCTAGCCGTATACAGGGTTAGTAATTACCTGGCAGTGTTCCATGCTCATGCGCCATCGGTAATAGCACTTTACCTAGCAGGGCTGAGACTTGATCTTAACAGCGTTAGTGAGGCTAGGTCATACATACGCAGGGTTGATGAAGTAGACTTCATTGAACCGGGCACCCAGGAATTAGCCGATGAAGTCTCAGCTAGAATTAAGGATGGCGCAGACTTGGTGGTGCTTAGGAACCATGGGGTTGTGGCTGTGGGTTACTCCCTACCTGAGGCTTTAAATAAGGTTGAGGTTGCTGAGGATACTGCGAGGATACTTTTAAGCGTACGATGTTTAAAGCCTAGAGATTAAATACAGCATAGTTATCCCAATCAGATTCATAATCATTATCGCCAGTATAGGTAATGCCACAGAAGGCCCCATGCCCATCATCATCCAACCATAGTATGTTATGGTCATGAGTATGCTCTCCACTAGGAATACTGATGATGCACCTATCAGTATCTTACCAGTTCTTGTAAACCCTATGCCCATGTAGTTCCTAACCATAAGGCCGAGTAACACAGCTTGAACCAGTGAAATAGTTATGTTGATAAACCAAAGGTAACCCATACTAAGTCACCTCTCACCCTTATTAGCCCTAGGCATTATTAACCTAACAACATCCTCAAGCACGCCCCATCTATCATTAAGGTAATCGCTGATTAGGTAGGGTGCGCCATAACCCTCACCAGCCTTAGTAACTAGCCCATTCCTCTCCAATATCTCAAGGTGGTAAATTACCGTCCTATAATTAACATTAAGGATCTTAGCCAATTGATTAGGGTTCATTGGCCTCTCCCTAAGGGTTGAGAGTATTCTGTATCTCATTAACCCACCCCTAGACCCACCTATTAGCCATATCAACAATCTTTTCAAATCCTTATCATAACTAACCATTACCATTCTGCTACTAGCCAATAGTTTATAAGCATTTATCCTCTTCATTCGAAGTCCTTCAATAGGTGAATCCTAATAAACCTTTTTAAAAATCTATTGCGAATCCGCAGTCAGCCTATATGGTTCTTGAATTCCCATGAACATTATGAACCCTGTTAGATTTATAATAAAAACTGAATAAAGGATATATTTAGCCACGTAACACGGCGCCTTGATCAATATGGATGTTAGGAGTGTGGGTTTGGTTGTGGCTGTGGTGTTGGCTGTGGTGGGGTTTGGGTTGGCTGGTTACTTTGCGGTTAAGCCACCTATGAGGGTTACTGTGACAACAACCATGCCAACCACAGTAACAACCACAACAACAATACCAACAACAGTAACAGCAACAACCACGGCAACCGCCACGGTAACTGTTACCACTGCGGTAACCACCACTACGACAATGGTCTCCACAACAACGGCTTATCAACCAGTAACCATGACGCCTGAGCTAATCCCGGTGGCCTCCAGTTCAGTAATGGTGGACGCCGCTAAGGGGGCCACATTAAGGTTAGGTAACATTATAGTTATAATTAGGCCTGGGACATACGTAATGACTCCAAGTAGGCAGATGCTAAGCACCTACAACTTCTCGATAATAGATTATGAGCCTGTTTGGGTAGGCAGCCCACCGATGACTAATGAGGAGCCTGTATTCGCATTCGCATACGCCGTTAATGGTCATGTGTCACCAGGTTACACCTTCGTTAACCAGGAGGGTAAACCATACGCAGTGGTCACAATTGCTAGAGCTCCGAGCACGTGGACAACTTGGACTTGGCTTGGCTTTATACAGGAGCCAAATGGTACACTGGTGGGTGGTAAATACGCCTTCATTGATTCATGGGATTACGCAGGCTCTGGGATATTCGTCAATTACCAGTTTGTTAAGCCAGTTCCCTGGATATTCGTCAACACCGGTATGCCAGCAATGTCACCAGTCACTTACACTGAGCCAACCACGCCTAGTTCAAGTGAAGTAACCACCATGGAGCCTGAGCTGATACCAGTGGGCATCGGGACAATAACCGTTAACGCAACCAAGGGAGGCGCTGTTGCTGTCGGTAACCTGCTAGCCATAATACTACCTGGCACCTACGTTAAGACTCCCAGTGGCCAAATACTAAGCACCTATAACTTTAGTCTAGTTTACCAAGCCGTGATGAACATACCACCTCTAAATGAAAGTGGGATATACTATTGGCCAGTGTTCTCCTACGCCTTCGCAGTTAACAACCAGATTAGCGTGGGGTATACCTTCGTTAATGCAAGCGGATCCCCAGTACCAGTGCTCACAGTGGCCTTCTTGCCGCCTTGGTTCACATCATGGACCTGGTTGGGCTATAGCCAACTGCCAGATGGTGCATTGCTGGGTGGTAAGTATACGTTTCCGAACTCATGGATACCCGGGGATGATTACATAGTAAATGTGGTGTTCATTAAACCAGTACCATGGGTGTTCTTGGCCGTGGAGCACGGTTACGTGAACATGACCGATAGCATGATGCAACCTTCGACTACCACTACAACGTCTACCACCACCTCAACAACCACAACTACTACCACTTCGGCTCCCCCAGTTTGGGGCTAAGTAGCTAAAACTGAGGGTTTAATAAGGGTCAAAACTATTTTTCTTTATTCACTTAACCTATGTCATGCCTTTTATGTCCTCGTACGTCTTCGTAGTAATTGTATCGACTTATCTAGAATTATCCTGGCTAACTCTCTCTTATGAAGTGGCCCAACCTTAGTGAAGGTTCCATCTGGTTCGATTATTATGTATGAGTCTGTTAATGTACCAAAGCCAATCCCAGGCCCCACCCTATGGGCTATTGCCATGTCCCAGGCTCCATTTCTCATCCTACTCAGCGTCCTCTCGATAAGGCTCTTCTCATCAACGTTAACCTCTGCTTTATAACCAACCACAATGGTGCTCCTTGACTCCCTCTTAGCATCGTTAACTATTTTAGGAGCCCTCACTAGGGTTATGTTGACTGTGTCTAGGTCGCTGTCTAACTTCCCAGTAACCCTCTCCTTAACGTAGAAGTCGAGTGGTGCCGCTGCGAATATGGCTATGTCAATGTGGCTGTTCCTAAGTATCCTCAGAACAGCCTCATGCATTTCAACAACGCTCGTCACCTTAATGACATTAACATTACTGGGGTACTTTATGTCAACCGGGCCGGAGACCACGAAGACATTGGCCCCCCTGGCCGCGGCCTCCCTAGCTATGAAGTAACCTGTTAACCCACTACTGGGCGTGGTAATGTACTTGACGTCATCAATGTGCTCCCTGGTCGGCCCTGAGGTAACCAATACGCTTAACCCGCTCATATCCCTAGGCGCCAGTAGATCTATGGTTGATTCAACGATTTCCTCAACAAGTGGTAACTTAGCCTTACCCTCCTCCACAATGGGGTCAAGCACCTTGACCCCAAGGGCCCTAAGCCTGCTAACATTGTCCTGAACAACTGGGTTATTCCACATGCTGATGTTCATCGCTGGGACAACCATGATTGGTTTACCTGCCCCTAGCGCAACTGCTAGGCACAGTAATGGTGCGTTGTCGGTGATGCCATTGGCTAACTTACTTATTAGGTTCGCCGTGGCAGGAACGGCCACTAGCGCATCAGCACCTGCACACTCCCTCACATGCTCAGCATAGCCACTTAACCTGACCAACGGCCTATGCCCAGTGGCCCACTGCATGACCATTGGGCTTAGTAGTTTAGCCGCTGTCCTACTCATGAGCACGGACACGTAAGCTCCATGCCTAATCAGCCCCCTGGCAACATCAGGAACCTTATATATTGAAATGCTGCCGGTCATCACAAGCATAACCCTTTTACCCATCAGTAGCCTGCTTAAACTACCCCTTATGGCTTCAATATCCTCACCCATACCTAATGCACCTAAGTGGTCGGCGGATGCAGCATTTAAAAATCAGGTACCCTAATTGAGCCAGTAAGACCAAGGGTAATCTGACATATCAATGGGCTAAGTTAGGCTTGTTAATCATTAATATGCCCAATTATGGAGACTAGGTTTATTAGACTCTCCACTGTTAAAAGTGAACTATGATAAGTACTGATGGCATCTTAATAACGCTAGCCTTAGTCATATTAATAGGTTATGTTGGCGATTACCTATTCAGGTTAACCAGAATACCTGAGGCTGTAATACTAATGTTAATTGGGCTATTACTCGTGCCCGTGAGTCATGTCGTGCCTACGAAGTACGTTGCGTTACTTAGGGACTTAGCCCCATTATTCGGCGACATAGCCCTAGTGATGATTATGTTTGATGGTGGCCGTAGGATAAGCTTCAGGACACCCATCTCGTCCAGTGGACTTGGCCTGGCACTTGCGGTGCTTGACGTTGTAATGCCCTCGGCGTTATTGGCCGTTGTGATGAATTCCTTCTTAGGTTGGCCACTGGTCTACGGTGCAATACTTGGTGCTATACTCGGTGAAACAACCACAACGGTGATAATACCAGTAGCCACCAGGTTATCCATAAGTGACTCAATGTACAACACCATTGTGGTTGAGGCGACGTTCAACTCGGTAGTCTCCATACTGCTCTTCTACCTACTCACAATACTACTAACAGGCCAGTTCTCGGCCCTATCCTACACCAGGTACGTCATATCGTACTTCAGCATAGCCGTGTTCCTAGGCCTAATCACAGGCATACTATGGTTACTGGCCCTGAGTTGGATTAGGAGCACAAAGGCCTACGTGGTTACGATAGGCATCGCCTTCCTACTATATGGCGTTGTTGACCTACTCGGCGGCGCGGCCGTGGTTGCTGTCTTAATATTCGCAGTGATAATAGGGAATCATGACGTGATAAGCGAGTACTTTGGTTTAAGGTTAAACATCGATGAGGAGAGGCTTAATATTGTTGAGGGTGAGCTCGAATTCCTAGTCAGGACGTTCTTCTACGTCTTAATAGGCATGATATCAATAATCTCACTATACTACGCCATACTAGCCATGGCTATTACTGGTGTCCTCCTGGCAATTAGGTACATTGAGGTTTACTCCATTGTGAAGGATAGTAGATTCTCAACATTGCTCTTTGCCCTAGCCCCAAGGGGCTTAACAGCGGCTGTATTGGCCAGCATTTTCCTAGACATGGGCTATAACCCATATTCAACCTACGTGTTTCTGGTCACCTTCATGGTTATAATATTTACGAACATAATATCAAGCGGCCTGTTATCACTCATAGTTAAGGAAAAGGTTAAGAGCGAGGAACAGGAGGTGAAGGACTAGTTTTAACCTTAGGCCAGGCAACATCCACAGCCCTACCATTCTAGGGTTGGAGGCCATCAGCAGGATAACCACCATGTAATCACTGTGGGAAGTATATCGGCGTGGAAAGGTTTTTAACGTAAATTAAGCCTAGGTGATTAATGGGTATTCCTAGCGAGACTGAGCAGAGGATAGTTTGCCCATACTGCGGCTTAACTGACTGGGTCCTTGTTCAACCAGTTAATAGGAGGGATAGCAGAGGATCCCTGATCAGTGTCATGCTTTGCAGGTGCAATAACTGCGGTAGGGTTTTCTACGTGTTTAAATATAGGTTCAGGACCATAACGTACAGGCTTGAGGACCTAGTTGCCTAATAATTAACATTAATATTTACGACAATTCACGTTAACAAGCAATTATAAATCATGGTTGAAAAGAGGAAAATTCCAAATCTAAGAGTAAAGTTTATATTGGTGGCTGCGCAGAGATTCTAATGCCGGAAATACCACTAGCCCCCATAGAGAGGATATTTAAGAAGGCAGGGGCGGAGAGGGTTGGTGAGGACGCAATCATAGCGCTAAGGGACGTCCTCGAGAACGTTGCCTATGAGGTGTCGGTTAAGAGCATTGAACTGGCTAAGCATGCCGGTAGAAAAACGGTAAGCGCTGATGACGTTAAGGCTGTTGTAAGGATATTCAAGTGCATTAACCTATCATGAGCATACCCATTAGGGTACCGTACGTACCAACACCAACTAGCGTGGCCATTGATATAATTAGGAGGGTTAACCCACGGCCAGGTGAGGTTATTGTTGATGCAGGCGCAGGCGAGTGCAACGTGGTTATTGCAGCTGCGAAGCAATTCAACCTAGTAGGTTTAGGCATAGAAAAGGATCCACTACTGGTTAAGAGGTGCCTGGAGAGGATTAATGAGGAGAGGCTTTATGGTAGGGTGTATGTTGTCTGGGGTGACATATTCAAGTTTAACTACTCCATAGCCGACATAGTTTACCTATACCTTGGCACTGACGTGAATAGAGAACTTGCGCCAATACTGTTCAGTACATTGAGGAGGGGGTCAAGGGTTATTTCACACGACTTCGAGATACCTGGGTACAAACCCATTGAGTCCGGGGTGGTTAAGGGTCCTCTAAGGGAGCATAGGTACTATGTTTACGTTAAGTGAATGGGTCCTAATGCCATAGTTTATTAAGCCCTAAACCTACTTCACCAACCCAGTGTGGCGTCCCCCTGCTGATCCTGGTCTTCATCGTTAAACTTGGTTTCAAGGATCCTCCTAATCAACGCCGCATTTGATGGCGTAAGCCCACTTACCTTAAAGCGCCACTGCCTGAAGTTAACCAGTGCGTTAAGCGGTGTGCCGTATATCTTAAGTAGTTTAATTGCCCTCTTAACCCCTATTCCAGGTAGCGATGATAGGAGTGAAATCTGCGCATCCCTTATTGAACTCGCCTTCCTCTTACTACCCATGACTTTAACCAAGCCGCGTGATGATGTTGATAGTGAGTAGAGCAGGTAGGCGGTGCCCTCCTCATCCCTACTCCACAGGAGCCTAACCCCACCCCTGGCCAACTTGACCAAGGCACCCATAACGGAATTCTCACTAATACCCCTAACCCCGATGGCCTCCCATAGGTCACCTTCGATTACCACGTACGGCTCCTGGTAGGCCTCAACCAGTTCACTTGCCTGCTGGAAGAGTCTCCCATCGATTATCGAGTTTATGAAATCCATGGCCCTCTTCCGTTCAACCGCCACATCACTTGAGATCACGTAGTCACCCACAGCTAAGGTGGAGACGACAACCTCGCATCCAAGCCCCTTAATAGCCTTAATGACTGCCTGCCCTGTTACGTACTCCCTGGAATCCACCACTACGACACAGTTCAAATGGGGTCAGGTTATGCGTATGATGCTGGTTTAAATAGCTTAATCGCTTAAATTGAGGCACCACCACTAGTTTAGACACTGGGCGTCTGTCGTAACCTTAAAAATGAGGCTGGAGCCCCGGCCGGGATTCGAACCCGGGACCTCCTCATTACCAGTGAGGCGCTCCACCAGGCTGAGCTACCGGGGCTATGCCCTTGCATTATCGATACTCATTTTTTAAGCTTTTCCCATTAATAACATGGGATGAGAATGATAAGGATTAAAAATGGGTTAATGGTACTGGGTTTGAAGATAACCCTTTTCAATTTTGACCTTAGCCGAATAGTGATGCGAGGCTTTCGAGGGTCTCCTCCTCCTTCTTCTCCTCAGCCTTCTTCTCCTCCGCCTTAGCCTCAGCCGGCTTGGCCTCAGCTGCCTGTTGTGGCGCCGCCTGCTGTGGAGCGGTGGCTGGTGCTGCGGCCGGTAAGGCAACAGCGGACTTTATGGCTTCATCGATGTTAACCTCCTTAACTGCTGATACAAGGGCCTTAACCTTAACCTCATCAACCTGTATCCCAACTGACTGAAGCACCTTCGTTACGTTATCCTCCGTTATTGGTTGCTTGGCGTAGTGCAGTAGTAATGCCGCGTATACGTACTCCATAATCACCTTCACTGATTAGCCTTTTTAAAGCTAACCTCAATGGCCTTGGGTACTATTTACTACTATATATTATATATTTGGTTATATTAATTTGTGAGAAAGATTTATAAAACTTAGTTAACAAGCCTCACGGTAGGTATGCGTACGGTAATTAGCAATACGAGGGACTTGATAATATTAGGTAGGGGTGGGCAGGGTGGGGTAACTGCAGCTAGGATAATAGTGTCGGCGGCGGTTAAGGATGGTAAGTGGGGGCAGGCAATACCTGAATTTGGCGCCGAGAGGAGGGGGGCTATTGTAAAGTCCTATGCGAGGATATCAGACGTACCCATTACCATGCATAGTGGGGTTAAGAGAGCTGACATCCTCCTAGTGCTCTCACCTGATTTGATAAACCTAGTTGATCTAAGTAGCCTACTGAAGGGCTCAGACTCAGTACTGATTATCAATTCGCCTAACCCGGTCAAACTGGGTTACAGGGTATATTGGGTCGACGCAACTGAAATAAGCGAGAAGCTGGGCTTAGTCATGGCTGGTTGGCACATAGTAAGTACCCCCATGCTAGGTGCCTTAGTTAAGGTTACGGGTATAGTTACGCTTAACTCGCTCATTTCCTCACTGGGTGAATTAATAGGTAGAGGTGACTACGTTAAGTTGAATGTTGAGGCGGTTAAGATGGGGTACAGCATGGTTAAGAGTGAATAGCCATGAGTAGCGTGAGCAGTAAGTACGTTAAGTACATACTGTCGAAGCCAATGATGGGTGCCGGTGGTAAGACAGGCACGTGGAGGGTTCATAGGCCTGTTATTGATGCTGAAAAATGCATTAAGTGCGGTCTGTGCTGGCTCTACTGCCCAGAGAACGCCATTGACTGGCTTGAGGATAAGACTGTTGCCGTGGATTACGACTACTGTAAGGGTTGTGGGATATGTTCAGATGTATGCCCAGTTAGGGCGATAACGATGGTTAAGGAGGGGGTGATTTAGGTGATTAACCAGAGCCAAGTGTCAGGCAGGGGGATTAGGAGAATCATGGTTGGTGACCACGCCGTGGCCGAGGCCGTTAAGCTGGCCAGGGTTAACGTCATATCGGCATACCCGATAACACCCCAAACCCTCATAGTTGAGAGGCTGAGTGAAATGGTTGAGAGGGGTGAATTGAAGGCCGACTTCATTAGGGTTGAAAGCGAGTTCTCAGCATTAGCCTCCGTCTATGGGGCGGCGGCAGCAGGGGCTAGGGCCTTCACCGCAACCTCAAGCCACGGCCTATTCTACATGTATGAAATGCTGTGGTGGGCAGCAGCCTCAAGACTACCCTTGGTTATGGCCGTTGTTACGAGGACTCTTGGACCACCCTGGAACATTCACGATGAGCACACGGACATATTGGCGATTAGAGATAGTGGGTGGATCATAGGTATGGCGTCGGATGTACAGGAGGTCTTCGACATGACCTTAACTGCCTTTAAACTAAGTGAAGACGAGAGGGTGCTACTGCCAGTGGCAATTGGACTAGACGGCTTCATACTTAGCCACACAACCGAACCACTTTACATACCGAGCCAGGAGGATGTTGACTCCTGGCTCCCACCAAGAAACCCCAAGGTACCCTACGTCATTGAACCTGGTGGTGAACCAGTAACACTAGGTAACCTGCCCAGGATGGACGTGTACCACGAATTACATAGGGCATATATGGATGAGGCAATGGATAAGGCCAAGAATGTACTTCATGAAGTCTATAGTGAATACGGCAAACTAACGGGGAGGTACTATGAACCATTGGTTGAATGTTACAGGTGCAGTGATGCAAAATACGTAGCTGTCACCATGGGTGCGTGGAGTGGGGATGCAAAGGTTGCCGTAGATGAACTGAGGGATGGCGGATATCCCGTTGGGTTAATTAGAATCAGGTACATTAGGCCATTCCCGGATGAGGAACTGGCAACATACATCAATGGGGTTAGGGGGATTGTGGTCTTTGATAGGGATTACTCAGCAGGCTTCGGAGGCGTGCTAGCAGGTGAATTAATGGGCTTAGTGCCGAGTAATGTGTCGTTTAAAGGTGTTATAGCTGGGTTAGGTGGCGTTGACGTATCACCCAGCGACTTCCGTGACGTAATCGTTAACTTCATAAACGATGTTGAGCGTGATGGTTACCTCAGGGTTAGGAAGTGGTGGTACATACCCAGTGTTAATGGGGGTGATTAACAATGGTCACTATAAATGAATTACATAAGTACGGCAGAACCAAATTAATAATGCCAGGTACCGCGGCCTGCCCCGGTTGCCCACTTCAACTAGGCATGAGGTACCTGGCCATGGCCCTCGACGGCAAGTTTGCAATGGTAATACCTGCCGGTTGCTCAAGCGTAATACCTGGTACCGCTCCATATACAGCCTTCACAGTGCCAACCATGCATGTGCCATTTGCCTCAAGCCCCGCTGTGGCCAGTGGGTTAAGGAGGGCTCTTAGGATTAGGGGTGTTGATGGGCCTGTTGTTGTGTGGGCTGGTGATGGTGCATCAGCCGATATTGGCTTTGCATCCCTGAGCGGGGCAGCGTATAGAAATGAGGATATAATATACATTCTAGCTGATAATGAAGCCTACATGAATACGGGCATTCAGGCCAGCGGTACAACTCCCCCAAAGGCCTGGACCACAACATCACCCAGGGGGAAGACTGAGGGTAGGAAGGACGTGTCCTTGATAATGATTATGCATAACGTGCCTTACGTGGCCACAGCCAGCATAGCCTACCCAATGGACTTCATAGATAAGGTTCGGAGGGCAGCTTCAATTAGGGGTTTCAAGTTCATACACCTGCATGCACCATGCCCACCCGGTTGGAAATTCCCTGACAACTACACGGTGAGGGTGGCTAGGCTAGCAGTGGAGACCGGCATGTGGATACTTTGGGAGTATAACCAAGGCAAGTTAACAATTAGTCCACCCAGCATACCCTATAAGGATAAGGGTAGGCGTAAACCCATTGAAGAATACCTTAAGCTTCAAGGCAGGTTCAGCCACCTAACAAAGGAGGATATCGAGGAGATTAAGGCCGGTGTTGACAGGCAGTGGGACTTAATCCTTAAGCTCACTGAAATTTACAGGTAAGCGGTTACGTATTCCCCCTTCTAAGGTATTGATTATAGTTTAGTAACGGTACCTTATGTATGGTACTTAGTCACTGCAGCATGTACATTAAGCTTTTAAACAAGTAAAACTATGCATGAGTAATGAGGGCTATCGTTGTCAAACCTCCCAAACCTGGGGTTGAGTTTAGGGATCTAAGCCAAGCCATTAGGCATGGCTCAGGTACCGTCAAAGTAAGGATAATTGAGAATGGCATATGCGGCTCGGATAGGGAGATTGTGAGGGGTGAATTGGCCACTGCAAGGCCCCCTGAGGGTAAGGATTGGCTAGTGTTGGGCCATGAGGCGTTGGGTGTTGTTGAGGAGTCTAAGGACCCAAGGTTCAAGCCAGGCGACTTAGTCATGCCTATTAACAGGAGGAGTTACCATGGTAAATGCCTCAACTGCCTGGTTGGTAGGCCAGACTTCTGCGAGGCTAATGAATTCGTCGAGGCCGGTATGGTGGGTATGGATGGCTTCATGGTTGAGTACTTTTATGACGACCCAAAGTACCTGGTTAAGGTACCCCCCGGTATAGCTGACATAGCCATCCTGGCCCAACCCCTCTCAGACTTGGAGAAGTCCGTTGAGGAGATACTCAACATTCAGAGGAGGTTCATTTGGACGTGTGACGATGGGACGTACAACTGCAGGAGGGCCATAGTTTTTGGTTCAGGTTCAACAGGTATACTCATGTCACTCCTACTAAGGACCTTGGGTTTTGAGGTCTACGTGGCTAATAGGAGGGATCCATTGGAGAATGAGGCTAAGATAACTGAGGAGGCTGGTATAACGTACATTAATTACTCCGTTGAGGGTTTAGATAGGCTTAAGCAGATGGGCTTCGACCTGGTGGTGGATACCACTGGGGCATCGGCATCGTTAATAGGGCATGAGGTTGAGATGCTTAAGCCCAATGGGGTTCTCGGCCTATTCGGTTTTCCATCAGAGGGAGCATTAACACTGAGCAATGAAGTCATACAGAGGTTCATATATAAGTCAAATGTAATAGTTGGGCTGATAAATGGCCAGAAGCCCCACTTCCAACAGGCCCTAGCACACCTAGCACAGTGGAAGGCAACCTGGCCTGGGGTTGTTAGTAGGTTGATAACCAGGGTCGTTGATGTTAATGATGAAAAGGAGGTAGTCCAGGTGCTTAACCGTAAGGAGAAAGGTGAAATAAAAGTTAAGATAAAGTGGGGTCAGTGAAGGCATATTAATTAAACGCGCCAGGCTTAATATGTTCACTTAATCTCCCTAGGCCTTTCACCAAGCTTATCTTCAATAACCTTAATCAGTAGGTTAAGAATCTTAGTGTAAGGCTGCTTAACCCTAGTTACAAGCACGCCAGCCCCTGAATGGCCACCACCCTCGCCGTTTAGCTGATTAGCCAATTCGCTTAACACCACCGCCACGTCGAAGTTCCTTGAGCGTGCCACCACCCTGAGTTCATCGCCGTGGTCGGAGACTACGAATGCGGCATCACACCCCAGTTCAAGTAGCCTACTGGCCACTAAACCTTCATACGCGTTCACGTTAGTCACGCAAACTATCATTGACCTAACCCTGTAAGGCACCATCCTTATCGAACCCTTGATTAACGCTATCTTAGCTGATTCATCAAGCTCCCTGGCAAGTATGGCTAAGACATCACCGTAGTTTATTGAACCTATGCCTAGGAGCCAGGCCACCGTTTCGAAGGTCCTCTGGGTGGCCCTACTGAACCTATTTGTCTCATTCACTATAGCTATTAATGCCAACTTAGCCATCAGGTCACTTGGCCTGTAGCCAAGCTCCCTCAAAACGTTGACGACGAGTTCAACCGTTGACGGTGAGGTGGGGTCTATGAACTCTAGGTCACCCCTAAATCCCCTAACCTCATGGTGATCAAACACCACCAACCTACCTCCGACGCAAACCTCAACTCCAAGCTGACTCCTGTTCGCAACGTCAAACATTATTGTTAAGTCCCCGCAGCCGCACCCCTGGCTACTGGGTGGTTCAATGCCCAGTCTCTCAAGTACCTGCCTAGTCTCCTTATCCACTTTACCGTGGTAGGTTAGGCAACTTGGTTTATCCAAGTCATTCAAGTAATCCCTAAATAAAAGTGCCGATACGAGTGAATCCAAGTCGGGGCTCCTGTGGGTTACTAATGTTATGCTCCTCGAATCCGCAATCATCCTACTGAGTTCATTTATCATCAGACGGAAGTCAGGTTAATGTTTAAAAATCAAACTCAGTAATACAAGTGTGGTAGCTTTTATAGAGACTGAAATTAAGGACTATGTTAAGGCGCTTAACGATAGAATCATAAGGTTAAGGGAGTTATCAACCAAGGTAAGTTCAAGGTTAGCGAAGGTTAATGTAAACCCTAGTTCACCAAGTGTACTTAGGTTTGAGGGTAATGAAATCTACATAGTTAATGGTAGTGATGAGGAGCAAATGGCAGGCGCACTAAGACTCATACTTGAACTTGCCAATCTTCAGGAGAAGGTGTATTCATTGGTTAGTTACGACTTAAATAGGGTTATTAATGAAAACGTTAAGGTAGCCGCAATTGAGCCACTAGGCCTACCAACAAGAATACTACTGGTGCCCAGTAATGCTACCAGTAATAAGTAAAGTTAGTCAATTACGTGATTATAGATTGGAGGTTGAGAGACTGTATGAAGCAATCAATGTTGAGCCGCTTAGCATCGACCAGGGGGTAGTTAATACAGTAATTAAGTTAATTACGAGGATTAGGCATGGTGAGAAAATGCTGATTAAGGGCAGTGACAGGGTTCTTAGGATTGGTGACGTGGACGTAGTGATTGCAGATACGGCAAGCCTAATGAATGGTTACATGAAAATGTACAGGGTATACGCAGAGAATGTGATGAGGATAAGTAGAGTAGTTGAGAGTTTAACCAGTGGTGATGCATTGGCGTACATAGACCCATTCAACGGCCTGGCAACCATATTAATGAACATTAACCTTGAACCATCATTAATGGATGCCAAGTCGCTAAGTAATGTGACCGACGTATTAAGTAAGCTTAACGCAACTGCAATTGAAAGGAAAACCGAAGTGGAGGCTGAGCATCTAAATATTGACCTTACAAGTCTAATGAACACGTTATCGGGCATGTCAAATTCAGTATACGTCGACATTAGTGATGAGGCATACTACATAATTAAAAATTACTTAAATGCTAGACTTAAACAATAATACTCATTAGTAGGTTTATGAGCTTTGCTGCATTTAGCCTAGATTAAGTCGTTTTAACTGGAACTGGTTCTGTTTTCCTCACCGCTTTCCTCTTCCTCCTCCCCAGGCAGTTTCATCAACCTTATCTCCCTCTTTACCGCCTGTCCAGTTAACTTATCCTTAAGCCTGCCTATAAGTTCATCAACCACCGCTAGCACCCTTTTCGATGCCTCAATGTCAGGATACTTAAGTAGGAATGGGATGCCTTGGTTATTAGCCTCGCTTATACGTGGATCCAGCGGTATCTCACCTAGGAATGGTACATTAGCCGCCTCAGCTATGCGTTTTCCCTCAGGTTCACCGAATATGTAATAGGTCTTGCCCGTGTCTGGGCATGTGAAGCAGCACATGTTCTCAATTACACCGATAACAGGCACCTTAACCTTCTTAGAGAAGTCAATGGCTCTTTTAACAATCCTACCTGAAACATCACCCGGCGCGGACACAATTATGCTACCTGTTAATTGACCGCTCAGGGTTTGGGCTACGGTTAATGGTGCATCGCCTGTGCCGGGTGGTAGGTCAATGAGCATTACATCAAGGTTACCCCAATCAACCTTGGATAGAAAGTCCTCAATGGCTTTACCGACTAATACTCCCCT
>Ga0081534_100242_pt1 | contig 18937 bp, 20 predicted proteins | sample MonGeyMetagenome_FD_71019 | JGI IMG/M metagenome (GOLD analysis project Ga0081534, IMG submission 71019) | Hypoxic/sulfidic aquatic microbial communities from Monarch Geyser, Yellowstone National Park, USA - MG (SPAdes) v1 (version 2) | ecosystem: Environmental > Aquatic > Thermal springs > Hot...
AAGTTCGGTGTTTACATATACCAGGGTGGTGTTGTTCCAGGGGCTAAGTTAAGGATAGTCCAGGTCGGCTCTGACGATGAGCCATACGATGTTGAGGCCTGCGGCGGTATGCATGTAAGCAGGACTGGCGAGATCGGTATGATAAAGATTGTTAAGGTCGAGAAAATACAGGAGGGTGTTGTTAGGTTCGTATTCACAACAGGCAGACACGCGCTGAACTATGTCGAGTCGCTTGAGGATTCAATAAGCAGTATATCCGAGATAACCGGAGTAAGTAAGGACACCGTTGTTAAGGGCGTTAACGAGTTGGTGAACAACCTCAGGAGGATGGAGGGCAGGGTCAAGGCCCTAATGAGGAAGGCTATCAAGAGCGACATTAGCGAGGCATTGAGTAGGGAGGTCGTGATCAACGGTGTCGCATTCACGTACGTTGAGTACGAGGGTGAGGATAGGAGTTACATACAGGAATTCGCCAAGGAGTACCTCAGCAATAGGCCCAATACCGTGCTTCTCGTCATAAACAGGCTAGGCAATGGCACAGAGTACATAGTCTACCTAGGTAGTGAAAGCAGTAAGCGTGTTGATATAAGGAGTGTAATGGCTAGGTTGAACGAGGGAGTTGGCGGTAAGGGCGGTGGCTCAGGGACATATGGACAGGGCTTCACACTAACAAAGCCCCCAACATCCACGTTCATAGAAATCATCAAATCAGTCCTGCAACAACTATAGGCTTCTCCTCACAGTCCTGCCCAACTCATCCCTAAAACACCAAAGGCCTTCACCAATGTCGAGAAGGACAATCCCCAATTTACTGGCAAGTTTATCGCTCAATAATACCTCATCAGCCCTCTCGCTAACCGTCACGTGCGCCTCGACACCACCAACCTCCCTATCGCCCTCAACAACCCAGACCTTAACGGCACTTGGGATGAATATGAGCCTGGTGACCGTACCGTCAGCAAGCACGTAGTTCCTAACCTCAGAACCACTGGGTAACTTAGGCAGTAGACCTAGCTCCTCAGCCACAGACCTTGGTATCAATATCTCAGGCTCTTGGGATTCATAACCTGTGGTAACCAATGCTTTAATTATCGTGACCTTTCCCATCATTGAGGAGAGCTTAACTCTGACCCTAATTGCCATTAAGCAATGTATTGAATAAAAGCCTATATGCATTTCCCGTGTTGCTTACATGTGTTAGTAAGATTTTTAATCAATCTAGCCATAAATAAGGGGCTATGTCGAACACGAATATAAATAAGGCATTGTTAATAGCCGTGATAGTACTTGCCGTAGCCTTAGTCGGTGTGCTTGTATACTTCCTGGCGCCAATACATAAACCCGCAAGCACCCAACCTAGCTCAAAACCAACAGGGCAAGCCCAGGTAATAACGCCCACACTGGCCTTTGAGGATGGTGTTGAGAATTGGTTCGGGATTGAGTGTGTTTATGATAAGTACGGTGGTAATGCAACCCTAAACCTGCTGAATAGTACCTACAGTATTGTTATTGAGTACTTGGTCAATTACTCACAATCTAACAATGTGGCATACCTCCTGGAGTACCCCGTGGCCCAGTACGAGTACCTAGCCAGTGAGTACCCGCGGTGCGCGTTTAATTACACAGACCAGTACCTGGTTAGCACAGTGATGGGCGCCATAAATAACATAACCAATGTAGCCACCGAACTAGGCATACCGGGTAACCTACTTGGTACGCCGTTGTTCATAGTTTTCAATAGGGCGAATAACGTAACCTATGTATTGGCTGGCTACTCACCGTTCGTGTTTTACGCGATTAATTATGCCGAGGCTGGTAACATCACCGGTAACATCACCGTACTCACCTACCAGGGCCAGGAGCTTGGTTATGGATTTAGGGCAAACTCAACACAGGTAAGCGTAATTAACGGCATTATCTCGAGTGGTTTAAGGGTTGGTAATGTGAGCAGCCCCATTGTCGTTATTGAGTACCTAGACCCAGAATGCCCATACTGTGCATTGTTCCAGGTGGAGTACGGCAGTGCCCTGGATAGCATGGTGATTAATGGCTCCGTGCTTTACGTAATACAGTACTTCCCAACACATGTTATCTATTACGGGTGCTCATCACCAACAATAGCCCCGTTACTGGGCCCATACTGCGGGTAGCATTAACGATAAGAACAAGGCCTTTAAAAAACAACACGTACAAATCGCAGTGAGTGTATGAGTAGCGACAAGGACATTCAGGAGGTACTGCGGTACCTAGAGTCCCTACAGCCCAGGCAGCCCGATTGGCTAGCTAGGCTTAGGTCGATGAATGATACCGGCAGGCGTGCAGTGATAGAGAGGGCAATCAAGAGGGCGGTGGATAAGTTGGTTAGGTGCATCGATGACGCTGTAAAGAGCAGCGCCCCAAACATCTACCTGATGTCGTGCGTTGATGTACTAAGGCTCGCCCTGGAGGCGGAGGTTGCGCCTGTGGAGCCCAACGGGCATGACGAGTTTTTTTGAGGTTGTGAACGCATGACGGTGCTCCATAATCTCCATCCCATCGGTTTTCATGATTAGCCGATGAGGAGAATACTGCGGAAACCACCACCTCCAGAGAGACAGTTATGTAAGAGTAACTATTTTAAATGGGTAGGGCAATAAATCCACGCGATGGCGCAGGAGACGGTGGAGTTCAAGTTAAGGGAGTTGTCGGCGCGCAAGCTGAAGGAGTGGTTGGACAAGGCACTCATACTGCTCGAGACGGTTGATACCCAAGGTGAGGAGGTTAGGGGGACGGCGAGGTCGTTGCTGTGGTCACTCTACAGCGTGCTCGCGACGAGGAGGAGGTTGAAGGGCCGGCAGAGGAAGGTAACGATCAGGTTGATAGAGAGGTTAGTGATGCAGCTGGAGAAGTACTCAAGGGAGAGGGGCATGAAGCCCGAGGAAGCCCTACTCTCGGTTGTGCTGGACGTGGCAGGCGACCTACAGTGCATCCAAACCGTTCCGAAGAAAAAACTGCAGTTGTTCAGCGTCAAAACGACGCTATTGGAGTTGTTAAAGCAAAAGGCGTACTTCAACTGGAGGGTCTTGTCATGTAAGGGGAGGCTCGCGAGGTACCTCCACAGGGTGGGGCTAAGCAATGAGTTGATCAGCAAAATACATGAGCAGCTGGATAACTACAGGGCCTGGTCGCTTGGCGCACCGACCGTCATAGCTGCAACCACTGTCGACTACATCCGTTGGCTCAGCCCGAAGGCCGTCCCAATAAAGCAGGAAGAGTTGGCGAGGGACTTCGGCATCACGGATGTCGCGATTAGGAAGCGCCGGAGGGACATCATGAAGTTGATGCAGCCGTTGAGCGATGAGATATTCCGCGAGTTAATGGCGAAGCCCGCCGGTTGATACCGCAGCGTTACGCTTATATACGCCCTCGGCACGTTATTGCTGTTAGATATGCAGCATAAGGGTGGTTGTGCATGAGCAATAGGCGCATACCCATTGACGTATTCACAAAGAGGCAGCAGACCCTCATAGCAGAGTCCCTAAGGGAGGTGTCTAGGGCGCTGAGCTTCAGTGATGTAGTGAGGAACTACATAGAGCGGGTGATGGGTAGGAGGGAGCTTGGTGACTTGCTGGGCGAGGTGTGCATCATTGCCGGTGATGAGAGCATCCCAAGGAGGAGGCATGATCTCGTTACAACCCGGGGCACAACTCATGTTTACTTCAACGTCCACATACGCGGTGTTGTATCGTGCAGGTACTCAATGGATGGTGGTTTAACGAACGTTGGTTTCCGTGTTGAGCCTCCAGATGAGGATGACTACTTCGTGCTTGGGGCTAGGGTGCTCAGCAGCTCAGCCATCGACCTAGGCAACAACGCGGTGGCTAGGAGGGCGAGGAGGGTCGAGAGGGCCCTCAAGGACCAGTGGGGGGTGGCTAAGCAGTTGGAGCTCCTGCGCTTGATCATTGATGAGTCCCGTAGGTCTGCTGGGTGTGGGTTGGTGATTGCGGTGATGGATGGGTCGATCATACCCTGGGAGCTCAATATGGACGTCGTGCCCGGCTCCAAGTTCTTCTCAGGTTTGCCGGATGACCTGAGGGACAAGATGTTGGATACCGAGAAAAAACTGTTCCAAGGCTTTCACGAGTTGTACAACGACGTGTACAACAGCGGCAACACCATCCTCGTAGGGGCAGTGAAGAGGTCTAAGGACTGGACCCTGCAGGCCATGGCTAACGTAGTACCAAGCAGCGAGTACCCAGACCAGGTGCGGCTTGCGGAGGTCATGGGGGAGGGCACAGTCCTAAGGAGCCCCATTGTGCACTACAGGTTTAGGGACTTTACAGAGAAGCTTGGTGTGTTCGGTATCGACCACGTGGATTACGTTGTGAGGACGTACTACGTCAGGCGTGACATGGCGACATACCCCCTCAAGCTTGAGGTGCTGTACCCCAAGGCACTGCCGGAGGGCGTGAGGGAGGCAATCCCCCACCTACTGGCTTACCTAACCGTGGCGAGCGACAAGCACACCTACATTGCCGCCAAGGCCGGGGGCGATACGCTGAGCGTACCAACTCTTAAGCCTATCCTTGTGATTGATAAGGAGGTGAGCGAGAGAGGCGCGGCGGAGAGCGCCAGGGCCGCATACGAGCTCGACAAGTACTGGGAAAGGATTAAGGACGAACTGGTGGAATGCGCCTACTCGAGTAGGGAGGGGGAGTGCGTGCGCTCGAGGAGGGACGTGAGGAAGCTCATGGGTGGTGGGCATGGGTAAGGGCGAAGACTACATAGGCGTCGTTATCGACGGCGTGGTGATCGGCGAGAAGGACACCCCATCACCCAGGTACGCCTGGGTCCTCAGTAAGAGGGTTGATGTTGTCCTGGGGGACTTCGTGAAAATCGCCGATACTACACGCAATATTGAGTTTGTTGGCTACATATCTGAGGTACTCCCGAAGTCCAGGTACGGGCTGCCGCTTAGGACTGCGCTGGATGCAATAGAGGAGGGGAGGGGCATTGCCGACATTGATGAGTTCGTGAAGGAGCCGGTGCTTTTCCTAAAGGTCACGGTGTTGAAGACGTACGACAGGGCCAGCGGCGCCCTCGGGGACCCAATAAGGCCAATAATGATTGGCTTACCGGTTTACTACCTCGATGGCAAATTGGCACAAAGGGTGTTGGGGCTGGAGCTGAACCCCAACGCGTCTATCAACGTAGGCACCCTATACGTCAGGCAAGACATACCTGTGCTCCTGGACCCGGCGCATGTGTTGAACCACATCGGGGCATGGGGGATGCAGGGTTCGGGGAAGAGCGAAACCGCGACAGTGCTGGTTGAGGAGCTGGTGAAGTTGGGGTGGGCTGTCGTGCTTTTTGATTTTCATGGCGAGTATAAAAGCATCGATCAGTCAAAGAGCGGTGGGCAGGGGCTTAAGGTGAAGAGGTTGGTGCCCGGCGTCGACCTAAGGCTGGAGCTACCGTGCTTGCTGGAGCCCGACAAGGCTAAGGAGCTCCTCGTGGACGCCGTGATGATCGCTGATGAGAAGAACCCACTGCAGGACCAAGGAGTGGCGCTCTTGAAGGTTGCGTATGACGACCTCATCAAGAGACCACCACAGGATTGGAAGGGCCGCTGCCCACCCACGCCTGATCAGTTCTTTAGGGAGTTGATGAAGAGGGTCGAGAGCGTTGGCGAGTCTCACGACTACTCCGACCAAACGATAGGCGCGGTTATACGCAGGTTGGACATAATCAACGACCCAGCCCTCTGGGGCGGTAGTTTGGATATGAGGGAGTCCGTGCTCCCAGGCTTCGTAACCTTAATCGACTTGTCCAGCTACATCACGAAGGTGTTCATCACGAAGAAGTTCGACACACCAGGTAAGTTGGTTTTTGCCGAGTTCATCAAGAGGTTGGTCGAGTCTAAGTACAACAAGGAAGTCGATGCAAGCCACGTTGCGGTGGTCATCGATGAAGCCGGCGAATTCTTCCCACCGGGGGACAGCTTCCTAAGCGGGTTGGGTGTGGGCCTAGTTAGGCAGGTCAGGAAGATGGGCATAGGCATAATCCTCATTGCTCAAAGCCCCGGTTACATACACCCGGACATCGTCAAGCAGATAAAGACGCACATCATGTTCCGAACGGCTGGGAAGGACCTCGATGAGTTGAGGAAGCACGTGGGTGCAGAGCCCGAGGTCTTCGAGGACCTAAAGACGCTGAACGACATGGTTGCGTACATTTACGGCCAAGCGACCAGGAACACGCCCATTAAGGCTAGGATCAGGGAGCCGAGGGTCAGGCACATGAAGTTCCTCGAGCAGTTCGGGCAATAACCTAATCCGCACCTCCCCTCCTCATTATTTGGTTGAGGTTCTTGGCGCATAGGTCTTCGTGCATCGTCAGTATTTGGTACATGTTCACCTCCATCAAGTCCTCAGTACTATACCTCCTCCTCGCCTTAAACCTCATGAACGCATTTCTCCTGTAGTTCCAGATGTACACGTCACCATCCACCTTAGCCCAGTAGATCCACACCGACGTGTCGTAACTGTTAATCAAGTGGTAAACCCTCCTCAGGGAGTTCATGCTAATCCCAAACACGTGAAGCCTAGCATCAGGTAGTGCCTCCCTGACTGCGCTCAACACCCTATACACCATGGGTGGTGATTTCATCATGCATATTGAGCCGACACCCCAGTATCTAAACCTGTCAGGCGTTACCCCATGGCTTTTGTATAAATCCAGGGACTCAAGCCACTGGCTCGGGTCATTGAATCCTTGAAGCACGGGGACTATCTTATCAACGACCCCCAGGTCCTCGGCTAGGGCCACTAGTTCCACACCGTGCTCAACAGTCCTCCTGATACCCTCACCAATCGGCAGGCCCCTGGGGTGCAGGATATCGAGGGGTAGGTCCAGGGTGGCTATGTAATCAACACCCGCCCTCAAGGCGAACTCCAGGTAATCCTTCTCCGAATATGGGTAGTCGAAGTCCCTAAAGCTTTTGTAGAACTGCTGTGCCCCTGAGTCCATGAACACGCTGCCACCAAGCCCCCTCGCTAGCTCTATGTCCTCGCTCATCACAAACCTGCCCCCCTCGAAGTAAGTCCCAGCCGACAGTAACCAATTCAGTGGCCTAACCCCGCTCCTGGTGGCAACCTTAAGCGCTGTGTCGGCTCCCGCCAGGAAAAGCCTGGGGCAGTGCTGCTTACTCACCTCCCTAGCAATTAAGCCCTTGAACCAAGCGATGTCGCCCAGCCCAGTGGTTTTGCTCTCATAAAGTCTCCAGTTTTTGTTCCCCACGGCTAAAAACACGGCTGTGGGTTTTTAGGCGTATTTTGGAAAAAGGCTTGTTGGTTGCTTATGGGGGTGTGCTGTTGAGCAATGCGCCTATCGCTTTGAGCGCGTTGTATGTATTAGTGATTGCGAGCCTTAGCTCATCCTCGCTCTTCACACCTGCACAAACACACCTCCCAGTCCTGAAGATCAGGAAGGTTACTTTCCCTACCTCATAGATCAACCCAGGGAATTGCTCCGGGTCATACAACGTGTTGTCCAGCGTTAACGCGGCCTTTTCGATGTCAACTTCGGCATGCATATCGCATGACGCCACCACATTCTGTACCTTAACCTCCAACCTCGGTGGGTCGCTGGCGCCGGCCGACCTAAGCATCTTCCTAAGCTTGTTCACAGTTTGTTTGAGCGCTTTCTCACTCTTGGCGCCCGCAATGACAACCTTGCCTGTTTTAAATAACAGGAGCGCCGCCTTCGTCGGAAGCCTAATGATCAAGCCGGGGAATTGGTCGGGGTTGTACTCAGACGCCGGCACACTCCTAGCAATCACATCTAGATCCAGCCCAACGCCTAGGTCAACCGTAGCCACGATATTCTCAATGCGGTACGTAGGCTCCCTCATACCACAACCCACTACACAGCACTGCATAAAAAAGTAATGAGTAATTTAGTAATTCGCTCGTTAATCGAAAACGATAGGTTTATTAGCGCAGACATAAAATGGGTACGTAATGAGTATGCCTAAGAGGAAGGTTACGGCTACCGTGAGCGGGAGCACAGTCATACTTACTGGTGCAACTGCCCTAATTAGCGATGACATAAAGGATCTCGCTAAGGAGTACGGCCTTGAGTACACGTGGGACGGGGAGAGGAAGGTCTGGGTTGTGAAGGGTGATAGGATTAGCGAATTCATACAGCAATTGCAGGAGAGGGCGTCTAAGAAGAACATCGAGCTCGCAACAACCGAGGGGGAGGTTAAGGAGGAGGCCAAGGTACCACTGACTGAGTTACTTAAGAGCGTTGGTTTTGAGCTAAATACAGTAGGCGTCCTCTCCGGGTTTCCGTTTAGTGGTAAGACGACGCTCGTTGTGAACTTGGCGGATGCCTTGCTCAAGCAAGGCATTGTCAGCAATTCGTATGTAATATTTACAGAGCCAAATGTGCTGCAGGGTAGTGAGACGCAGCTTGAGAGGGCTAGGAAGGTCTTGGGGGATGACAAGGTGCTCTACTACGGCGGTGATGATGTGTTTGAGCTCGAAAGAATAGTTGATGAGATCATTGAGGCGACGCAAAACGCATTCATCGCAATTGATAGCGTAGGTGAGCTGTCGTTGTCGATGTTTCACGAAATGCTGAAGCAGTACGGCGCCAGTGGTGGGGCACTGACAGCCGCGCCGCGGATAAGTCCTGTGGTGTCATCATTCGCAAACCACATTGCGAAGAAGGCGGCTGAGAGGAGGCACACGGTCATGATCACGACACACCTCACGCAACTCCCACCGCCCCAGCAGTGGTTTGGGCTGCTTGTGAAGCCATCCTTTGCAAACCGCGCGCTCCATAGTGTGAGGTTCGCTTGGTTGATTACTGTGAACCCGGATGGGACGAGGTCAATCCAAGTCGCCATCCATAGGCAGCCCCAATTTATTGGGAGGAGGGTTGTCTTACCACCACTCAGCCTTTAGGGTTGAGCCGCTTCACTATAGTTAAAAACAACCCGTTTACTAGGGCTTGAAGCTGGGCGGGTCTGGGCACATTGTATTGTTCACGGGGTTTGGCCACGAGACAACAGCACCGCACTCACTCGATACCGAAACCCACGCGTGGTCCACGCTCTCCAACACGCCACTGTTGGCAATAATTAATCTCGCCGGGGCCCAGGAGGAGCCACTCCAGTAGTACAGGGCGAGAAACACGGTAGTTCTATCACCAGTGTCGGCTTGCCACTCCTCAACCCCGCCTAGGAGCATTGATGCCGCTATGATCGAGTCGCCGCCAGTGTGGTACGCGTCGAACCAAACCACGTGTTCCCCATCCGGGCTGTAGCCAATGTACACCTCGCCTCCCTCTAGCGCGATGACTAGCCAGCCGCAGGTGAGTGCCGGTATGGTCTGCCTTGCGTGGAGCAACACGGGGTTTGCATCGGCCAACCACACGTTTGAGTCGTAGAACGCAGTGAACAAGGTTGGGATTGGCGTTACCGATAGCATGATGTCTTGAACCACGGCGTTGTTGGGCAGGTATGCGTTCAACATGATGCTCCAGCCCGAGGATGGAAAAGCCTTCACGCAGTAGTAACCCGCAACCGCCGTGGTATTAAGCACTGCAGCAGCGCCAACCGGACTATCTACCACGAACTCAACACCCGCTGTGGGGAGTCTCGTGCCTGGCGTGCTTATTAGTGCCGTTAATAGCGGCATCACGAGGAGCACAACCGCCAACACGATTGACGCAAGCATCAACATTTTGCCTAGTGCCATACCAAGCAAGCACCACTTCTTATAAAAAGATCCACATGCCCGGGAAGGCTTAAATACTGCCTTGCTTAGTATCTAAGTGGCCCGTAACCCACCGAAAGGTGGGGCGGGCACCCCCACCCGATGGGGGCCTGATGGGAGCCCAAGGGTGGGGGGTTATTGTTAGTGGGTGAGGCTCCTATCGATGATAAGGCCCCATGCGATCACTGTGTGCACTTTAGTCGCTGTGCACTTGTTTTTTGTTGTAGGTAACCAAGGGTTACCTAAGGTTACCCAAGGTTACCTTAGGTAACCACTAGGTTTATTTCCCCGAGTAATTGGAGGTTAATCACTATGGAGGGGCGATCCACAGAAAATGGGAAAGCCTCGGAGGGGGGAGCCTTGGCCGTTAAGCTAAACCCCAAGGCTGCGAGGGGCTTGGAGGGCATTAAGGAGCGGATTCTCTCCACGATCTGCGGCGATAATGAGAAGTGCAGGGAGGTGTATAAGCAAAACCTAAGCAATGCTGGGATACTTGCTGCGTTAATCGACATGGTGTTGCACGATAACTGCATCTTCGCCGAACTCGCCAGGCGTGTTGCGATCCGTGACGAGTACACGTACGGCAAAGTCATGGCCCTAGTCTCAAAGTGCAGGAGAGAGCCGTCAGTGGGGGAGGTACAGTCAAGGTACCAGGCAGTAACGGCCCAATGCACGGACCCACAGAAGTGCCTCGAGGAGCTCGAGACAAGTGCTGAGGATCTGCGTAAATCACTGGGGATGGAGTAATACCTTATTACTATTAAAATAAGCATTACTCTTAAAAGATTCATTATGAATTGGCGTGCTAGGGTATGTGTAGTAATTATGAAAGAGAACCAGGTATCATCATTGCGAGGGGGCGTTTGATCAAGACTCGCAATAGGGGCAGGTATGTGGCATACTTCATACGCATCCGCAAGCCGAGGGGCGAGCCACTCCCCAGTTTGGAGGTTTTGGCCGGTAGGGACGTGACGGTCATCATAACCACGGGCAAGGTAAGGTTGAGATAAGGTGGTGCTAAATGAGCCTGATAAACCCTGACGCCCTCAAAGCCTTGGACGAGTTCATCAGGAGGGTTTACGCTGATGGTGAGGATGCCAAGAATGTTATAAGCGAGATGCTCCAAAGCGGGAAGTTGAGGGAGTACGAGGTAATGATACTTGCGAAGGCACCCTACCAATACCCAATCCAGGCCGTGCTGAGCAACGGGCATGCCGGAAGCGTGGTCACATTCTTCGATGTGCTCACAGGACAGTACAAACTCAACAACGCGGCAAAGCCCCAGCCACGCCACGACCCCGATCATCACTACACCGTGAAAATCACCAACATAGAGATTGGTAGGTTGGTCTTTAACAACGTGGAGTACGACCTCATGTCTTTTGTACCCATCAACACAGTGGGTAAGGTGAAGGTAATCGGCACCGAGCTCCTGCTTAAAACAAAGGGGGGCTTCATCAAGCCGTACATGGTGATTGTCGATATCGCCCAGCCTACCGTGAACGCCCTACCGCTGGATCAAGTCTTTAAGGTGTTGCCGCTAGAGGTTGATGGAGACCCAAGGAAGAACTTGTCTGTGGTCCTCAATATATATGCCCCACACATCGTTGGGCAAGATAACGCAAAGATAGCGCTACTCCTAAGCGCGGTAGGCGCCGGCCCCATCCAAAGAAGATTCACAATACATCCGATGCTGGTCGGCGATCCAGGCACAGGGAAGACCGACCTAGCGCGTGAGCTACATATGGCGCTACCCAGGTCCGCAATTATTGAGGTCACGCACTCAACAGAAACATCCATGGTGGTCGCCGCCACTGCCGATGGTGTACGCGGCGCAAACCGTGAACTCATGCTAGGCCCACTCCCACTCCTGAGTGGGGACTACCTCGACTTCGGCGTCGTGTTCCTCAACGAGGCGCAGAATTTGAAGGAGCCGCAGAAGTTGATACCCGTGCTCGATGGGAGCGAGATAACCATAACCAAGGCCGGTAGGAGCATCAAGATTCAAACCAACGTCTCAGTAGTCCTCCTCATGAACCCGACGTTTGGCTCATGGGACCCCACAAACCTCATGGCGAACTTCCCACGCAGCTTTACCCCAGCGTTCCTGTCCAGGTTCGACGCGATTATCGTGGTCACCTCACCACTCTCAGGTGAGGATGGGGTTAGGGAGGTTGCGAGAGCCATTAGGGAGAAGCAGAGGGGCCTTAGGACTGACTACGCCATGCTGCAATCGATAATACGCTACGCAAGGACGCTAGTCCCGGAGGAGGCGAGCGATGTTGAGAGGTATGTGGAGGACGCTATTGTAGAACTATCCAGTGAGTACGGTGATAAGGGCATCCCATTCATACCGAGGACCATTGAGAATATCCTAAGGCTCATAAGTGCATTCGCAAGGCTAACGCTACAAACCAAGATAACGATTGCTTTTGTGGACTTCGTGGTGAAGACCATAAAAGGTTGGTTAGATGTGATGAGCAACCCCACCTTGGGCATAATCATGTCGGGGAGCGATAGGAGGAACGCAATGCTCCTGCTCGAGACAATGAAGACCGACTGCACGAAGGAGGTGGGGGGCTGCAGCCTGGCTGAGTTGGCGAGGAAGTTTGAGGAGTTCTTCACCGCCCCCGATGCGGAATCGCAGTTGCGGGATCTCATCAGTAAGAAGGGCTTCAGCAGCCTGGTTTCATACGTTGAGTACCTCCTCACCAAGCTCTACATGGAGAACTACGTCTATAAGTGCGGTGCCGACAGGTACTGCGTGGTCACGCCATGATCCTCCACAGGCTTTACATAGATGTTGAGACATACGCATCAATGCCCAGGCACCTCAAGGCGTTGGTAACCAAACTCGTGAAGAGGGGCTGCCTGGAGTACTCAACCCGCTGTGTCGAGTACGGCGGGGGCAAGTGCACTAGGTACGCCACGGGGTACTTCCTAACGATCGGCGCCGGCTCGTTCACACTCCCCATCAGGGGGTACAGCGTGTACTACGAGGTGGTGGGCGAGGGCAGGGCGAGGGTGTGCATAAACTCGGTGTGCCTAGAGGTGGATATAGCCAAACCGAAGCCAGCCACAACCGCGGCGGAGTTCACCAACCGTGGGGTCGAGGTGGACCTGACCGACATCGACTACATCGTGAGGGTGATAAGGATTGAGCAATCACAGTGGGACCGCAGGTGCGGCGCCATAACCAGGCTTTTGGAGTACCTAGATTGTTATCATACATCATAAACAATTAGGATATAAGCACCGCCTAGTAACTAAGGCTGTGGGTAAGAGACGCCTACCCATATCAATACTAAACCCAGACTCGGTGGAGAACTTGCTGGAGAGGTTTAGGGTTGTTGATTACGGCGAGTACCTCATGGTTGAGGTAGGCGTCTCCCACAAGTACGTCGTGAGGAAGGTCAGGGCTGAGGAGGACATAACAAAACTACTCGAGGCGGTGCCATTGACGTGCAGCGAAATACCGATACTCCTAGCCCTACTTTTGGTACGCATTGCCTTCGACCCATGGAAAGTGAGGATCAATAGGAGGTGCCCATCGATGTATAACGAACTGATCAAGGCCCTGGCCGACTCGCTAAAGCCCAGGAAACCGTGGTGGCGCTTTTGGTGAGTATCCTTTTAAACGCCGCAGTAGTTACGCCACGCGATGGGCAGGGGGCAGTCTCACAAGAGGTGTGTCGTTAAGAGGTTCACCGAGGAGATAAGCAACAGCGAGAAATCAACCATAGTCGGCACCGGCTACATCATCGCTGTAGCGTTCACCTTCCTACTCGCCGGCCTCGGCAGGAACCCACTGGGCGTCGCGATTGGAACGGCAGCCCTGTGGTTCATCCTAGTCATTGTGCCAATGCTCATCATTTACCTGGGCGTTGCTGAGGAGTGCCGCGAAGCACCCGGGGCTTCGTAGCTAGCCCAAAGGCTTAACGATGAAGGTACTGGGATGAGGGGGGCATTGCGGGCTATCCATAAGAGTTAAGCTTATAAAGCAGTTGAAAGTAGGAATTGATGTATGAGCGCGAACATGAATAGAAAGGGTATATCGAACGTAGTAGCGACAATAATACTGATAGCAGTGGCAATAGCACTAGCAGTGGCAGTGGCAGTGTGGGTCTTCGGCATAGGCGCATCAGCGTCAAAGACAGCAACACTACAGATACAGGCCATGTCCCTTTACAGTAACGGTACTCTTATCCTCATGGTTTATAACCCATCAAGTAGTGCCATAAGCATTAACGCCTTCGCACTAGGTGGGCTAACATGCACCCTCGCCTCAGGGCAAAACCCGATTACAATACCAAGTGGGGCAAATGGTGAATTAACAATAAAAATAAGCGGTACTACGGCTAGTGCTAGTTTTGGGTCATCATCTGCTTCGTTTACATGTGCAGGCAGCCAAACAATAACTCCAGGCGTTCAGTACAGCGGTACTGTTGTAACAACAAGCGGCCAGCAGTACCCATTCACAGTAACAGCAAGCTCATAGCACAAACAGCCTCAGTAAAGTCTCGTTAAAAATCAAAACTTTTTTGTTCAATAACCCCTTATAACAGCCCCTATTTATGCAACCAATATGCAACCAATGCCTAGCAGGGCTGATTACTCAGAGAGGGTTTATCAAGAGGCCATGAATCAATGCCTAAAGCCGTGGTACACGGACGATTGCCGCAGGTGCAGGTCTGAATTCATTAAGTGCCTAGAGGAATACCTATCCTCACTGAACTAAGGCACTCACATGCCTAGTTAGTTTAAAAACAATGGTTTTTACAACTATGCCAGCACAACCCTCGGCAGTTTCTCCATTATTTCCGCCCTTACGTGCCTCCTTACTAGCGCCGCATCCGCGCTGTAGTTGCTCCTAGCCAACACAGCGTGAGCCATCGGCGCCTTCTCGCTCATGCGGAGCCTCATCCTCGGGTTTAGCACATCCTCAACCACGAACCTGAGCACCGCGTGTATATACGCAATGTTCCTGAGGACTCCTAAATCATCGCCTGCCTTCAGCGGCACGGTGTTTGGGTCTGCATTAACAGTCCTAAACCAGCGCCTATTGAAGCCCAACCTCCTGAGCATGAAGAAGGTGGGTATGGCCAAGCCGGCGGGCATTGCAGTGAAGACAGGAGTCCTAACCCTACCCGAGTTCTCCTCAATCAGGAAGTCCCTAACAGCCGAGAGCCTTGAGTAGCCCCACTCAACAACCTTAGCCCTTATGGTGAACACCCCATCGCCGCCCTCAACGGTTACGTCGAACGCGCCAACAGCCACACTAGCCCCAAGCCCCGCCAGGAACAAGTCCCTAACACTCCTTATATGGAACACTACTGGCCCCCAATGCACTTCCAAACACCCCTCACCCCCTCACCATGCAACTTACCGGCGACCTCGAAACCCCTCTCCCTGATCAAGTCGGCCGGCACGCCATACAACTCCGCGCACTTCCTAAGAGTTATCGCATACGGCTTTGGCTGCACCTTCACGTCAACCTCCACGTGCCTTACTGTGAACCCCGGACCATAGCACTTGAACAACTCCTCAGTCGTCGAGTATATCAAGACCTCGGCAGTGTACGGCTTCTCCCAGTGCTCGGGGAGTCTGCCGGTGCTCGGCCTTATGCCGGGCTCCCTATCACCGATTGCATACTTGAAGCTTGGGTACCTAGACAGTGCATCCTTGACGCTCAAGAACGGTATTGGGAACTCGACGAGAATCTTTGTGACCGACATGACCCAGGGCGGGAAGTCGAGCGGCGATTGAGTTATCAGCACCGCGTATCTACCGAAGTTCCTACCCATTCGAATGAACTGTGCCAATGTTGAAGCCTCCCTCCTAAGGAAAAGGTGTGCCTCATCGATGACTACAATCACGTTCCTAGCCCGCTTGGCCAAGATCCTCAGGAAGCTTATTATGTAGAACCACCTCTGTATGTCATCCTCAAACACGCTCAAGTCAATACCAACACTCCTACCCCTCAACTTACCCTCGACCGCCTCGCGAATTAGGAGGTGGGTATCGTAATCAACCATCCAATGCCTAACCAAGTTGAGCCTCCTGATCAAGGCGTATATGGACTCAATGAGGTTGCCCTGGATCGCACCCACGTTGACCGCATCCTCGGCAAGCTTGATCAAGCCACCCAAAGTCCTCGGGTACTTCGAGACATCCAAGCCCTGCGGGGGAGCCTCAAGACCTAGGAGCCACATGGCAAGCAGCTCCAGGTTCCTAGCCATTGTCGGGGTTATCGCGCCCTCCTCACCCGCTATCTCGAAGGCCTCGGCAAGGATTGACGGCAGTATCACGGGGTTTAGTTCATTAACAACATTCAGTGGGAACGGGGCGTGGTAGTCGGTGTAGCCCTCGTAACCGCCAGTCACGTCTAGGACGAAGACTGTGTAGTTCGGGTCTATGTACGGCAAGGCGTTTTTAATGAATGTCGACTTACCCGACCCGGTTGCGCCCGAAACCACAGCGTGTCCTTGGCTCTTTGGTATCAGGCGGAAAAAGTCCCTGATAACATCACCGGCGCAATCATCGCTGGGTGCGTTATCGTGTGGGTTGGGCGGGTTTTGATTACCCGATTGGTTAGGCCTCCTGCCCCAAAACATCAATAAGCCGGGCAGCGTTTTTAAAAAGCCCCTATTAACTGGGTGTATGTACGCACTAACCTCGGCCCACCCAGGATGCATACAATTAATGATTGGGTTGATTAGGAAGAGGCCTGTGGATGTGTGCAAGCTCAACACGAAGAGTAGGAGCACTGTGGTGCAACTCGGCCTAGGCACTGTGGCCCTTATAACGAGGGACGTTGCACTCATAGCCAGTGAGCAGCCGATAATGGGTTTACCGAAGGACGCGCTGGAGGTGATAACAGGCCGGGGCGACGTCCTAATCAAGGCCAGGGTGCATAGGGAGTACTGCTGGGACAACTGGATCCTGAGGCCCGACTATGTTGATGAGAGGGTAAGCCACCTGGTGGACAGCGGCCTTGGGTTGGTGGTGATGAGGATTGAGAAACCGCCTAACCTGGTCAAGATCTACAAGAGACCGATGAGGGACGGCCTTATCAGGGCCACGGACATACTGAACATGCAGTACGAGTTATCCGTATCCCCAACCCTGGTCTCGATAATAGAGATTAGGGAGTTCGGCAAGGGAAAGCCCTTCTGGAGCTACACCAATAGGGGCTGCATCGCCGGCAACTACATCAACAACGCCCTATCGACGCTGGGCTTCAGGGTGGTCTGATGCTCATCCAAGCCAACCCATACTTGATCCAGTTGTTCGTAACCATAGAGGCGCTGTTGGTTATTGTTTGGGGCATACACAAGGGAGGGATAAACGTTAGAAGAATGGTCTTCGCTGGTGCTGCAGTAATCTTCGCGTTCGCACTCCCGTGGGTTCTGGGGCACTTGGTGCCAGGCTTCGGAAACGCAACCACCTACCAATTACTGCAAAAGTACGCCGAAAACACCGAGAACACTTGGGGCTCCATCTACCAGGCTTCATCGAAGGTCATGCTCATTGATGCGGGGGCGATGGCTGCCTCGAACATAATCGAGTTAATAGGCTCATTCGGCCTGGCTAGCATTCCACAGCAGTACATGGGCGTGCTCACGATCCTCGGCTGGACGCCGGACCCAGTAGACGCGATTGTCGAGTCCATCAACCACGCAGCACAGGTGCTAGTCGCCATATTCCACACCATTGCCTGGTTGGCATGGTTCTCGTGGGCAATCGCACCAACGATCCTAGGCATAGCCCTTGCACTCATCATTCCAGAAAGGACTAGGACCATGGGCACCGCCCTGCTACTGCTGACGCTGGCAATTATGTTCTTCACCTCACTAGCCGCATACACCCTAGGGCTAAGCCAGGAGTCCCAGTTGATAAACTCGATAAACCAGACACTCACAACAATCGAGAGCGATTTGCCAAGCAACGTGACAGTAAGGGGATACCTAATCCTACAAAGCAACTACCCATACCTCGTGAGTGGGCAACTAATCAACGAGACCTGGGTCTGCGGAAGGACTTGCCACCCCGTGCCCCAACCAGTCTCCTGGTTCATGGGCTTCACACGCCCAGGCGGGTACTCGGTAGGCTTGATAGACCAATTCGCATACCCACAGATCAATAATGTCACTCTGCTCTGGCTCGAGGTGAATGCACCATACCAATGCAATTTATTAATATGGCCACCAAGCAGGAACCTAACACAAGGGCCAGAAAAGGTTGGGCAGTGCACCTACCAGTACTTCAACGACAACGAGACGTTCGCCGAGGAAATAACGATCGAAGGGCCGCCCCTCAACCTAATCACAGAGACAATCAATGGCACCACGGTGTACACAGGCGCCTGGAAGTGGGTTAACCCGCCGACCAGCTACACGGTGAGTGATGGGAACAACACCGTAACAATCAATGCGACAATAAACATACCACCAATGCATTGCGTCAACATTACCAATCCGAAGACGGGCACTCATGAGAAGGTCTGCTACCCAGGCACCGCAACTGCCGATTTGTGGGTTTGGGCATCAAGCATTAGCTACCCAACCAGCCTAGGCGGAGGAAACTGGTCATGCACGTTCAGCCTAACAAACTCGAGTAGGTACCCTGTTGTCGACCTAACCCAGGAACTCAACACAATAAGGACCTTCATGAATAAACTAATCAACGAGACAGAGATCTCCAAAGAACTAATCTACCCAAACATGAGTATCCCAACCTACAAACTCCCGAACCCAACACCAAACGGCTACAGGCAAATGGAATTAAGTATTAATTGCATTAATTGGAATAACTACACAGTTGTTGTCCCATTCGCAATCACGATTTACGGAGTAGGGGACAACCCGTGGTTTGGAAGCGTGCCATTCCTCATAAGCCCAAGCGATGAGTGGATAATCAACACAACAATAGTTGGCGATGCACCACTCCTAATCAACTGGTGGGGCACCGACGTTAAGCAGTTCCTCGGACTCCTCGGTATCCCGATCGCCCAGTGGTTAGCAGAAATAGCCGTGATATACGGCTTGTTGGATGGAGCAGCCTGGTTCTTCGGACTACCAGCAATGCTCGGGCCAATCTACTCAATAATGGAGGGCGTGATAATGGAGCTATCGCTGGTTCTGTACCTGCAAATAAGGGCGGTGGGCAGGTTC
>Ga0081534_100243_pt1 | contig 18921 bp, 21 predicted proteins | sample MonGeyMetagenome_FD_71019 | JGI IMG/M metagenome (GOLD analysis project Ga0081534, IMG submission 71019) | Hypoxic/sulfidic aquatic microbial communities from Monarch Geyser, Yellowstone National Park, USA - MG (SPAdes) v1 (version 2) | ecosystem: Environmental > Aquatic > Thermal springs > Hot...
AGAAAATGGAATGATTGTTAGAGGATATTTAGATTCAAGTTTAATAAAAGCAGAGAAGGGAAGATTATTTGTTATATTATATAAATTATATGGAAAAGAATATGTAAATGATTTATTAGAAAAGTATAGTTTATTAGGAATATATTACCAATATAATTTGGGAATTACAATGTCCATTTCTGATTTTGATTTACCAGAAGAGGCAAAAGAGGAAATAAGAAAGATAATAGATGATACAGAAAAAGCAGTAGATGATTTATATAAACAATATACTGAAGGAACCCTTGAAAGGATTGCTGGTAGAAGTTTGCAGGAAACATATGAATTAAAATCTATGCAGGTAGTATCTGAAAGTGTTACAAAAATACAAGACGTTCTTAGAAAATATATGAAAAAAGATACAGGTACATATATTATGTCTGTAACTGGTGCAAGAGGTGATTGGCAAAATGCTGTTAGAATGGCTGGATCTTTAGGATTTCAAGCATTTAGAGGGAGATTTATAGACTTTGGTTATAGGGGAAGAAATTTATCAATATTTGAGAGAAATATATATCATCCAAAATATCATGGTTGGGTAATAAGTTCCTTCAGAGAGGGATTAAAACCATGGGAAATGTTCTTCCATGCATTACCTGGTAGAGACTCTTTAATGGATACTGCAATAAGAACTGCTCAATCCGGATACTTCTATAGAAGATTGGTATTAAGTTTATATGATCTTCATGTAAATGATGATTTAACTGTTAGAGACGCATATAATAGAATTGTACAATTTGTATATGGAGGAGATGGAGTTGCAGTACATAAATCAATAAATGGAAAATTAAACGTAGATTTACTGGCCCAAATTTTAAAACCTTATGTAGAAAATAATAAAGATGGAACTACCGGAAAAAATAAAAAAGGATCTAGAAAAAATAGAAGATGAAAAATTAAGAAAAAAAGTAGAAGATTTTTCATATAAATTTATAATAGATCCAGGTGAACCTGTTGGTATAGTTGCTGCTCAATCAATTGCAGAGCCAACAACACAGATGATATTAAGGTCATTTCACTTTGTAGGTATATCTGCTCAACAAGTTTCTTTGGGTTTACCTAGATTAACAGAAATAACAGATGCAAAAAAGAAAATGAAAAGAAAATATATGATAATAAGGTTATTGGATGAATATAAAAATGATTTAAATGTGGCTCAAAGTGTTGCAAAAAAGATAAAGGAATTATTATTAGAAGATCTATTGTCATCAATAACAATAGATGTATTTGAAAATAAGATAATAATTGTTTTGGATAAAGAAAAATTGAAAAGTGAAGAATTAACATTTGATGAAGTATTTAGAATAATAAAAAAGAAAATAAAGAAATATAAGGTTGAGAATGATAAACAAAATATATATATAAGTGCTCCCAAATTATCTGCAAAGGAATTATATTTGCTTAAAGAAATGATAAAGAAGATATTAATAAAAGGAATAAAGGGAATTAAGGATGTAACTATACATAAAGAAGATAATGAATATGTAATATATACTATTGGATCTAATTTATTGGAAGTTATGAAAATACCAGAGGTAGATTATACAAAAATATATACAAATGATATAAGAGAAATAGAAAGGGTATTGGGAATAGAAGCTGCCAGAGCTGCTATATTACAAGAATTAGTTAAATTATATGAACAACAAGGTCTTAGTGTAGATGTAAGGCATTTTATGTTGGTAGCAGATATGTTGACATGGTATGGAATATATTTAGGTATAAATAGATATGGACTACATGCAGAAAAAGAATCTACATTATCAAAAGCAGCATTCGAAACCCCAGTTTCTATATTTGTTAGATCTGCAATAATGGGACAATCTGATAAGGTATTGAGTGGAATAGATAATGTTATAATGAATCAACCAATATATTTAGGTACAGGTTTATATGATGTATATTTTGTAGGAAATAGGAAGGAAGATAAGGAATAAAAATATTTTTTATATAGATAGATTTTATGGTAACATTTGATGATTTAAGAAAGAAAATTGTTGATGAGAAAAAAATAATTATTGGGTATAATAGAACTTTGAAAATGATTAAAAGGGGGAAAGTAGAAAAGATATTTTTAGCAAAAAATGTTCCAGAAAATATAAAAAAGGATATAGAATACTATCAGAAATTGGGAAATTTTGAAGTAGAGATATTGAATTATTCAAATGAAGAGGTAGGTTTGTTATTGAAAAAGCCATTTAAAATTTCTGTTATATCTATATTAAAGAATGGCTAATGGATTGTTTGCTGCTAAGAAATTAATTGAAAATAGAAAAAAGTTTAGATGGAGTAAGAAGGAATGGAAAAGAAGGATATTAAAGTTAAAAGAGAAATATGATCCTTTAGAAGGAAGTCCAATGGCATCTGGAATTGTATTAGAAAAAGTACAGATTGAAAAAAGACAGCCATATTCTGGAATGATAAAATGTGTAAAAGTTCAATTAAAGAAAAATGGAAAAATTGTTACAGCTTTTGCTCCGGGAGATAAGGCAATAAAATATATTGATGAGCACGATGAAGTATTAATAGTTGGAATAGGTGGACCAAAGGGGAGAACTATAGGTTCAATACCAGGAGTAAGATATAAGGTAATACTAGTAAATGGACAACCTTTAGAATTATTAAGAAAGGGTAAGATAGAAAAAGCTAGAAGATAGCTTTTAAGAGAAATTATAAAGAGATAGTCATTATTTTTTGATAACAAAATCAATATTTATATAATTTTAATATATAAAAAATAAATGGCATATGACTTATTGATATCTATAGGTTATTTTATTGGTTTTTTAGTATTAGGTGGCATAATAGGTTATTTCGTTGGATGGATAGTATATAAAGTATTGAGCTGGTTATTTGCAAAATATATAAAGATAGAGAGTATATATGAGAAATTAAAGTCAACATTTAGCAAAATGCCAGAAATAAATGTAGCAGCCTTATTATCATATTTAGCTGGAATAATATTGGGAATATTAGTATTTAATAGTGTATTATCATTGATGCCAAATTTATTAACAGCAACGCAATATAATTATGTATCAAATATATTGCAATTGACAATGACAGTTTCTTCAACATTATTATTAATATCAGTAGTTGTATTAATAATAGCAGCCGGTATAATATTTTCAATATTCTTTACATCATATCTATATATATTAATTGAAGGATATAATTCATATGTAGCAGAATTATTGAAACTATTATTATTCTTAGGATTTGTATGGATAATAACATATTATTCTTTAGAATTGTTGGGATTCCAATATACATTGTTTGATAATATAATAGGTGTATTTGTAATATTATCAATTGGATTAATTGTAATGAAGTATATAACAGAAAATATAAGTGAAAATGCATATTATAAAAATGTAAGACCATTTATTGAAGTATTTATATATTCAATATTTGTTATTTCATCATTATCAGTATTAACTGTTGGATATTCAAATATTTCAGCAAGTGTAGAAAGTATATTTGCATGGGGATTTGTAATATTGTTTGTACTAACATTAATACCAGTTTTAGTTAAGGCAATAAGAGAATCAGAATAATTTTTTAATTTATCTTTTAATATTATTTTTAATGGTGAATGATATTAATGATTTGAAATTTCTTGGAAGATGGAAATATGAAGTAGATGTAGAAGATGAAACATTAAGGGCATTTATGAATTTGAAGCCATATATTGTTCCAAAAACAAATGGTAGATATCAAAATAGAAGATTTGGAAGAAGAAATATTCCAATTATAGAGAGATTAATTGGTAGATTAATGACACCAGGTCATTATGGTGGAAAACATAAATTTACATCATATTATGCTTCTGGAGAATATCATAAAGTACTAAAAATATTAATAAAGGCATTTGAAATAATTGAAAAGGAAACAAAACAAAATCCAATAAAAGTATTGACAAAGGCAATAGAAAATGCTGCTCCAAGAGAAGAAATAACAAATATAGAAATGGGTGGTGCAAGATATCCAAAAGCAGTTGATATTTCTCCTTTAAGAAGGATTGATTTGGCTATAAGACATATTGTTTGGGGAGCATATCATAGTTCTAGGAATAAAAAGGATATGGCAAGTGCATTGGCAAAAGAAATAATAAATGCATATAAAAATTCTGTAGAGTCATTTGCAATACAGAAAAAATTAGAGTTAGAGAGGTTGGCATCATCTTCTAGATGACTTATAAATCATAAAATTAATTTTTTATTTTATGACCCCGCGGAGTCTGGTACCAAAGAAGGTTTTCTTTACTTCTGGTGTAGGTATAGCGGATGACCCATTGTTGAGTTTTGAATATGCATTGAGAGATGCAAGAATAGAGAAGTATAATTTAGTTCCAGTATCTAGTATAGCACCACCAAATGTAAAAATTATAGATATAGATGAAGGATTAAAATATTTAAAGGCGGGTCAAATTGTATTCTGTGTTTTATCTAGATTTACTTCTAATGAAGAGGGTAAAGAAATATTTTCATCAGTAGGAGTAGCGTTACCCAAAGATAAAAAATATAATGGATATTTTACAGAATATCATGGATATTATACTGGAAAAGAAGAGGGGTATGCAAAAGACATGGCAAAAAGTATGATAACGTCTATATATAATATAGAAATAGATAAGGAATTTGAAATATTTAGAAAAGCAAAGGTAGAAAAATATACTACTGTTATATCAGCAGCAGTATTTATTCTTTAAATAAAATTTTTTTAAATATATAAACTATAAATATTTATATGTTATTTGTATATGATATTGATAGGATTGTTTTTACATTTTCTCTTGCTATACATATTATAATAGCATCAATTACAATTGGAATGCCTTTTGCAGTTGGAACATTAGAATTATATGGAATATTAAAGAAAGATGAAAGTATAAAAAATTTAGCTCAAAGAATATCAACATTAATATTAGTTTTATTTGCAATAGGAACATTGTCTGGTACAATTGTTGCTGTTGAAATGTATACTTTATTCCCAAAATTTATGCAAATAGTGGGTAATACAGCAATTATATCATTATATATGGAAATTTTAGCATTCTTTATGGAATCTTTATTTGTTGGTATATATTTTTACTCATTTAAAAAATATAGTAATTCTATATTGCATCCAATATTTATGTATTTAATTGGAATATTTGCAACTATGTCTGGTTTTTTAATAATAACATTAAATGCTTTTATGAATTATCCTGTAGGAATTGAATATTTGAATGGTCAATATATTGATATAAATCCATATTCCATATTTTTTACTCCAATAGAATTTATTGAAGTATCTCATGGAATTCTAGCATCATTAGAATTTGGTTTATCAATATTTGTATTGATTATTTCATATAAAATATTGAAAGAAAAAGATATTGAAAATATAAAAATATATGGAAAAGCTCTGAAATTGGTAATTCCTATATTATTCATATCGATATTATTATTAGGAATATTTGGAATAAATTCAATAGATACATTAGCAAAATATCAACCAGTTAAGTATTCAACATTAGAGGCCAATTTGAATGGAAACATTTCTAATGCACCAGAAAATTTATTTGGAATTGTTACAAATAATTATACATTAATTGATTCAATACAAATTCCAAATTTGCAAAGTTTATTATTATACGAGAGTTTTAATCCAAATACAATTGTTCCTGGAATATATGCAAATGAATCTTATATACCTTCACCAAATGATATTACTATAGCGCATAATTCTTTTGATATAATGGCAATATTTGGATTCTTAATATTCTTTATATCATTATATGGATTGATATCTTTAATAATTTCAAAAGAGGATAAAAAAGATAAAAAATTTACTTTAAATCCAAAATATACATTTTATATGAATAAATTATTATTATATGGATTAATATTATTATCAGTATTATCTTTAATTTCTTTGGAAACTGGGTGGGTTGCTACAGAAGTTGGAAGACAACCATGGACAATATATGGAATATTATTAACAATTGATGCTGCAAATTTAAATCCAGGAGTTGTTTCCATTGCAATAGTTTTTGAATTAATATATATAGCATTATTTGTTTTATCTATATGGGCTATAAAAAGATATTTTATTAATAAATTATGATGAACTATTCATTTTACTTTTATACATATATATTTTTAATTGCAGCAACAATTTTATTACTTATAGGAATAGAAATAGCCTTGGCATTATCATTCTTTATAAATAATGATTTATACAAAAAATATGAAAATTTGTTCTTATCAATGTGGGAAATAACGGGTACATCAATTGCTTTCTTTGTAGTACAATATGAAGCTTTATTACCATCATTATTAATTCCAGTCGCATATTCATTTTACCCATTAATATTTATTATATTATTTTTATTCATATTTAGAAATATTGGAATAGGATTTTTTGAAGGAAAAAGTATAAATAAGGAATATAGTAAAAGAGATATATTGATATATCTATTTGGAACTTTAATAATGGCAATATTATTAGTTTCTATATTATCTACAGCTATTACTGGTTATGGTATTAAAATTATAAATGGAAATATTGTTTGGGGACCTTCTATTATATTTAATTATTTTACATTATTATTATTGTTATCAACAATATTATTTGTTTTAGGTATCCTTGGATATATATTTAATGTAAAGAAGTTTAAAATATATGGATTAATAGGATATTTGTTAGTATTGTTGGATATATATTTGTATGAAAATACAATACCTTATTTATTTATCTTTCCACTAATAATATTACTAATATTAACATTTGTGAATTTAAAAGATATTGTACAAAGAATATTATTCATAATTTCTCATTATTTAAATGCATTGATATTAGCAAAATTGTTATTTCCATATATATTTGGAACAATTAATATAAATTCATTATTATCTCAAAGTTTACCATTATTATCCGCAGAATTTATAGTATCAATTATAATAACAATAGTAGTAATTGGAATATATTATTTTGAAATAAAAACAATTTTAAGCTAGCTGGTTTTCAAAAACTTTATTATATATTTCTTTTAATTGGTTTGGAACAACGTGAGTATATATTTGTGTAATATTTAATGAACTATGACCTAGTATTTCTTGTATATATCTTATATCAACACCTTTTGATAATAATGTTGTTGCAAGAGAATGTCTTAATACATGCGGAGTTACTTTTTTATTTATTCCCGCTTTCTCTGCAACATTTTTTATAATTCTTTCAACTTGTCTCGACGATAATGGAAATATATTTTCAGTATTTATTTTATTTATATAATCTTTCAATTCATTTAATAATTCTTTTGGTATTGGTACTATCCTTTCTTTTCCACCCTTTCCATATACTTTTACAAAACCCTCTTCAAAAATTATATCATTCTTTTTTATTTTTATCAATTCAGAAACTCTTACTCCAGTATAAAATAGAAACTTAATAATTAGTTTGTCTCTATAATTATTAGTATTTTCTAATAATTTATTTAATTCATCATATGTAATAAATTTTGGCAATCTTTTATCCACCTTTGGAGCTTTTATATTCTTTGCCAAACTTTCATTATCCAAAAATTTTAAGAATGACGATATAGCTCTAACATATAATCTTAATGAATTGGAATCTAGTTTTTTCTTAACCTTTATTTCAGCTAAAAATTTTAGAATTAGATTTTTATCTAATGAATCATTAATAGATTTTGTATCTGTAATAATTATTCCATTATTTATTAGAAATTCTAAAAATTTCTTTATTATACCAGAATATGTTTTTATTGTATTTTTAGATTTTCCCTGTATTTCTAACCATACTTTATATTCCTCAATGATTTCATTCATTTATATTTCAAAAACTTTGTGATATAAAAATTTTAAATCATAAAAATATTATAATTTTATCCCTACCTGCCATGCACTGGGGATATATGAACCAGTTCCTCCAGGTAGGGAAGAATAATGATGTGGTTGGCTTGAAACTGAAAAATGATGAATACGGCTACGCTGATAAAAATTTTGTAATATTTTTTATAATATATCTAATATATCTGACTTTTTTACTTCTTTTAATATCTTTTCCATAATATTCTTAGCTTCCAAAGAATATTCTGGATATTTTTTAGAATATTCGTTGAATATATTTTCAAGCAATTCTTTATCATAACCATATTCGTTCATTAAATAGCCAAGTACTTTTATACTATAGAAATCCTTTTTTTCATTTAAATATGTAAATATTTTATCTACATACAGATATTCAAGTTTAGCTACATATAATTTTATTTTCTTCTTTTTTATTATTTTTCGTTCTATTTCTATTTCATTATATGGTATTTTCTTGTCTTTAAATAATATAATTGCGCTAGGACCATCTTTATATTCGATTTCAATATTATCGCCAAATTCATTATATTTTGTTTTTTGCATATATAATATTTCTTTTATATGTTTCTTTTTACGTTTGCTTATTGCAAGCTCTATATATTTGAATTTTCTATTATAAGGTAAACTATAATAATGTTCATATATGGCTATAGCTATTTTACCTATTAATACGGGTTTTGCATCATCAAGCAGTTCTAATATACTTTCAAGGTTTCTTATTGTAAATCTATTAGATAATTTGTAACTTTTTCGTAGTTTCATATACATCATATATGATAATAATTAGGGAAATATTTACGAATTTTACTAATAAAGAGTCTTTTTAGATCTTTGACTATGAAAAATTATAAATATGGTCACTTTGACAATATTTTTTCCATAATCTCCTTAGCTTCCAAAGCATATTTTCTATATCTACTTGAATTTGAATATTCATCAAATATTTTGTAAAGTAATTCTTCATCGTAACCATATTTTTTCATTATATCAGATATAGTTTCTATATCCTTAACATCTTTTTCTTCTTCTCTATCTAAATAAGTAAATATTTTATCTACTAAAAGATATTCTAATTTAGCTACATTTAATTCTATTTCTTTTTTACCGAGCTTTAATTTTATTTTATTATATGGCACTTCTTTATCTTTAAATAATATACTTACACTGGGACCATTTTTATATTCGATTTCAATTCCATCATATCCAAATATTCGTCCTCCTTTAATAGATGTGTTTAATAATTCTTTATATATTCTTTCTTTTGTATCTATCTTTTTACTTTCATTTATTATAAAATCTATATCTCCAGTTCTTCTCTCATAATCTATATTGTTGAGATATGCATATACAGCCACAGCTATTCCGCCTATTAATACTGGTTCTACATCATCAAGTATTTTTAATATACTTTCAAGATTTCTTATTGTAGCCTTATCAGTTAATTTGTAACCATTTTGTGATGACATATATAAAAATATGTAAGTAAATATTTATAAATTTTACTAATAACGTATCTACCTAAAAACAAAACTAATCTCTAATATTCCAAAAAATATTAAAAAAGACTATTCTTTAATATTTAATTTTTCCTTTAATGTTATAGATCTTCTGTTTGCAATTTTTAATAGTTCTTTTATTGTGTCTTTTGTTGGTATTCCAGTATTTAATGATAATTTTACTAGGTTTTGATATGCTTTTGTTAATAATATCTTTATATTTTCTTTTGTTGGGAATGAAATTTCTACTGCCAATGATATAGCTTTTCTGAATCCAGATCTTAATTGATTTATATATTCTTCTAAAGGAGTTGATAATATATCATATGTGTATAATGTTTTTCCATCATATACTAATAATAATTTTATTTTTACAGGTATTGGAGTTATATTAAATTTCTGTAATAATGATACCAATCCACTATCAACTTTTTGACCTTTTTTTGCTACTAATGTATCTTCAGTTATAACAATTTTTCCATTTTCAACCTTTGTTTTTATATTGTATTTCTTTAATTCAGTTAATACAGGACCAGGTGTTAAATTTGTTGGCCCTGCTCTTATTATTACATCTTCTTCCAATATATCTCCTTCTTTAGCTGATCTATAACTCTTGTTTTCTTCTAATATTTTGTTTAATAAGAATGGATTTATTTCCTCTTTTGGTAATATTAATAGAACTGTAATTCTTTTATTTTCTTCAATTATATCTATCATCTTTTTAATATTTGGATCATTAATTCTTTCTAAAGATTTAACGAAAAGGTTCTTTTTAACAACTTTTACATCAATACCCATTTCCTTTAGCTTTTTTCTAATTACCTGTAAAGAATTTGTTGGAATATCCATTACATTTGCTATTCCAATTACCTTAGAATTTGATAATTTTGAATATAAGTCGTTTACATATAATATCTTTTGTTGAGATACCATTTTACATTATTCTTATAGAATCACTCATTGTTAGCTTTATATAAACACTCTTTATGCTATTCTTATTTCCAGGAACCCTATTAATAAAATATTCTAGTACATGATTAGCATTTTCCAATATATCTTCATACTTCATATCTTCAGTTCCAATTGGTATACCAATTGTTTTATGATTCTTTACAACAATTCTAACCATATTTTGTAATCTATTATAAATTGATCTTAAGAAATCTTGATTTGCATTATCTGGAATTATCATTCCATATTTTGGGTTTGGCATTTTATTTTTTGTAGATAGATATTTACCCAAATATCTTCCTAAATCTGCCATGGTTGATGCTTGTGCTACAAAAATATAATATCTTCTAACCAATTTTTTTGCTTCCCTCTTATTTTCAGAAATTTCCTTTATTTTATCTTTAACTAATACAAAATCAAATATTTCTTTTGCAGGTTTTTCTAATTCTGGTCCAACAACTGCAGCAATTTTTATTTTCTTCCCTCTACCTTTAGGTAATTCAACATATTCTGTAAATCTATTTTCGCTTTTGTTTAAATCATATTCTTTCTTTAAATTAATTATCAACTCTACTGTTTGTTTAAATCTTCTCTTTTTTGATTTTTCTATAAGTGATTGGATACTTTTAACATCCATAGAAAAAAGAAATATAGAATATATTTAAAAATTATTTTTTAGCGAATAGTTCTATAATATCCTTTATTGATTTTTTAGATGAGAAGTACTTTTTTATATAATGTCTTATAATCAAAAAGATTATAATAAATGATATAATTATCCCGGATATTAGACCAATAAAAAAACTTAAAATATCAAACATATCATTTTAATAGATTATCATACAAACCTTGATCTACTTCTTTTATTAATTCTTTTGGATTTCTATTATTTACTGTTAATCCCATAGATAAAGCTGTCCCCAAAACCATTTTTACTGCAGATTTTAAATTAGTAGTATTTAAATCTTTCATTTTCATTTTTGCAACTTTTATTATTTGTTCCATTGTAACATTTCCAACTACTTCATCTGGTTTTGTTCTTTTTGCAACTTCTATATTTGCTTCTCTTTTTAATAATGATGATGTTGGTGGTAATCCTACCTCTATTTCATATTTTCTTGTTTCTGTATCTACTATTATTTTAACAGGTACTTGTAGACCTTTGAATTCTTTTGTTGCTTCATTTATCTTACTTATTACTTCTCCAACGTTTAATTTTAACTGGCTCAATTTTGGTCCTATGTTTGGTCCCGGTTTAGCATTTCCACCTTCTACTAATAATTCTATAACTTCCTTGCCCATATAGATTTGTTTTTAAAATATATTTTAAAGATTATATAAATGGGTATTATTGATAGTATAAGGGAAATGAAGGAAGTATATGAAACAGCTAATAAACCTAGTTGGGATGAAGTAAAGAAATTGGTTTATGTTACATTATTATTCTTCGCATTGGTTGCAGCTATTGTATTGCCTATATTTATAAGTTTACAGTATAGTATAATGATATGCCAATATACGCCATAGTTGTAACATCTGGTAGAGAAGAACTTGTTGCGGATATTTTAGCAAATGAAGGAAAAAATGGAAAGTATGCTATATATTCTATAATGCAAATACCTGGTGTAAAAGGATATTTATTTGTTGAAACAACAAATTCTTTAGAATTACAGAGAGCTGTATTAGGAATAAGACATGTTAAAAGAGTAATACCTCAAGAAATTCCAATAGAAGATTTATTGAAATACTTTGAAGAAGAAAAAGTTAAATATGATATAAATGATATAGTAGAAGTATTATCTGGAGCATTTAAAGGAACTAGAGGAAAAATAATAAATATAGATGAAAAGAAAAAGGAGGTAACAATAGAATTAATAGATGTTCCAGTTCCCTTACAATTAAATGTACCTATAAATAGTTTAAAATTAATAGAAAAATCTAAATAACTTCGATTCCAAGATCGCTTTCAAGCTTTTTCTGTTCCTCAGGTTTTACTTCTTTTTCACCAGATTTTATTCCTAATACAAATGATGGAGGAGATTTTAATTTTGTAATTGTTAATGATACTCTTACATAGTTCTTTTTATCTTCTTCAAATGTAATACCTTGTATTATTTTTGCTTTTGGATCTAATACAGATTTTACTGTATCTAATATTTTATTTATATCTGTAGGTGTTACATCTGGTGATGCAACAATTCTTACCAATGCAGCTTTTGCTCCTGTAGCATCTACATCAACTAATGGATTATTTAATGCTCTTTGAACAGCTTCTGTAGCTTTATTTTCTGAATTTGATTCTCCAACTCCAAATACACCATATCCAGAACCAGATACAATTGATCTAAAGTCTGCAAAATCTACATTTATATATCCTGGTTTTGTTAATAATTCTGTTAGATCTTTTAATGCGTTTGCTAATAATGAATCTGCAACTTTAAATGCCTGCATTAATGGAATATTTGGATATAAAGCTTGTAATTTATCATTTGGAATAATTACCAATAAATCAACATTATTTTCCATTTTTTCTAAAGAATATAAAGCATTATCCCATATATTTGCACCTTCTACGGAGAAAGGCCATGTACATATAGCAATTACCAATGTTCCCATCTTTTTTGCAATTTCGGCAACAACTGGTGCTACACCACCTCCAGTTCCTCCGCCTAGACCACAGGTTATAAATACAACATCAGAACCTTCTATTGCTTTTTTCAATTCTTGTTCAGATTCTTTTGCAGCTTCCTCTCCAACTTTAGGATCTTTTCCTGCACCCAAACCTTTTGTTAATTGTTTTCCTACTAATATTTTTTTATGTGCTTTTGTTATTAACAAATGTCTAACATCAGTATTTACTGCTATTAATTCTGGGCCTTCAATTCCCATACTATATAATGTAGAAATTGTATTACTTCCTCCACCGCCACATCCAATAACTTTTATTCTCTTTGTTGCTTGTGCTAGATATTCTTCTAATTCTTTATCAAAAATCTCCGTATCATTAACCATTAAATTTTTTTGAAAATAAAATTAATAAAATTATCTTTTTTAGATAATCAAAAACTTTAAATAATTTATATAAACTTTATTTAGATTTTTCATCAATGGTAAAGTGGGTTGAGATAGAGTATTCAATATATGATCAAGATAATAGGTTATTGGAAAAAACAAATGAACCGGTAATAATACCTTTAGGATATAATATATTGAATAAAGAAATTGAAGAAAGGTTAGTTAATGCAGAATATGGTAAAGAATATAGCTTTTTATTAAAAAGACCTTTTGGAGAAAGAGACCCAAGCTTAATTAAAATAATACCCATTAGTGAATTTTATAAAAGAAATATAAATCCAATACCAAATTTGGTTGTAAATGTAGATAATATGGTTGGTATTATAAGATCTGTAAATAGTGGAAGGGTTATTGTAGATTTTAACCATCCATATGCTGGTAAAGATCTATTATATGTAATAAAATTAAATAGAGAAGTTACAGATTTAAAAGAAAAAATTTTGGGAATATTAAGTATAACATATAATATTTCTAAAAATAATATTTATGTAAATATTGATGAGAATAATAAGAAAATAGCTATAAATATTAAAGATTTGAATTTAAGTAAAGAACAGAAAGAAATCATAAAAAATTTCATACCAGAAATAAAAGATTATAATATAGAATAATTTATAATTTCTTTTTATCATAAAATTTATATTGGGCCCGTAGCTTAGTTGGTAAAGCGTCGGGCTCTTAACCCGAAGATCGGGGGTTCGAATCCCCCCGGGCCCGGGTTCGATTATCATAAATGATTAAGCTTATTAACAATCATAGTTTTATATTGGACGATGTTTTCTAATATCTTATGGGAATAAAGAAAACACTATACTTTACTATAATAAGCTTTCTATTATTAATTTCTGCATTTAGTATATATTCACAAGTAGGAGCAAATGTTGTTGGAAGTAATAGTGCTCAAGCTAATAGTATAACATTAACTACAGCAAATTTATATTATTGTGTTGCTGCATCAAATTCTGAAGTATATCCTGTATTGATATCAAACACACAAAATATTCCTACACCTGCACCTTTCCAACAAGATATAGCAATATGTAATGGAACAATAAATATAGGTAATAATTTTGCATATATATATAATGCAACATTATTTAATCAAATAAATCCAAATGGACAAAATGTTTATTTTGTAAATAGTTCTGGAAATATTTTATATTCATGGTATGAAGGTCAATTAAATTATAATGGAGTATATTGTGATGTATGGTGGATAAATATACCTCAAGGAATTCCTGCTAATTCTAATGTAACAATATACATGTATATAGGTCCTACTAGTGCTAATTATTACCAACAATATTATCCTTATGTTGGTGCTTCTTCTCAAGTAATTTCAGGATATGATAATGGAAATTATACATTTATAGTATATGGATATTTTGATAATACATTTGATGGATGGAGCGGATATACCTATTATGGAATGTATTCTCCTACAGTAAGTGAATTTGGTATTGAAATGCTAAATGATGGACAATCTGAAGGTACTTATATTTTACCTCCAAATAATTGGAATATTCCTAAAATTCCTTTAATTGTTGAAGAAGCTTGGTATAATACTGGGGGAGCAGGTGCAAATGTAATAGCATTATTTGGAAATACAAATCAACAAATTTATGCTGAGTATATTGGAAATACTAGTAGTGGTTATACACCAGCATCTAATTTATCTACATTTGTAGAATTTGATTATTATATTATTAATGGACCGGATACTTTTTTAAAATCTGCAGTAACAAATAGAGTATTAAATTCTACATCTTTCTCGACATATGGAGGAACGATTTATTCATATTTAATAGTTAATTCATCTTATGCACAAACAGGATATTATATTTATAATTCTAATCTAGTATGGGCTCCATTAACATTATTAGATACTTATACAGTAAATTCTAATGGATATACATATTCTAGTTTAAATTATAATCCTTATCAATATCCTACATTAGAAATAAGTGCAGGAGATCATATTTCTGCATCCTATCAATATATAGAATGGGTAGTGGCTAGAGCATATCCTCCAAATGGTATAATACCTAGTATTTCTATACAACCAGTCTCTGTCTCATCTACTCAAACAACTTCTACAGTTACAACGTCAACTTCTACAGTAACTCAGACGTCAACAATAACTACGACAACTACTACTACAGTAACCACTACATTGACTTCTACATATACAATCACTAGTACATTAACTGTTTATTCTACTATTACTAAAACAACAACTGTTATATCTTCAGTTACTGCTACATCTACAACAACTAGTACTGTTTATACAACAGTAACATCTACTTCAACAGTTTATAATACAGTTACTAGTACAGTAACAACTACATTAACATCTACAAACACGGTCATCAGTACTGTATATACCACTTCAATTACAACATTAACATCTACTTCAACAATTTATTCAACAATCACAAGTACGCAAACAGTTACTAGTACTGTTTATAATACAGTTACTAGTACTGTAACTTCTACATCTACAACAACTTCTACCGTTTCTCCATCTATTTATTCCGTAGTTCAAACATTAACAGGTTCTTCATTTACTCAAACAATACCATCTACTTCTTATATTTATCCTATAAATCAAATATCATCAATAACAATAATTAATTTAAATAGTTCTAATATTTCTACAAGCTATACTTATTCTTGTTCATCTAATATGACATGAAGTAATTTAAATATAAAACTATTGAAATAAAAATTCCAAATTTATATTAATATCTTTAATATGAAAAATCTTCAGTCTTATAATAATAGTAATAATTTTAATTTACAATTACCATATTCAAATAATAGAAATATAACTGTATGTTCTACATTAACAAATGGACAATCTAATTGTATACTTCAATTACTATATTTTAATATAATAAAAATTATTACATATTATGGGATAATTGTAGGATGATACAATATTTCAATTTCCATTTATGTAAATTATACTTTATGATAAATTTTATAAGTAAGTAATATTACAATAAAATAATGAAATTATTAAAGATAGTTATATTTGGATTAATGGTCATTTTAATATCAAGATTTGTATATTCTCAATGGTATGCTATTTATATATCAAATACCCAAAATATACCAACACCTGCGCCTTTCCAGCAAGATATAGCAATATGTAATGGAAATATTAACATTGGCCATAATTTTGCATATATAAATAATGTAACCCTATTTAATTTGATTAATAGTAATGGATCAAATGTATATTTTACAACAACTGCTGGAGGTACACCAAATATATATTCATGGTATGAAGGTCAATTAAATTATAATGGAGTATACTGTGATGTATGGTGGATAAATTTATCTAATGGAATTCCTGCTAATTCAAATGTAACTATTTATATATATGTAGGTCCTACTAGTGCTAATTATTATTCTCAATATTATCCATATGTTGGTACTCCAATACAAGTTTTAGGTACTTCTCAATATGATAATGGTAATTATGTATTTAATTATTATCAAAATTTTGGAAATCTAAGTTCTTTACCTTCGGGATGGACATTTGAGACTGGTGCAGAGAGTGAGAATATTTCATTTTCTACAAATTATACAATTATTCCACCCCTTAGTGTCAAGATCGGTAACCAGATTCTAACTACTACAAATAATTATAGTTTACAAAATAATGTAGTAGAAATTTATGCATCTGTTCCAAATATAAACACTAATTCAGGTTATCAAGTGATGGTTCTGGGAGTAGGATCAGCAAGTGGTCTAAGTACATACTTTATAGGACCAGGTGGAGGACTAATATATGGAGGAAATAATGATGGTGCTGCATTTGGGGATGAAGGAACTGGTGTATTTAATTTATATGTAGGAACTTCTAATGTAGGAAATATAACATATAGTTATGTTCCAACAATGTATGAAATTGGATTTTCTAGTAGGAATACATATTTTCTAGTAAATTATAATCAGGTATTAAGTACTACAACAATACCTGGTTCATTTAGCTTACCAATAACAATAGGACAACAAAAGGACGGTGGCAATATTTATTTGTATTGGGTTTTATTAAGATCTTTACCCCCAAATGATGTAATGCCTAGCATTTCAATACAATCTGCACTTTCAATTTCATCTGTTCAATTAAGTCCATTAAGTTCCTCTACAGTTTGTCCAGGTACTCAAACAAGTTCAAAAGTAACTGCTAATTTAATTAATCCAAATGGGCAATCTACAACAGTTACTTTTTCTTGTTCAGCACCTTCTGGTATTACATGTTCATTTAATTCTTCCTCATGTACTACTAGTGGATCTTCCTGTTCAACAACATTATATGTAAATTCTTCTTCATCAATATCTCCAGGTTCATATTCAGTAACAGTGACAGCTTCAACTTCAGGATCTTCAGCATCAGCAACTTATACATATAACATAGGTCCTAATGTTTCAATTTCTAGTCAATCAAGTTCGAACTTTCAGAATTCTTATAACATTTATATAACAGGTTGTTCTCAAAATTATACATTATATGTAAATAATTCTCCATATTGTTATGATTCATATTCTCAATTTCAAAATATAAATGCTTTATGTATTGTTTCATATCCAGGAAGTTATTCAGTATATGCACGAGGATGTTATAATGGAAATTGTGTTAATTCGAATACAATTAATTTAAATATACCCTCATTAGGAATAACAGTTCCAATTATAGATATTAATATATTAAATGTAACAAACCAAAATATAAATACAACAATTTCAGTAAATGGATCAAATCAAAATATTCAATCAATAAATGTATATTATAATAACAATAATGTATATTCAAATAATAATGTAAATACAAATTATTATTCATTTAATTTACAATTACCATATTCAAATAATGGAAATATAACTGTATGTTCTATATTAACAAATGGGCAATATAATTGTGTAACAGAAATATTTAATTTAAATGTAACTCAAACATATATTTATTATGGTATAATTCAATTAAAAGCAAATATTCAACCAATAAATATAAATACTACATATGGACCAGTTGGAAATAATTTAGAATTTAGTTTAGGTTATCCAGAATATATTTTAACATTAAATATAACAAATATAGGAAATATAACATTAAACAATATTACAATAAATTTACAACAATTGGGAAATGTACCAGAAATATTATATAATCAAATTCCAATACAATCATTAAATAATATAAATATAGATCAATTACAACCAAATCAATCATATATATTACAATTTAGTGTATTACCATTATATATTGGATCTTCATCATTATTATTAAACTTCAATGTAAATGGACAAAATATTGGAACTGCACAATATAATTTAATTGTAAATGGACCTTCAAATAAATCTTCATTGGTTGTATCAGAAAATATTAATTATATATTAATACTTGCAGGAATAATTGGATCAATAATATTTTTAATTTAGAAAAAATATTAAAATTTTTTAATTATATTTTT
>Ga0081534_100244_pt1 | contig 18837 bp, 18 predicted proteins | sample MonGeyMetagenome_FD_71019 | JGI IMG/M metagenome (GOLD analysis project Ga0081534, IMG submission 71019) | Hypoxic/sulfidic aquatic microbial communities from Monarch Geyser, Yellowstone National Park, USA - MG (SPAdes) v1 (version 2) | ecosystem: Environmental > Aquatic > Thermal springs > Hot...
ACCGAGATCTCTGAAAGACTTCCCCTCGTACCTGACCCTCAGCTGGGCCAGGGCGACGTCCTCAAGCGGCTTGCCGAACTCCGAAGGGTTGATCCTGACGTAGTCCTCGGCCTCGATTAGACGGAAAGGCATGGGGCTATCCTATCTCTCCCCCTTTATAAGCGTAGCTCTAGAGAGGAGGCTCACCGGCCAGTCTCCTCCAGCCACCTCCCTATGGCCTCTGCCAGTTCGGCGTAGCGGGCGAGGCCGTCTAGGTGCTCCCTGCCGCACTCCATCACTATCCTGCCGTCCTTCATGCGGTACACCCTAGGTCTCTTGCCCGTGAGGGCCCTAATCAGCGCCGAGAGCCTCTCGGCGTCGGCCTCCCTGCCGCCGGGGGCGTCGGCCCTCGCTACGGCGAAGCCCACGGCCTCGTTTCTGGCCCCGCGCCTGCTGAAGGTAATCGTGTAATCGCGTCTTACGCCGTCAACCTCCGCCGTTATGGTGATCTTCAGGTGGGTTCTGCCGCCCCCTCCCTCCTCCACCCGCGCCAAACCTGCCACAGCCTCAGTCCATCTACGCCCCCTAAGCGTTGCCCCCACCTCTCAGACCTCGTCTCTGATAGCTGGCACAGTCCGCTATTAAACACGCGGCAACCCTCCCTGTTCACAAAGGCCGCAGAGACGCCTTTAGCATCAAGTTGTCCTCAGAGATGCCCCACCCAGCTCCGGATACGCCCGACTATCTTCTCCAAGACCTGGGAGAACCCGCCGGATGCGGTTACGGCGGCTACGGGCGTGTAGAGCTTAGGCGCGCCAACCTCTGGGGCGCGGCGGCCACGGCATACGGCATAAACAGCATGGCAACCGTCGCGATGGCCTTTACGAGGAGATTTGCCCCGATCGGAGCGTCTCCGCCGTCTATCTACACGTCATCGGGCCACACGGGCTGGATGAATAGCCCGACGGGTCTAGGCTCTACGAGGGTTAGCCTATAGCGTGAGTATTGCGGAAAAAGGCCAGGGGACGCCTTCCGCACCCCACGCCGAGCCGGCATTCAGGCAGAGCCACGAGCGGACATGTGCCGCTTGAGGTACATCGGATCCTAGTGCCGAAGTACAATACAACATATGTATATGATTAGCTAAGTGATAGTCTAAATATTGAGATGCTAGGATCAGCTTTAAGCTGTTAGAGTTAGAGAACGCCTATCTCAGTTTGAGCCTTAATAATTCCTTGATACGTTCAAAGGGTAGGAGGTGGGCCACATACAACAAAGCTATAGATGCTGTGATGGTGAATTGTCCTCGTTTTGCTGGTTTCTCCTGCTCCACAAGCCCTATGAGGTCCTTGAGCTGATCTAAATCGCGGCGCTTAACGGCGTCTTGTATCGCGGGCCACATATCGCCGGGCGGCGCACCCGGCTTAACGGTCCAGAGACCCCGTTTAAACCCCTCTTCGCGCGTCTTTTGAGACTGGTCGTAGATAAGTCTAAAGAGCACATTTAACCTCTCTGGGTCTGCCAGAATATCTAGAGCGCCACGTGCGTAAGACCGCTCGAACTCGCTATGTGTTATTATATCATCGCATTGCACGAAATCGCAACCAGGTATCCAACGCCCATCAGGCTCAGAGCCGCTGAAATACGTCCTTACCACACGTGAGGCGGGTTCGGGGAAGTCCAGGGGGTTGCTGAGCGCGAAAAGCGGCGAAAGATCGCAAGCCTCGGTTTCACAGATAATATATAGGCGGTGCGAAAACTGGGATAGAGGCGTGGCCGCAACGCTGTCCGGCAGTATCGCAATGTGATAAGCTCTCGTCTGTAGCTCCAGCGTAAACCATGTGCCTTCAGAAGGTTCAGCCCCATATGTTAAACATACAGAAGTTATAGATGTAGATAAAGTCTTTGCATGTAAACCTACATCCATGGCCCTATACATAGGCAAACTAACAGAAGGCCATAAGAGGATACAAGTCCACGACGGCGGCATCTCGTCGATCGGCGGCGCCCTCCCCGCCTTCGGGAGTTCCGTATCGGCAGGAGGCGCAGGCGCCGAGAAACGCCAGAAAGCCCATCCCCCGGGGGTCAAGATATGGCGGAACTCCTCTTCCGCCATAAAACAGCTACGACGAGGTGTTTTTGAATTTTAACGCCATTCCTAGTGTGACCATATCATATTGCAAAAGGAGAGCTTTAGCTTAAAAGTTTAAAAAATACTAATTTCGCTAAAGATATGGAGAGGATCCAGCCGGAAGTTTGGAATCTTCTTTCACGTGGCTTCAAATATCTCGTCATATCAAGCGCAATATCTATATTTTGGTGGTGGTTTATTCCACTTCTAGGTCTCGGTCTTGGTGTAGCGGCATTTGCTATCTTAAAATATATCCGTATAGCTTTAAAAGAACTTAGTAAAATAGATAAGAGGTTCAAAACATGCTATAATGGAATCATTATTCTCTTACTAGGTTATCTAACTGCTGTGACTAAAACATATATAGTTTCCGTATTTTTGCTTCCTCTAGGTATTATCCTAGGTCTTACCTTAACTGCCTTTAGGCTATATAAGATATATAGAGATTGGCGATTCTTAGTGGCAAGTATTATATACGTCCCAGAGGCGGTCGCCTCTATTTTTCTAATCTTGGGCGTGTTTTCGGTAGTAGGTCATGTGCTAGCTTATAGCGCTCTAAAATCGATAACCAAGAAACTCCAGGCAACTACTTCCGAAAATTTTTAACACATGGATCAATCGAAAACCATAGATGGTTGCAAGTTTCATAGTTTTTAGAATGCTGGTATTTAATATGCTAGCATAGCTGATAGTATATCTCGTTAGTACTCTACTGCTAATGTCGATGATTGAAATGCGACAAGTGCAGGATCCATGGAGATGTAGGTCGCCACATCGCGGTATCGAGACCGTCTCTACGTCACTATGTTGCCAATAAATTCAGTAATTTCCTTAAACTTAGGTTATTTTATAAATATTTTAGTAATAGTTATCATAATTTATATATTATATTTAGAAAAAGATTGTATAAACAAATCTGTAGATCATCAACCCCCGAAACTTATAAAGACTCAAAATTTATAAGGATTGAATGAGTTTAGTAAATGTGGTTTCTCGGTCCTAACATCTTCGATGCGATTACTAACGGTGAAGTGGAGAAGGTCAGGGATATCTTGGAGAGGAGTGTAAAGGCGTTACAACGGCGCAAGGACGGCTTTTCTCCTCTACACTATGCCGTGCATTATGCGGCGCAAGAGAGAGATCCGGCGGGGAGGCGTAGGCGTCTCGACGTTGTAAAGTTGTTGCTAGAAAGGGGGGCGGATCCCAACGACAGGGACGAATCGCGGGGAAGGACGCCCCTACATATGGCCGCCGAGTATGGCGACATGGAGCTCGTGGATCTCCTTATTAGATATAGGGCTGATGTGAATGCACCGGATAGAGACCGGAACACCCCGTTGCACTACGCCGTGATGAGGGGCCACAAGCATGTCGCAGAGTTTCTTCTAAAAAATAGAGCCAATTCTAATGCGCAGAACAAGGAGGGAAGGACCCCGCTTCATATCGCGGCATTAAACAACAACATCGAGATTGCGCAACTGTTGTTGCGCTACCGCGCCAACCCTGGAATAAGAGATGCGGCACGCAAAACCCCGATAGATCTCACAACGAATGAGGAACTTGCGAGACTTCTTGTACGGGAATATAGAGACAGGCCACGTGGGGCTCAACGCGTCAAAGTTCGTAATACAGCTGTCGGCCGGAACGTCCGCGTGCGACTACCCCCGCTTCATGACGCCGTGAAGGATCAAAATCCGAGTTTACTTAATTTATTCTTGAGTAAAGGCAATAACCCTAACGAAGTGGATAATTTCGGCAGAACCGCGCTTCACATCGCGGCAGAGGTAGGATGTCGGGAGTGTGCCGATTTGCTCATCCAAGCCGGCGCCGACGTAAATGCCAGAGACAAGAAGGGTCGTGCCCCGCTCCACTATGCGGTGCGGTATGGCCACCACGAAGTGGCCGATCTCTTGCTGAGAAAAGGCGCGGCGCCGAACGCAATAGATAATATAGGAAACACGCCGTTGCACTACGCCGTTGAGAAAATACGCCCCGATCTTGTGGAGCTTCTTTTACAATACGGCGCCGATCCAAACGTGAGAGGGACGCTGAGAGGCTGGACGCCGCTATATTATGCAGTGGCGATAATCGAGAAGGTTAATAGGGGAGAGATAAGCGCCGATTTAAAAGACATCCTTAGGATGATCGACCTTCTCTTAGAGAAAGGGGATCCCAACATACCTAACATCGACGGCTGGACGCCGTTACATAAAGCTGCCGCGGCGGGCGTCGTAGATGTTGTGGCAAAACTCCTAGAGCATAACGCCAATCCTAATGCAACAGATAAGAGCGGCCAGACGCCGTTACATATAGCGGCATTTAAAGGCTACGGAGTAATTGTTAGGCTTCTACTCCAGTACGACGCGGATATCTGCGCAAGAGATATCTGGCGTAGGACGCCTTACGATTTAGCTAAAGGAGATGCAAAAAGAGAATTGGAGCTAATATTAAAGAAAAAGATGGGTTCTATAAATTGCTGAAATCATTTTCCTCTATTGCAGAGAGTCCTTATTTCTTTATAATGAGAGCAGTTATATTGTCTTTACTGCCTTTTTCCATAGCATATGAAACCAATCTATCAACAATTTTGTTCTCATCTCCTTCCTCAGTAATTATTTGCCATATTTCGTAGTCGTCTAGGACGTCAGTTACACCGTCTGTTGCTAACAATAAACCGTCGCCTTCGTAGAGTCTCAACTTGAAGACGTCGATTGGCTCCACCCTCCCGTAGTATCCCACTAGGTTTGTTATGGTATGCGCTTGGGGATGCTCGACGACGATTTTCCTCTTGTGTTCCGCACGCTCTTTAAAGTCCATCGCCGCCAGTCTGCGGATCTCCCTCTCCAGCTCGCTCCAAGCCACTGAATGATCTCGGGTTATTTGGTGAAACTCCCCATCCCCGAATAAGTAAAGGCGGGAATCCCCCACGTTCACCACGTAGGCATTATCTTCCAACACGACGACGCCCGCGAGGGTAGTCCCACCGCCCATGACGCTGTCTAAGACGACACTATTGGCGTAATTCACGGCATCGCGGAGAATTTCGGCGATAAGTACATCATCATAAATAAGCGACGCGCCTGCAAACAAACGCTCAACGACTCTTGCGGTAAACGTCGCAATAGCGACTCGGCTAGCCACATCACCAATATTAAGTGTACTTACTCCGTCGGCGACGGCGGCGATTAGCCCGTAGCGGCCGTTAAGCTCAAGTCTACAGATAGAATATGAATCCTCGTTAAGTATCTTTCTACCGGCACTACTTCTGGCAGCTACCCTATACATTGCTTAGCTTGAATTTAAGAGTTATATATGGCAACTTTAAAATCTCGCTGAACGCTAGCACTATCTCATCGCCATCTTGAAGCTGTACTGGTTTGCTTGGAGTGCCCGGACACATGCGTCTACAGCCTGGCGAGACGACTATGAAATTTCCATATCTCTTGATTGCCGTGCCGTTTACGCTACCTAGGTCTCTAATTAGCCATATACCGCTCCCCTCGTCGTATTGAATCTCAACATGCCCCTCCTCGAGATAGCCATACGGATCGTCGAGTGATATATCGGCTCGCCTTCCGATAGTTACCGTTGCTTTTTTATCGGGATCTAGGATCCATTTCTGATCGTTATAGAAAAGATACGCGCGACGCCGTTCTTGAACCAGCGCATTTCTAAGCTCTACGCCATCCCAGAATCTGTTGCGGTAGTCGGGATCTAGGGCCTTAGATAGCACATGCGAGAGCTTTCTTTCGTACTTACCGCAGACGACTAGGTTGCAGGGCCTGTCTGCGAGACCATGTGTGGCAATATATCTCGCTATTCGTTGTTGCGGCGTAAGCCTGGCAAGTTGAGCATCGCGCGGCCTCAGAACGCTCAAGACCGTAGCACCCCACATATACACGTCGGAGGATTCGTAGAACTCACCTCTTATTATCTCAGGCGGCGAAAAGCCGGGCTTCGCGACCTGTGTCCCCTGTCCTTTCCCTCTCTTGACTGTGCCGAAATCTATTAATACAACCCTATAGTTGTTATGGGGCTGGACCATGATGTTATCGGGCGCGAAGTCCCTGTGAAGTCTCCCAACTCTATGAAGGAAGGCCAGGGCGTCTGCAAGTTGCATCGCGACGTTGTATCCCACGTCGGGGTCGAGTCCGCCAGTCTTTACAACGTAGTCGGCTAAGTTCTCGCCCTCGACGTATTCCTCAACTAGGAGGGGCGTGGCGCCTATGTGTCCAAAGTCGATGAACTTAACTATGTTGGGATGACCGCCGTATTTGCTCCATATCTCTCTCAGAAATTCCGCCTCTTTCTCGAGCTTCTCTACAACGAGGTCTATTGGGACGTTGCCGCCGGGATTCGGCTGTTTTATTACCACTCTTCCGCCGCCACGGTCCTCCGCAAGGTAGGTGATGCCCATCCCTCCGCAACCTAGCACGCTCCTGATTACATATCTGCCTAGTACCACCTCTCCTATCTGTAGCGGAGCTTGGCAGGAGCTCACCCGCCTATGTTGGAGAGTCTATCGATTCTAGTCTTACCGTCCAAGCTTTGCGTGCCCAAAACTCTCTGCGCAAGCGCGGCGAAGTATATATCCCTAGCCATGAGGCTTCTGGCAACGGGCTCAGCGAGCAGACTGTTCAGCGCGGCGAACTCCTCATCTGCGCTTAGGCCCTGTTTCGTTTTTTCTAGTATCTTCACGGCGACGCGGGCGACCTCGTGGTACAGCCTTACCTCTGGATTTTGCTCATCTGAGCTGACAGCCGCCACGAACTCCACCTCGACAGGTCTTGTGGCTGTGCCGAAGGACACAGTGGCGATTTTCCGCCTCCCCTCATCTTTAGAGTATGTAGTAGCCCTAAAACTCGCTATTATTACATCACGGGCAGAGACGGCGCCAACGTCCCACGTGGCGGCGCCGGGATCCAAGACTCTGAGGGTGGGATATATGAGAAAGGCCTCCTCTAGCTTAGTGCCGACCTCGGTCTCGATCTTGAGGGTAGGTTTTTCAATCACGATGTTTTTTATAGCCGAGACTATCGCCTGCGTCAGCCCCTCGATCTCCTTGGCGCCTTTTACATGCCTCATGCGGCCGCCGCCTATCTTAGCCATCTCTTCGCAGAGGGCTGGGTCGTAGTCCTCTCCGATGCCGTATATGAAGGTTATTATGTTATATTTTTCTCTCGCCAGCTTCGTTAGTTCGAGCACTTGGTTCGGGTCGGCAACGTCTGTCGGCCTCCCGTCGGTGGCGACAATCATAACTCTTGTATAGCCCGGTGGGGTCTTAGAGAGAAGATTGACCGCCATGGTCAATGCCTGGTATAGAGACGTGGAACCGCCGCAGTCGATCGACCTTATTACTGACTCGACTTCGGTTGCAGCGTACTTCTTTGTTGCCGAATTTATCGCAACTACCGCAGAAGTGGAGAAAACGACTAAAGACAGAATATCGTCGTCCTGCAAGTCGTTTCGAAACCTCCTTAATATAGCCTCCTTTGCCGCCTCAATCTTTTCTCCGCACATAGAGGCGCTTACGTCGAGCAAGAAAGCCATGTGCACCTTTCGGGGGTTCTGAGAAACGAACTCCCTCAGCTCCTTCGAGGGGACTATCTTCGCCAGTATATACACATCGCCCTCTTGGCCCGCCGCGAGCGCGCGTCGGTTTTGGTATATCTCCACCTGAAGAGGACTTGCCATATTGAGCTCGGCTTTAAAGTATTTAAATTTTGATAGCCTTTTCCTCATGCCCAAGGTAAGATGTTTTAACTGCGGGGCAGAGTTCGAATACGACCCCAACAATCCGTACTGCCCTGTATGTGGAGCGGCGATCCCGCCGACATTTGCTCAGCCTCAGCAAACCGCGCAATCCCCATCTTTAACCTCAGTTGCGCATAGACCTCTGCGGTTCGTAATATACGCAGTGAGAAAGGACGGCGCACGGGAAAAGGTGGCCGAGGTTGTGGAATCCGGACCTGAAGTTGTTCTGGGGCGGAGGGAGCTAGCGGCCTATGCGTGGAGAGACCCCGACACCATTTCGCGCGTCCACGTCAAGTTTAGGGCGTCTAACGGCAAGTTGTTCATAAGAGACGACGGGTCTACCAACGGGACTTATGTTGATGGAGAAGACATCAGAGGCAGAGGGGATGTGGAGATAGACCAGAAAGAGATTTTGTTATGCAACCCAGCAAACCCGGTGGGGAAGCTGGTAGTAGAGCGTCTTTAAGGCGCTAGACAGCGCCTATCTTGATGGACGATAGGCGTATAAAACAGCATCAGCGATATCAGGAGGATATACGGCCATCTGCCCGAGAGCGCCGCAACATTCCCTGGGTAAATTATTTGTCTAACATTGTTAATAATGTAGTTAATTATGTTGATAATAGCCACCATATATGGTCCTGCAAGAAACCACGCTACAATAATAAGAATCGATAGTGCTATAATAAATATAAATAATTTAATTACTACATTGCGCCATCCTAATCTGAGACTTTCACAAATAGTTCTATGAAATATATATGTGAGCACGACGGCGAAGAACAACCCAGCCGATGTGTTGATAACAAAAAGCGCAAGCGCCAAGAGGAAGAATACTACTTGTATCACAACTCCGCTACATGCGCCCTCTCCCCCGCTGGGAGGCGGATAGGATTCGCTCATGTCGGCGACTTGTAAGCTGGCTAATGCCCACCCAATATCTGTCTTCTGCATCACCGCCGTACCGCCGTAGGAGATCCCCAAGTCCCTGGCTTTGGCGGTCAGCTCAAATTTCTTAAGGTCGGCTCTGCCCCCTACAAAACGCGCATTCAACTCGATTCTATGGGGAGGTATCTCAAAACATGTAGTGCCTTCAAGCCTTCTGCTCTGTATTAATCTGCAGAGAAGCTCAGATACTTTCTTCCGCAGTAGCTCTTTTTCGGAGAATGTTCGATAGCTATCTTCGGCCTTTTTTATGTTTCTCGACGGAAAACTTGAATGAACCGCATGTAAAGTGTGGGCTACTCTAGATGCCGGCAGAAGGAGTAATGTTAATACAAGGGCTAGTACAAGATCGCTTACGCCCAATGGTATGGTTATAACTAATATCAAAACAAATAATAATATATACATAATACTTAAGATAATTTCACTAATACTAAAATGCCTAACTAAGCGAAAATATCTAAAAAATAGTATTACATGTAAAGAAAGAATCAGCACAGGCGTCCAAGCGACGAAATAAGAAATAGGCATTCCAGAATGTACTGAGATGGATAATGCAAATAATAAAAGTACAAAAATATTTAATATTAGTTTATCAAATATATCTGTACGTATGAATATATATAATAAAATAAATAATATAAAATATATAATTGAATAGATATTAATGAAGACTAATGGTAAAATACCATTAATAATAAATAAGATCGGATTAAGTAATCTAAATTCAAGTCCATATATACTTTTTCGGGCAAACAGAAGTAGCATGTAATAAATGAGAAAAATAAGTATAGATGCCTCAATCAACGGATAAGGTATAAATCTCCCAATTAATAGATAGTATATATACAAATTCGATGTTGTTTTCATATTATTTTTTCCTATTTCTCCTAAAATACTTAGTAATATTTGTAGTAAATAGCTTAATGGATTTGGATATATATCTAGTTTTCCTGCAAACGCGGTTACCGTATTCTGATAGTTGTAGTCTGGCAACACCAGGGTGAGCGAAATATTGGGCGGCGTCTCGATCACATAGTCCTTAACAGGTCTTAGATAGAGGTCGTGCACTATTATTTCCATCTCGACGAGGGGTAGTGTGTAGTTGCCGTTAGTTTCTACGGTGTAGACCACGTCGGTTATGGGGGACTGAATGCGGTAGGTGTACCTAGCTTGGGTGGCGCCGGGGATACAGAAAGCCTCTATTTGTCCTCTGCCGGAGACGACCGGCTTGCCGTCGAGGAGGACTTCCACATCTAGGGGCTCGCCTGTGGAGGTCCGCCCCACATAGAGACAACGCCTCCCCTCCACAACCACCGTGGCGTTGGGTCTGAGCTCTATCTGCCTCCCGCCGTATGTGAGGTAGCCTGTGCCGAAGAAGGAGACGACGCCGTCTCCCTCCACAGTCACGCCCGGCCCGGCCATGAGGCGGAGAAACTGGGCGGGGACGGGCAAGCCGTCTATCCCGACTACAAAGGCTCTGTCGGGGCCTTTGGGCGTGGTCAAGACGACGTAGGCCACCTTTATCGCAGACTCGGGCGTGTTGCTCCAGTACAGCTTGACCGCGCTCCCGCTCCCCGACACCACCGAGTGGTACCAGCCGATGGAGACCGAGGCCGGCCTCCACGAGCCGTTGTAGAAGACTTCTCCGCTCGCCGCGTATTTGCCCACAGTACACACCAATAGGTTGCCGTTGGCTCCCAGTTGCACCTCCCACGGTTTGGCCTCGCCTCGCCCCGCGAAGTAGGGCAGGGTCAATACCTTCACATACATAGGCTTCCCCACCCCGAAGTTCACCAAGAGGTATGCCTCAACGCCAAGCCAGGTCTCTACCCTTACAGATCCAGATCCATTTCCCCAAAACTCCGCGACCCACAGGTTGGGCTGATAGAGGTCGTCTACGTGGTAGAGCGTGTAGTTGACAGAGGCCTCCGTGTTGCCTATGTAGACATGGATGGGCGGCCTCTCCGCGGTATCTCCTATAGCCATTATGAAGCCGAAGCAGTTTCCTGCACATGTGCCGAAGTTAGTAACGTAAGCTCCACACTGGTAGTAAATATCAACGAGGCCGCTATATTCGATAGTGGTAGCATGGATTAAGGGAGCAGAGATGAAGAAAACAAGAACTAGGCCCAGCAAGACTCCCCGCATATCTTTGCCCTCTTCGCTATTTTTAAGCGTTCTGAATCGTGTCCAGTTAAAAATTTTCTCCAGACTAGCCAAACAAATACGTCCTCAGAGCAACCCAGCAGGTTTGCTTGGATGCCTAATTTTTCTCTAGGTAATGCTCCCCGACAGCGAATAGCTGATTAATATCGGCGTATGGCGGCGGCAGGCCGAATAGGCTATAGGGAATTCGAGGGGCTGTTGATGGATACGAGGGCAAGGAGGCTAATGCAGCCCTCCCTCTTGCTTTTTAAGGTTAGGCTTTTACCTCGATATTAAGGAGAGTGAGGCCGATGACTTGAGCTCTCACCCCTTGTCGTTAGTAAGAGCTGGATTGGCCAGCCTCGGGGCCGGTCCCGCGCCGCTACCAGTCTTAACCGTATTGCAGTCTCCAGTTTGCCACAACACCTCCTGCCGGCACTCGCCTTAACAGAATAGGCGAACTCAGGCAACAGGCCCCGGCTCCTCGCTAGGCACTGATGCCTTGTATCGCTTCGGTGCGGCCCGGCGGCGCGTTAATCACAAAGTTTTATAAATATCTAGCGTAAATATACCATGGAGGAGAAAGTTAGGTCTGCGGGTAATCTCGGGTTCATCGGCGTTATTATACAACTCGCGGGGCTTCTAGTGGGCGGCATAGCGACGCTGGCAGGCTACATAATGGAGCTCGTAGCCCTAAAGAGGCTAGCCGAGGCTCTCAACAGGCATGCCATCTGGGGCAACGCCCTAAAGGCGGTGGCTGTTGCCGTGGTAGGGACCATAACGTTGATAGTCTTATTCTTAGCCCTCCTCTTTGAGCCTACATGTTATAAACCCCTCTGCTGGTACTTGTCGGATTACTTCTTCGAAGTCTTGGCCGGTTTCTTCGTTCTCGCCTACGTGATTGCGTTATTCACAGGAAGATATTACAGAAACGCCTATAATGAACTCGCCGTCGCCACCGGCGTCAAGGAGTTCAACGACGCCGCCAAATGGACTTGGCTGGGCGCCCTCCTCTTCATTATTCTCATCGGCGGTCTGCTGGTGCTCGTGGGCAGAGTATTCGCCCTAATGGGCTACAACGTATTGAAGAGCTGGAAACAGGCGCAACAACAATAACCTCAGCCATTTTCAGTATTATTTTTATTTACTCAAAATCTGCCGGATGCAGTTATCTTTATTACAAATAGATTTTCTTTGATAGCTTAAGGCTCATTCGTGATGAAGTAGGCCATCCAATGGTAAGGCATGCCTGAAGCAGTGGAAAGACGGCATGGACCTCGCGGGTAAGCTTGGAGGTCTATTCCCGTTACGGAGATGGTGACCGGTGTTCCGTTTTCCAGGAAGAACTTGACTGACAGGGACCTCTATACGTATGCTTTGGTCCTGAATGGGAGGTGACCTTCGGATACAGTGACCTAGCTGGGCCCTTCGGTTCCACGCCAGACAGCCAGATCTCCTCTCTATCGGCGTGTCTACGCCACCATCGGCGTCTTGGCCATTTTGTCCGAGAAGCTTAAGGGAATTGTCAGAGGGGGATGTTCTCAAACAGGGCGATGATAGGAGAGCCAGACGCTGGCTGGAGAGGAGAGCGGCAACGTGAGAGGGAGGGGCTAGAGGTGTTGAGTCTATCTCCTGACCCAAGTGTAAGGTTGCCCGTGCGGCTCTCTATACACGGGAGGAGCAGAGGGCGGCGCGGACGTCTACGTACGAAGCTCGTCAGAAAGATGTGGCGGGCCCGATGGGATTCGAACCCACGACCTACGGCTCTCCACGCGCCACGTAGGCGCCTAGAAGGTTCGGCGCAACGGTCCGCGGAGCGTATCTTGTTTTTGTGTAAGTTTTTTCGTTGAGTGTTTTGGCTGTGTTGGGGTCTTGCGCGAGAATTCCATCCCCAGAGGCGCCAGGTAATAGCCGATGTAAGAAGGCACGATCATAATCAACGCGAAGAAGAGGAGGGCGCCCCCCAGCGCCCTCGTGGGGCCGAAGATGACTGCCAGAACCGAAAACGCCAGGAGAGTTACAGCTATCTTCACCGCCAGCCCCGCCATAAACTCCAGGAAGTGGAAAACCATGACGAAGGCAGTGACGGCGTTGTATGCCGTTATTGCGATTTGCATTACCGGGTCCCTAACCTTGGAGAAGTACATGGCGAATTTAGAGAGCTGAACAACGGCGCCACAGCTGAAACTACTTCGGGTAGGGTCTCTGTAAACGCCACGGCGAAGAGGGCGGTGAAGGAGACCTGCTGAGCCGTTAGGAGGGCCTCGAAGGTCTCGTGTATGGCCTTGTAGTTCCTCTCCAAGGCTTTCTGCAGGTTCAAGGCGTCTGGGAGGGGGTAGGGGAAGAACTCGCCTTGTTCAGTTTTAAACAGAGGCGGAAGCTCTCCCTTGGGGGTGAAGAAGGCTATGGTCAACATAGTCACTGTGGGCACTAGGAAGAGCGCCACGGCGCCTATCAACGCCGGGAGCGTCCACTTGGGGTCTCCTCTCGGCAACATCACGAAGGCGGCTATGCCCACCAGCGCGATTATGCCTAAGTCGTACATCTCAATCGACTAGAGGCGTGGTGTGTCTAGCCGCCGAGGCGACTGCGTGCCTCGGCTCAACCCAGGCGCGGGGGTCGCGGTGGATCAATATCGACGGATCTAAACGCGGCCTACGAGCCATAGCCCCGCGTATGTTGACAACGCCAGACAGCATGTAGCCAGCTTCGCCGCCTTCAGCGCCGACGCGCACGAACATACACAACGCCGAGTAGACACTCTCTAAAAAATACAACTAGTTATAACAAATTGAAGCAAGACGTACTCCCCCAAAATTTCCTCGAAACACAATATAGATAATGTATTACATGAGACTTGGTGGTTTTTATGAAGTGTCTCTCCGAGTGGGGCCGCGGCGTAGATGCAGAGTCGCCGCCCTAGCGCTAAAACGAAGGCCGGCGGAGAGAATACGCCCACAAGCCGTCGGGAAAAGAGAGAAAGCGTCTCCGTGAGCGGAGGAGTGCGTTTGAGACGGGGACTGTTGCTGGTACGCAGTTTGGCGTATACACCGTGCATGTCGCCAGCAACAGGACTCAAGAGGACTTGGGGCCCACCGCCTCGGGCAAGGTCCAGCCGCGGGAGCCGTCGCTAATAGTGGTAGTAGTACAGCTTCAGCAGGGCCATCCTGCACCCCTCGCCGTTTAAGTCGCCGCAGTTCTCGTAGACGGCGCGGAAAAGCCGCCGGACTAGGGGTTTCTTAAACCACGCGGAGCCCCACAGGCCGTGCAACCTAACCGCGTCGGACCTGCCCTCCACAGCCGCCAGCAACATGAAGGCAAGCCGTGTGTGAGAGTATTCAGGTGCCAGGACTTCCACTAGAGTCCTCCCATCCGCCTTACCCAGCAACGGACGCGCCTCAGGCGCTACTTCCTCTATAACTGACCTCAAAATCTCGGCGGCTACTCGATCGCCTGCGGCGGTTGCCACGATGATATCGCAGCGTTTGGCCTCAGATGGTTGGGCGTTGAATAATTTGCCACATTCTTTATGGGCTTCGTCTCTCTGCAGGCGGCCGGCCAGCATCAATAAAGCCGGCCGAAACTCCGGTAAAAACAGCGACTTAAACACATCCACAACTTCCTCCTGTCTCGCCCCCTCCCCCACGCCGAGAACCCTAAGCATAAGCCGAGTATTCACAGAGACCTCCGGACGGTAGTTCAGCAACCACCGCCGCTCTTTCAATAACTTCACCGCCTCTTCTTTGTTGTCAGAGGCCGCCAGGTAAACTAAATACTCGCCGAGTGTGAAGGCCGCCGTCGCTAAATAAACGGCGGTTGGTTCAAGGTGTTTCTCCGCCTCCCTCCACAGGTCCCAGAAGCCTTCAGCTCTCGCGGGAAGCTCCTTCAAATTCTTTGCGGCGAGGACGCGGGCCCTAAGAGCCCAACCACGGTCGATGAGGTAGTTTTCCCAATGCTTCAGCTTTCTGTTTATCTCCGCCGCTTTTTCGAACTCTTCTGCGGCTTCTTCCAGCTTCTTCTCGTCTAACTCGCCTTTCTCGTCAATGGCGTGGTCTAGCTTGTAGAGGGCCAGCACATGCGTGAGCCAATTCCTCACATTCTCGATCACAAACCTGGCGTCGCCTGTAGGGCTGTGGATTGTTACCCACTCGGCGAAGTCTGTGTCGTTTTCCATAATTTTTCTCAACTCGTCTAGATGGGTCACCGCACCGTCTAACACGCCCTTTACGGCCTCGGCCTCCTCTATGAGGTCGCCTAAGCCGCAGTACCTCTGCACGACTTGCGCCAGCTCGTCGCTGTATAGCGCCGTGGCCAGCACATAAGCCCTAGCTACGGCATCGAACAAGCGTTGTGTCGAGAGGCCGACACCCGGCGCCGTTGCGGCGCCACGCTTTCTAACTTCGTCGTACAGCCTGCACATATTTGCCGCACCCTTCCACCTGCTCTTAATGTGTTCTGGATATCTTCTCACCAGGTCTGAGTAGGCGCGGACAGCCTCCACCAGAGGCCAGATGCGCTCCGTCTCAAGGAGGCGGTCTTCGAGTTGTTGCAAGGCGAGGTAGATATACAATGTGGTTCCTTGATCCAGCAGAGTCAGCTCTGAGGCGACGGCCAGCAGAGAGACGTATCTATGCGGCGCCTTCTCGACCAGAGGACGCAACGCCGCCAAAATCGTCAACACAGTCTCCGGACGGGCAACCCCCTGCACCGCGAAAGGCGCCGTGTAGAGCAGCAGGTCGGCCATCTCCCCATCCACCTCAGCCCCGGCGGCCAACACCGCCAGACCCAGGGCATATAATGTCTCAGATAGCCACCAGAAGTCTCTCTTTCTCCGCCTCGCCAACAGCCCCTCCGCCGATTTCCTCGCGGCTCTTATGATGTCAGCTTCTGCGTAAGGGGCGAGTATGTTTAATTCTCTTGTGGACATCAGTTGTGCTACGTATGTTGAAAGCGGCGGTATCTCGCCGTCTATCGTCAAGTACGCATCCACGGCGCAGGGCTTCAAGGCATCTCCCAGAGCCTCTGCGATGTCCTCCGGCAACTGCTCCCTCCTAGGCAATACGTGATATCCAGCCAGTGCGTGGCCAACGATTAGGGCCACCCTCTTCCAGCAATGCCTGACCTCGCCGCTCTTGAAAATAGCGGCGAGTCTCCCGCCGACAAAGGCCAGTAAAGAGTTCTCCATTCCCCTGTCGTCTTCGGGGACATCAAGCTCGGCGAGTATCTTGCCGCCTTCTTTAAGTACTTCGTCGCGGGCCCGGTCAAGCGCCTTGATTAAGTCGCTTAAGGCCTTTTTGTAGAGCTCTCTAGCCTTCTCGCCGTTTAGACCGGCTAGGTCTCTCAACACCTCCTCCACGAGGTCTTCGTGCTTTTGGGTTAGCCATTTGGCTATAGGCTCCAGCGCGTCTTCTTTCAAGGACTCCAGGCTGGCGCTTTTCAGCTTCTCCGGCTTTAAGAAACGCCAGACTCCGTAGTTTACCGCCTTTGTGATGTACGTCATGCCCTCCGGCACCGGGCCGAAGTAGGCGTGGAGGAGGAGCGGTACAGCGGCCTTCCTAGCCAAGTCGCCACTGCTACGAAGCAACACCCGCCAGATGTAGTGAGCAAGGAAGAGCTTTGGCTCCTTCTTCGTCTCCTCCACAGCACTCTCCACGTTTTTTACCTTACACCCATTGCTCCTCAGCCAGAGGCCGGCGTATTTGGCCACCAGCGTGTATCCGCCGTTGAACTGCGCTATCTTCTCCGCCAGCTTGCTGTAGTCGCCCTCGCAACCGGAATACTGCCTTACGACTTCGTGGAGGAACTCCACGTCGACACGCTCATAAAGCTCAGACACAAGCTAAAAATACGCATCAACATAAATATTTAGATGACTTGAAGCCGGCATAACATTAGAAAACAAAAGTCTAGCAGTACAGCTTAGGGGGCGAACACGCGCTCCCGCTGTCGAGTTGCTACATCTCGCAGAAGCCGGCTGGCGGCGTCTCGAAAGCCGCGAGCCCTGGCGGGGGTGGGAGGAGACGCGCACGTCGTCAACCGGCTGTCAACGGTTTTATAAGGCCGCGCCGGAGGTTGTATGTTCCGGCTGGAGTTCGGGCTCCGCCTCTGCGGGCCGCTGGTCAAGTGCTTGGCCGAGATAGGCGCTGAGACCCTCAGCGCCGCCACCAGCTTCGTCGACGCGGAGGCCCTGGAGGAGCTCGCCAAGACTGCGGAGGCCGTGAGGGTCGTCGTGGGAGACTACGCGGTCCCCCGCGAGGTGTACGAGAAGTGGCGCGACGCCGTGCCCAGGCCGCGTGGGCAACCTCTACATAGGCGTGAAGCTCTTCGGCGCAGAGGCAGACGGTGTCTATAGCTTCTCCTCACCTAGGAGAGTCTTACAGCGCTCCGGGATGGGCAGTCGGCAAGGGCCGACCTTCGCATCCTCCTTGCTTCACAAACACCCTCCTTGTATAATGAGTATTGAAAGTTGCTCATAGCTAAGGTGTAGTGTAATACATACTCAACATGTGGCTGAGGAGGTGGAGGCCGAGATTAAGCAGAGAGCTGGCTGAGGCTAGACGCAACAGCGAGGAGCTGGCCGCGGTTACAACCTGACGAAGATAAGTGGTTTAGGATTACGACGGCTGTCTACGCCCAAGTCAAGAGGCTATTCGCAGAAGTCGTCGAGCGACTCTTCGGCCTTAGGCTTGAAGTTGTCGAAGCGCCTCTGCTGAAGATCGAGGCGGCCGTGGACCAAGAGGGAAAGGTGGCCGCCGTTAGGTGCAGAGCCGCCCTAGACCTAGGCGTAGAGGCTGTCTTTGAAGGCACGGCGCCGGGCTACAGGCTTGAAAAGACGGCCCAGGCAGACACAGGCAAGACGGCAGGCGCCGGCGGAGGAGAGGCGCGGCGGAGGCCTGGGCCCCGGCGGCGCGGCGCAGGGCGAAGCCCGCCGATCCGGCCGCGCCCCGCCCGTCCCCGCCGGCCCGCCCGTCGGCCGCGCGGGGGGCCTCTTTTTTCTGGGCTCTGGCGCTCAGCAGAGGGGCCACGTCCTCGTATTGGCAGAGGAAGTGGAACTCGGGCCAGCTGCAGAGGCCCGCCTCCCTTATGACGCCTATTTTGAACCAGCGGGGGTAGAACCTGAATATCTTCATGGCGTACTCCACCAGCTCGCCCACGGCCGACGCCGCGTCCGGAAACGCCTTCTTGAAGGTGACCGGGAGGCAGTTGTACGGCGTAGGCGGCACGGGCCCCACCACGTACCACCTGCCCCCGGCGCTTGCGGCGAGGTACACCACGGGCCTCCGGCTCTTGAGGCACGCCCTGTCGGCGTCCACGACCTTCTCCAGGTATTCCCTCTTTACGATGAACTCGTGGGGGGCTGGGGGAGGGCCCCACTCCTCCTCCCAGCCAGCCCCGCGGAGAGACGCCTTGACGTCATCAAGCGCAAGCTCCATATAGGCGGGGCCACAAAGCCTTAAAAATCTTGCTGAAAACTCCCTCTAAACATCTAGATTCAAGTTTACATATATGTCTAAATCCTCCGGATACAGACGCCGAGAATAAACGGCGGGAACCCCCCAAAGCCCGGATACAAATTCGCCGAAAACGGCGGGTCTGTATCCGGAGGGGCTTAAACTAAGTTTAGGAGCCGGCCCAGCTGGAGGTCTATCTGCGGCATCCTCCGGTTGCGTATCCAGTACACCCACGCCGCGACGGCCGTGCACCTCCTCCCCCGCCTTGCACAGCGGGCGTTCGCCAGCCCCACCAGGCCGAGCCGGTCCGCCGCCTCGAAGGCGACCGCGGGGAAGACGTCGCGGAAGTAGGCGTGGGGATACCTCCCGTCCCACCTCGAATACGCCGGGTAGAGGTCGGGGGCGTGCTTCCTCCAGTTGGCCGCGACG
>Ga0081534_100249_pt1 | contig 18578 bp, 18 predicted proteins | sample MonGeyMetagenome_FD_71019 | JGI IMG/M metagenome (GOLD analysis project Ga0081534, IMG submission 71019) | Hypoxic/sulfidic aquatic microbial communities from Monarch Geyser, Yellowstone National Park, USA - MG (SPAdes) v1 (version 2) | ecosystem: Environmental > Aquatic > Thermal springs > Hot...
TTAATTCTGTTGCGAGTTTGTAATATACGTCTAGAAGGTATGCTGTGTTATAGCAGAGGACGCTTGAGACTAGGGCTTGGATCAATGTGCATAGTTTTGGTTTTAGTAGTTGTTTAGGGCTTTTTCTTTATTGTTAAGCTTATGTTTAGTAAATGTTGTCGAGGAAGTTAATATGGTGAAGGAGGTTCTTATGAAGGCGTATTTGTACAATATTTTTTCGGCATTGATCTTAAAGCTAGTTCCAGAAAAATACCTAGGAAGTGCACATCAAAAAAATCATACAACACAGCACTACTACGAAAAACTTTATAAACAACCCTAAGACCCAACTTCGCGCTAATGTAAACCTCATCTAATGGATAACTGCTGTAGCTAAGCCTGCAACGAGACCTCCAATCAAAAGCGCCATCATAATTTTGATCTATGCGAAATCAAACTTCAAGTAAAGCAGAAGCGGGTATGGTATTTCAGCCTTTCTAAAGGTAAGAACGAGAGCCAAAACCGAAAAACAACACAAACTGTAACAACGTTTTTCGTGGTTCCGCTCATCACCCTCATTTCCAAAGATAACCACATTATGTTTTCAATTTATACTTATTAAAAGTGACCGCCAAAAATGAGTGAAATCTTAAAATAGTCACAAATAACTCAATAAAAAAATAAGGGCTTAGAATATTACTTCACAGAGGAAAGGTGCTGTACAGAAGGGGCTTTTAACCAAGAGCCTTTCAGCTTCATGAAGCTATAATTTGTATACGTTCATAACCTTGTTAATGAGTAGCTGGTGTATTCGTGTATCCTCTGTTAGTTCAGGATGGAATGCTGTGCCAATCATGTTGTGTTGCTGAACTGCTACTATTTTATTGCCTAGTTTTGCCATTACCTCAACTTCGGGTCCGATTTCACGGATAACCGGAGCCCTGATAAACACCGCCTTAAATTTTTTCTCTCCGATTTTAGGAACTTCCAATTCCGTTTCAAAGGATTCCCTCTGCCTGCCGAAGGCGTTTCTCTCAACAACTATGTCCATAACCCCTAACGTTGACTGTTTGGTCTCTCCCAACACCCTATCATAAACCTTTTTGGCGAGCATTATAAGACCTGCACACGTGCCCAGCACAGGCATGCCATCTTGAATCCTCTGCTTGATTGCTTGCAATGTTTGGTTAACGCTTGAAAGCCTGCCAATTACTGTGCTTTCGCCTCCTGTTATGATTAACCCGTGGATAGCATTAACTTCCTCAGCAGACTTAACTTGTCGAACATGCCCATCAACTCCCATTTCTTTAAAAGCAAGCTTCGTCATTGCTATGTGTTCTTCAACGTCACCTTGAAGCGCAAGAACGCCTATAACTGGTGTTTTCAAGCTGTCCCCCTCTCCTGCATCTTCAACTCTAAGGTTTTAAGATCAAAGCCCATCATAGACTTCTTCTCGTTCACCATCTCCTGGGCTTCCGCAACCTTAGTTGGGTTATCGTAGAATGCTGTAGCTAAAACTATGGCCCTAGCCCTTTCTAACGGATCCTCAGATTTAAATATGCCAGATCCCACGAAAACGCCGTCGGCGCCTAAAGTCATCATGAGAGCTGCATCCGCAGGCGTAGCTATGCCGCCAGCTGCAAAGTTTACCACAGGTAGTCTTCCAAGACGTGCAGTTTCTACAACAAGCTCATAGGAAACCTTAAGCTCCCTTGCGGCTTTAATGAGCTCTTGCTGGTCTCCGCTTTCATATATGGCCTTTATTCGCCTAATTTCATTGTTAACTATTCTGAGGTGCCTAACGGCTTCGGCAACATTTCCAGTTCCAGGCTCGCCCTTAGTTCTGATCATGGATGCGCCTTCTTCTATTCTGCGTAGGGCTTCACCTAGATCACGGGCACCAGCAACGAAGGGTGTTGTGAAATCCCACTTCCAAATGTGTCTCTCCTCATCGGCAGGCGTTAGAACTTCAGACTCGTCAATCATATCTACGCCTATGGCTTCTAGAACTCGCGCCTCGTAGGTATGTCCAATACGACATTTCGCCATAACAGGTATAGTGACATGATCCATTATCTCCTCGATAGTTTTCAGGCTGGCTGTCCTAGCAACGCCCCCAGCCTGTCGTACATCATATGGAAGCTTATCCAAAACCATAATAGCAACTGCACCAGCTTCTTCAGCTATTTGTGCCTGTTCAACATTTGTAACGTCCATGACGACACCATGCTTCAGCATGTGGGCAAAGCCACGCTTAACAAGAACAGTTCCACGCCTTACCTCAAGCCCTTCAACTTCCCCAGTCTGCAACCCCATAGAATATTTAACCGGAGTTACGACTGAAATCATTTTTTTCACCGTAATATGAAAAATATAATGTCGAATAAAAATCTTAATAATATATGTAAATTATATATTAAAAATTCATAATAATAATGTATTATAATTTATATATCATATTTATATATTAATGATTTTGTTTTTGATTAACTTTTTGTTTAATGCTATATAGCCTTGTTTTGGGTCAAATTTTAGCCCTTAGCCTTTAGTTCAAATTAAAGATCTCATATTTAGCCCGTTCAAATAATCACTTAGGAGGCCAAGTCCGCTTACTATTTTCATTTCAACAATATGCTGAAAAAGTATGCGGATATGCTTTGGACTTCAACCCTAGTTAGTATCCATTAAGTTGTAGAGAATTATGGAGAGCATAAAGCAAATAACTCAAGTTCCTGCTAGTAGTCTTAACCTCAATCTATCCTCAACCCTGTAAAACGTTTCTATTCCTACCTGTACTCTTCGGGTATTACGTCGACAATCCTTTCAGGATCATCAAACTTTATGTTTGTTACAAAAGCTATGAAGTTATCATCGGACCTATCTTCTTCCCTTTAACATAGCAATTTTAACATACGAAATAGGACTTTTAACTAGAATGAAAAGTTGAGCATTTCAATGATACTGCTATTTTTAGTTGCAACTTTGGTTGCAGTTTTAGTGTCCTGGCCTTCTGCAGCTACAATTGAAGCCTGGGGGATCTCAGCAATAGACGTTTGGGTGATTATGTCATATATCATATATGAGCCAGAAAAATATATCTAAAGACAAAATTAAAAATTAAACATGAACTATTCATAAAATTCAACAAGCTAAACCACTATTAATTTATGACTATAAATGTTGGAGAATATTCTTATTTTATTCATAAAATGACAGTACGGCAAAAACATTCTTAAATCGGTTTTGACCATAAATTTTCAAATACAAGCGCTATAACATAACAACGTAAGCCTTGACTCTTTAACGCTTATATTTTTCTCAATACAAAAAATATCTACTGAAACAGGGTCATGCTATCCGTTATCTCTTCTCAGTGGTAGCTGACTCTGTTTAAGCGGAGGTTGATGATGTTGAGCAAAAGCCACGAAATAGGTCAACGCCAAGGGACTGTAAGAAGATGAATTCAGAAGGTTGTTATGTTTGTGCTTAATATTTTGTATCGATGACTATGGATGTTCTTGACCTTTCATATAAGGTTAAGGATATTCCATAATCAGGTTTTAGAAGCTATGTGCAAAGTGGCATTTTGGAACGTACTGGCATACCATATGATATGAATGAAAGACAAAGATGGCTGCTAGCTAATGCCATGGCTCATAAAAAAAGCAAATAAAAGGTGCAGTATTGCAGCAATTAATCTGCCGCAATTTAAACAAGCATCACTGAAAACCGTTGCGTTAGCTTATTTAATTATTGAATTTGGGAATTTATGGTCAAAACCATTAAGAACAGAAAATTTAAGAACCCAGCGCACAATCATATTACTCATGAATCTTAAACTGCCACGGATGTCCTTCGGTACAGCTACTGTCATTCTGGCATTTGCGCTACTGCTGGCCCTGAACTTTTACGTCAGAATAATGCCAGCAAGCTACGGTTTTTACCTTAACGAGTTTGACCCCTATTATCATTATTATGTAACGAACGTTGTTTATCAGGACCTTACAAAGTACGGTCTTGCAGGTATAAACAAATACTATCACACCATAGACTATAACTTCTGGTACCCATGGGGTAGAAACCTCGCGGCAACATCTCCATCTGGCCTTTACTTTCTGGTTGCTGTTCTTTATATCATTCTCAGAGAACTCGGTTTAAGGATAACGCTTTATGACTTTGTAGCTATCATTCCAGTTTTTGTTGGAGTACTGATTTCTATCCCAGTTTATTTTATATCAAAAAAGATAACGGGCAACAAGTACGTTGGGCTCCTTGGAGTCCTTCTGCTGTCATCTGTACCTGGCCTGATAATAAGGACAGACTTTGGTTGGTACAAGGGCACACCGTTTGCCTTTTTCTTCATGCCTCTTGCCCTGATGTTCCTCTTATACGCGTTTGAAGATCAGAAGGTTCAGGAAAACCTTTCAGCCAGGATTTCGGTATATTCGCTTGTAGCTGGACTACTTGTAGGGTATGCGCAGACTATGTGGGGAGGAAGCGAAAACATGAACGGCGTTGTCGGGCTGGCTTTTTTGCTTGCACCTATTTACATAAGGCCTGGGAAATCAGGATACTATATAACAAATCAGGTTGTACTTAATGAGCTCCTGTACACAGCAGGAGCTCTTGTAGCTGTTATTTATCCAGTGCCCGGAATATCTTGGGCATATTCTCCTACCATGCTCCTCCTTTATCTTGCTCTGGCTGTTAATGCGCTATATTACGTTAACGAAAGAATGAAGATAGTTAGTAGAAAGACCTTTTTTGGCATACTTTTAGCCATAATGGTTGCGGGCCTTGCGGGCGTTGCCTACGTGCTACCTCATCTGATAAACTTGAGGTACCTCTCTGCGTTGAACCCGCTTATAAGGGCAAAGCCTTCCGTGGTAAGCACTGTAGCTGAGCAGCTTCCGATTTCAGGAATAGAGACGCTTTTCACTTACGGTTTTGGAGCCGTTCTGGTTATGATAGCTGGATACTTTCTAATAAGGAAAAGGAGTCTGGGTTCAGTTATAACAGCTCTCTTCCTTATATGGAGCTTTTATGTAGGAACTTCTTTTGGTGAGCTGATGGACTTTATTGGCATAGCGATGGTCATAGGTGCTCCTCTCGGGCTGTACTTTGCTGTATCACAAATAGGTTTTGAGTTCCAGGAAAAGAAAGGAAAGAAAAAGATTCAGGACGTAAGCTTTAAGTATGAAAGGGTTGCTGCTGCCGCAGTCCTGATTGGGCTTACTGCATTCCCAGTTTACCTCTGGATACCCCAGAACAACGTGCCTGTTTCGATAGTGAACTCGGCAACGATCATAAATGGGCCTGTACCTGCGTGGATTGACGCCCTTAAATGGATGGATAACGCTTCAAACATGCCACCGCACTCTGTTGTTGTAGCTTGGTGGGACTACGGTTACTGGATAACAGTTATGGGTAACCAGACAACTGTTGTAGACAACGCTACGCTTAACGGCACTCAAATTGGGCTAGTCGCAAAGATGTTCCTTTCCCCTGTAAACCAGTCGATAAAAATACTAAATAAATTACATGGAAAGTACGTGGTAGTTTTTGCAACTGGTGCCAACGCCGGAATTGCAACAAAAGACCCATACCTTTACAGCTATATGTTTTCAGGTGAGCTTTATGGCATAGGGGGCGACGAAAGCAAGGTGCCTGCAATGATCGTATGGGCTGGTTGGACTTCAAACGAGTCAAAGTTTGTTAACCCTCAGACGCACCTCTTGACATCATATTTCTGGAACAACACGCTTCTTGGAAGGCTAGAACCGTTAAGGTATGAAGGCTGGGGTCTTATAGATCCCTCAACAGGAATGATCGTTAGCATACAGCCTCATTACCAGCCAAACATGACGAGCTACTACCAAATACCTTTATGGGTATACTCTCCTTACTACACGAGCAACTCAACGCCTTTTAGGCTTGTATATTCTTCACCAATTCAGTACACGAGCAACGGGATGTGGGCTCAGGTTCTTATTTACGAGTATGTTGGAAATGGAACAGCTGCAAACGGTTAAAAAGTTCTTCAGGTGGTATTATTTTAACAATTCAGAAAAAATAAAGGCTCCAGAATCTACTGAATCGAGAGAGTTCGGCTATAGGGACTTTAACGGTAACATGTTTAGGCACCTCAGCTTTAAAAGCGAGGGGGAGTACAGGGCTTTTCTCGTAAAAACAGTGCCCAAATCAGTTTATTATTCAGTTGCTTTCTACATAGACCCAACGGCTCCCATGGAGTCCAAGGGCTGGATAAAGGCAGACCTTGTGTTTGACATAGACATAAAGGACGTTAGCGAAAAGATAAAGGAAAACAGCTTTTGGATCTGCAAAAAATGTCACAGCTTTGGAAGGCTTCCTGCACCAAAAGTTTGTCCTAACTGTGGGTCAGAAGTTGAAGAAGTTGAATGGGTATGCGACGAATGCCTCAATGAAGTTAAAGGAGCGGCGCTTGACCTTTTGAACATACTCACGGAGGACTTCGGGCTCAGCAAAAAGGAGATATCGGTTTACTTTTCTGGAAACAACGGTTACCATTTTTACGTCTACAACGAAGAGATGAGAAAGATGGGACAACAGGAAAGGATGGAGATAGTTGATTACATAACTATGAAAGGATTCGACAGTTCAGTTTATTCAAAGAACGTTCCAGAGAATGGGTTCATGATTAATAGAAAAAGGGTTCCCGTTGATCCCAACGTTACTGTTGACATAAAGAGGATTTTTAGGGCCCCTGATTCCCTTCACGATGAAAGTGGCTTGGCAAAAAAAGAGGTCGATTCGCTAGAATCTTTTGACCCCCTTGATAAAGCAGTTGTCCTTCCTGAAGAACCCGTTGAAGTCCTTGTGTACTATATGCCTTCTATACGTTTTAAAGGTGAAACCTTCGGCCCTTACAAGCAGGAAAAGGTAAAAGTTCCGGCTTACGTTGCAGTTTACGCGGTTTTAAAAGGACTTGCTGAATTCACTGAAAACCGGTCTGGTTAAGATAATATATTCTCTGCATCCCTTTCACATAATATTCGTAAAACTTTTTGTTGTGTTCGTAGAACTTTAAAAGCCCTACGTTTAGAAAGTTTGTGTTCACAAGCGATCTGCCAGTAAGTGCATCCCTGTAGCTGTAATTGTATATCAAAGCCCTTAGGTATGTGAGGGGCAATCCAACGCTTGCGTTTAACGTGAGCGCCTGCTCAAGAGCTTCGTTTTCTGTTATTATTGGCGAGAGGTAGTAAGATTCTGTAGAGTTAAAGAACCCCCTTTTTGATATGTTAATGTAAATGTACTCGTATCCAACGATCTGCCCGTTAAAGTAGATGGGTTCGCCCTTTGCTTGGTATGGGAAAAATGTAAGAGTAAAGTAGTAAGCAGCCTCTGGCAGTATTAGGCTCACGATCAAAAATGCAAGTAGAGCTACAATAGCTCCGTGTAAAACTTTAACTTTCAACTAACGCATCAAGAATAGCTGGCGCAACCCTGGTTATAAGTTTTTTCAGATCTTCACTTGACATACCTTCTCCTCTTTTTTCTTCCATATCCTCAGTCACAATTAGCGCGCAAGCTGACCTAAAGCCCCTTATGTACGAAAGAACAAACAGGGAAGCGCACTCCATGTCAGCGCAAAGAAAATTCTTATCAGCAAGAACCCCTGCATTATTCTCATAATACTTTGAATAGTATAAATCGTTTGAAAATGTTGGCCCTACGAAAGCCCTTAACTTTGAGCTAGTCAGCTTTTCCAGCAGCTTCTTGCTTACTAAAAGGTCAGGCACAGCTGAGAGCACAAAAAAGCTTTCAGTAACGTACTCCCCTATTGTCCCCCCGGGTATATATGATGCCCCTGAAGAGACTACAACATCACCCTTTGTTATTCTTTTGCTCAAAGATTTGGCTGTCCCAAGACGTATTATGAGCTTTACCCCGAGCTGCGACAGCTCATCAAAAACGAGCGTAGCAGAGGGGGCTCCTATTCCGTGAGTGGCTATAGAAACTCCTGAACCCTTGTACATCCCGGTATAAACGTAAAGATCCCTGTTTCTGTTTACTAGCTTTGAGTTCTCAAGAAAAAAGCTAAGAGCTTCTGCAGTTTCACGATCTTCTACCGCAACAACTCTGTCAGCAACTTCGCCCTTTTCAGCTTTTATCTGCATCGGCATTAGGTCTATTTTTGTTTGTAATTTTTATAAACTTTATTGTTTTTAGTCCAAAAATACTTAACGAAATATACAAAGCTACATGTCAAAATTCTCAGAACGTAAGGATACAGCGTTGAAAACAAGTATTGAACTTGTGATTAGTGAGCCAAAAAATGGCACAAAAAGAAGATGCAAAAGAACATATTAATTTTGGCACGTTGATTGGCACGAAATAAAGGATCCTAGGTGGAAGGGTTTATTGTTAATAGTTTATGAAGACGATTCTTCCAGATTTATAGTTGGCTATGGAGTTTATCCAACTCCGACATCTAAGTACTCAGTTGATGTATTGAAGAAGGCAATAGAAAAGTACGGCAAGCCTGAGGAGATTTTATCAGATCACGGAACAACTTACTTTCTATGCTGTTGAATCAGATGAAAGGGAGAAGGGGCTCACGGAGTTTGAAAAGTTATTGATAAAGGAGAAGATAACTTTAATAGTTGGCAGGGTAGATCATCATCAGACAAACGGAAAGGTTGAGAAGTTCTTTGACATATTTTAGTAGAAGAAGATAAAATTCTTCAATTCCTTTAATGAATTTATGAATTGTTACAACTTCATAAGGCCTCACGGAGCCTTTGATATTGAAAGGCTTGAAACTCCAGCAGTTATATACTATAAAAGGCTTCCTAAAAAGGAGATCATTGATCAATCATTCTTTGATATGCTGGAGAGGGGGGTGTAGTAATTTGGGAATAAAACAATTTTGAAACTGTTTGTGACGGCTACCTAAGTTATAATGGCCAATCATACTGTAGAACATTGAAGAGTTAAATGATTACAAAAACGCCACAATTTTTTTAGCGTATAAACTTACGTACACTTACGGTAGCTTTAAGAGCATAAATTAAAATATTTGTTAAAAATTTGCCGTTTAAATTATCAAAATGTTAATTTTTGACCAAAAAATTAAACAAATTTTCTGAAAGAATTCTTTTGAGGATAAGGTTATATAAGAGGCATGATAAATTATCATTGATGACCTTTTTTATGAGCGCGTTCAAGCAAAAAGTTTTTAGTCATTCTGGGGTGAAAATTTTATGGAAAGCATAAGCAAAGGTTTGGAAAACGTAAACATAAAGTGGACAAGGCTCACAACGATAGATGGGCAGAAGGGCATTCTGTGGTACATGGGCTATAGAATTGAGGACATAATAAACGCAAAGGCTTCTGCTGAAGAGATCCAGTACCTGTTCATTTACGGTCAGCTACCAACAAAACAGCAGCTTGATGACTTCAAGAAAAAGATTCAGGAAGGATACAACATCCCGGATTATTCTGTAAAGTCCATTACGAACCTTCCTCGTTCGGCCGATTCTGTTGCCTTGCAAATGAACGCTATGGCTTCGTTTGCAGCTACTGAAAAGTTCACCTGGAACAAGCAGACAGATAGGGACTATGCGGCCCGCATAATAGGTCAGATGGCTTCAGTAACATCAGTTGCCATAAGGCACGTGCTGGGAAAACAGCCAAAGCTTCTTGAACCGAGCGACAGCTTAGCAAAAAGCTTTCTCAAAGCAGTTTTTGACAGAGAACCATCAGAAAAAGAAGTTGAAGCAATGAATGACGCGCTGATCCTCTATCTTGATCATGAAGTTCCAGCTTCAACCACTGCTGGGCTTGTTGTTGTATCGGCCCTGGCTGACATATACTCGGGGATAGTCGGCGCGCTAGCAGCTCTTAAAGGGCCGCTTCACGGAGGAGCTGCAGAGGCAGCAGCAATGCAGTTCCTTGAAATAGGAGACCCTTCAAAGGTTGAGTCCTGGTTTGCTGAGAACATAAAGAGCGGCAAAAAGAGGCTAATGGGTTTCGGACACAGGGTTTACAAGACATACGACCCAAGGGCAAAGATCTTCAAAAAGCTAGCGCAGGAGCTTAACCCGCAAGGACAGGCAAAGACGCTTTATGAGATAGCTGAGAAGCTTGAGACCCTTGGGATTAACGAGTTCGGGCCAAAGGGCATATATCCTAATACAGACTTCTATTCAGGAATAGTTTACATGTCCCTCGGTTTCCCGCTTCAGAACAACATTTACACCGCGCTATTCGCCCTTTCAAGGGTTACAGGATGGATGGCTCATTTCCTTGAATACGTAGAAGAACAGCACAGGCTTATCAGGCCAAGAGCAGTATACGTCGGTCCTTCAGAAAGGCCATTTTTGCCCATAGATAAAAGGTAAATTTTTATCAAATATGCGTTAATATTTTTTGGCTATGATGATAAAGAAGCTATGAACCGTGATTTAGATCTTGAGCTCTGAGCCGTAAACTGCCTACCCTTATAGATGGTATCTTAGTTTGAACAGGCTGATAAAGAAACCCTACTATTAGCTATGGGCCAAAATTTGACCTAAAAAATCATATTTATTATAGATATGATTTAATGCTGTACCTGGAAGAGCATTGATTATGTAGATTTATTTTTAAGGAAATGACTTGAATTTATCTTTCTATAGAAGGAATGTTCTTTTCTTTGATCAGATTGTGATCGCGTTTTTGAGCTTCTTCATAGCATACTCATAATCTTTTGAAACTATATAAAATATAGGGTAAGAGCCCCATTTGAGCGCAACCTTAGAAATATATTCCTCTACTTCGTTCGCGCTACCTACTGCCATTAGCCTGCTCAGGACTTCATCAGGTACAACCTTTTCAGCTATTTCAAGCTCTTCGCCTGAAGGCGGCCATCCTTTTATCAATGACCTTATCCTTTCGATCGTTTCAGGGCTTACGCTCGACCTAAATAGCGAGGGCGCCATGTAAAAGAACTTCGCCATGAACCTCTTAGCATCAGAGGTAGAGCCGTCCCTGTTTAGTGATACAGCTATCAGCTGGAAGGATCTTTTGTCCCCTATTATTCTGTGGGCTTCTTCAAGGTAGCTAAGATCTGTCAAGAAGTTAAGGATAACTCCGTCAGCTATTTCAGCTCCTAGCGAGAGCATCTTTTTTCCTGTTGCAGCCAAGTAAACCGGTACTTCAAGCTTTCTTTCAATCCTCGCGTTTTTGAGATTTATGAATTTCCCGTTAAAATTAACGAGCTCACCGCTCAAAAGGAGCCTGAGCGATGTTATGAACTCTCTCATTTCATTTACCGGTGATGCTTTCTTTATTCCGTAGTTTGAAAGTATTTCTTCTCCGCTTGCTACCCCCAGCATAACTCTGCCCGGAGCAACAAAGCTTATAGTGTTAAGCGCAGCTGCTACAGTTCCCACGTTCCTTGTATAAGCGTTTATTGCGCAGCTTCCGACTTTGAGCCTTTCTGTAAGCATCGAAGCCATACCCATTAGCACAAGCGTATCCCTTATCCCAACGTGTTCCCCAAACCACACTGAATCGTAGCCTAGATTTTCAGCAAGCTTTACGATTTTCAGATCTTCATCAACGCTTCTTTCTTCTCCCAGCAGTATTCCAGCCTGTTCTTTCTTCCACAAAAGCCTTCAGATTTATTTCTTTTTGCATTTTAAAAAGTTTCACTGCAATAAATTTAAAAATAAAAAGTTAAATCGATTGCAGTAAAATTAAATATTGTTGAAAGTTACAGTAGCAGTGCCTACAATTCTCAGGAGTACACTCGAGGGGACGCTTAAATGCTTATCCCAGCAATCCTACAAGGACTTTAAAGTTTTTCTGATATACAAGGGCGAGATGAGAAAGACAGTTGAAGATTACCGCAGCAAACTTGACATTGAATTTATTGAACAAAAAAGAGGGCTGCTGGAAGAAGCTTACAACAAGGCTTTTCAGATCTCAACTTCAGAACTTCTTATGTTCACAGACGATGACGCTTGCCCAGGAAAAACTTGGGTAGAAGACCACGTTAATTTTCACATCAACAACCCTGAAGCTGGCATAGCGGGAGGCCTTATAACCGGAAAATACTGGCGAAACTACCCGAACGAAGCCTTTGAACTGTTTAAGGGAACCCCATTTATGGAAGAAGCAGATCCTCTTTTCAGAGAATACGTTGGCTATCTTACAAAGACCGGGCTGAGCGTGGACAGGCACGAACACAGGAACAACGAAAAGACGCTTGCGATAGCTGGGGTAAACATGAGCGTTAAGGATTCTGTGTACAGAGGTTTTAAGGCTTTTACGTACAGCGTTTTTGCCAGTTATATTGAAACCCAGATAGCTCTTAGGGCCATCAAAAAAGGGTTTTCATCGGTAAGGTTTCCAGCGGCGCTCACATATCACAAAAAGATCAGCTCTTTATCTGTTCCCAGCAAAAAGAACGAATGGAAGCTTATAGTGGAAAAGTTCGCCTTCCCTTTTATAGCAGACAAGTTCTTCAAGGTTGACAGAGAATTGCTGAAAGAGCTAATTCTCAGGATGAAAGGATTTCCAAGAGAAGGGTTGATGACAGCTCTTTACGGGCTGGAAAAAGGCCTTAAACCTTCTGAATTCAGAAAGCTTCTCTTGAAAAAGTTCAGCGTCTGATCTCATTTGGCTATAGGAGTTTAAGAGCATACATATTAGTAAAATAATAGGGAGCGCATTGTGTTATCTTTTATAATAAAAGTTTTCAGCGCTCAGCTCAAGCTAGTGGCAGACTTTTTGTGCTGTACATAGTTTTGAAGTCATATCCATCAACTTTCAGTCCAATGCTTTCGTAAAGCCCTATGTAGTTCTGCCCTGTATCTGCGAATATCGCCATAACCTTCTTGCCTTTTCTGGCCAGCTGATAAGCGTACCATGCAGTTATTCCTGATGAAGGTCCAAGAAGGATACCGTATTCTAAAAATATTTTTCTTACCATGTCGAACGCGTCATCATCTTTAACGACTGGAAAGTCAGAAGCTGCGTTTATTTCGCCTTCAAGTATCTTCGGAACAAGCGCTGATTCTGAAAGGTTCCTGAGCCCCTGTATCCTGTGGTTACGCTGTGGCTGAACACCTATTACTTCTATACCTTTTCCTTTCAGCCCTCTCTTCAGCCCAACGTAAGAACCTCCTGTACCTATGCCAGTTATTACGGCTTCTATCCCGTTTCCGAAGTTCAGTATCTCTCTTGCCGTTGTTTCTTCATGAGCTTTAGGGTTTGCCTCGTTTTCGTACTGGTTTAACCAGACATATTTATCCTTAGTTGCTGGGCTGAGCGCATAGCTTCTAGCAAGCGCTATAGCCTGATCTGTATCAGTGTTGCTCACCCTCGGGCACAGGTTATCGTCAACTTCAATGGGAGGATATCCAAGAGAATTGAGTATGTTCTTAACTTCTTCTGTTACTTTATAAGATACGATTGGCATGAACCTAAAGCCGTAAAGCTTTGCTAACGCTGCAATTGCTATCCCTGTGTTTCCGCTAGTCGGTTCTACCACAGTCCTATTTACAGAGCCATACCTGTTTATGTAATCCCTTAACATGTAATAGGCTGCCCTCATCTTTATTGAACCGTGAACGAAACCGCTTTCCAGCATTTTAAAATAGTTGAACCATTCAGCTTTAGCGTAAAACTCTACCCCTTTAATCTCTATCCTAATAACTGGCGTATTTCCTACCCTTATTGCAATACCGTTTTTATTAAGCTCGAAATAAGGGTTTCGCATATCGTAATACATAAAAGAAACAGCTCTCGAGCATTTTTATACTATGCTGAAGAATTTTTAACTAGAATTCTTAGGTAGCGGTTAACAAATGAGCAATTCTAAAGAATAAAAAATTGGTAAAAACGCTGTATAATAAAAAAAGTAGAAACAATTTTAATGCCTTCTGTTTATGTGAACTACCATCTTAAGAAAGGAGACTTTCACCCCTTAACCACAATAAAATTAAACAGATTTCTGAGCATATTAAGCTAATTTTATTAATTACGTAAGGTGACAAGTTATGGGATTAAGTTAAGACACTTTATCAAGGGTGCCGTTAACTTAAGGCTTAAAATTTATTTTTCAGTGGGGCCCCTTTTTCTAGCAAATGATTGTGCAAACCAGAAAAAGGACCCCAATAGCACTTATACTCTATGCCTTATACCTTTATTTCTCAAGTTTGAGCTTAAGAAGGGCTTCTCACGTTCTTGAGCCAATAATCAAGAGAAGCAATATGAAAATGGATTCAGAAGCATTCTTTTGTATTCGACTCCTTTGACGTTGACAAACACGATGTCAATTCCATATTTGTTGATGAAACTGAAATAAACGTTAAAACGAAGCTTGGCTATGGGTAGCATATGAACCTCAACTCAAAGCTTTCCTATCGTTTTACATAAGCTGGCTCCAGAACTCCCTCGATAATTTTTCATAAGGAAGCTTGTATGGTGGGAAGACTATCTATACAGAGCTCTTTGGTACGTTGATGCATGCAGGTGGGCAGGGGTAGATCACGTTATATATGAACAGAGCCTGAAGAACCTCATGGAAAGGATTAATGAATATATAAGGACAGGACAGAGGCTTTTGAGAATGTGCAGAAAGCCAAAATTTGAGCACGTAAAGAACTGGCTCAAAGCATTCAGGTTCTTTTATAACTATGTATTCACGAACGAGGAAATTGGTTCAGCGCCACTCTCAAATGATCAGCTGTCTGAATGGATTAAGCCAATTTTGTTGATTGCAAGCATGAGGTGATCAGAATGAGCTTAAGTTAACGGCACCACATTTAGTCGTCTAAATATCTTATTATAAAAGTGCAAGGTAAATGTTGTTTTAAATAATTATTAGAATAGATATGTTTTTTGCACTTAAATTGATAATTTTACTATATCAGTTGCTTTAAACTATTTATGCTAATCTTATTTATTAAAATCAAATTTTTATGATTTTATTCAACACAGCAATCGACTTAATAAAACACACAAATTTTCTACAGGATACCTTAATTTTTATTATATTCTGTAAAAATTTTTATTCCATTATCACGATAATCACTGAGCGATTTTGTTAACGTTTTTTTCATATTATTCCATAACGGCAATTCAAAATCTCTGATTGATAATATTCCCATCTTTTGAAGTTCATTTACAAACATCATAGCGAATGCAGGAGCGCCTGTAGCGCCCGGACCATCATAATTCAGAATATGAGCTTGATTATTGAAAAATTTGATAACTGGTCCTCCAACCAGACCATTTTTGTCAACTAATATATGTCTTATACCTCTAAAATCCTCAGCTCCAATAGTTTCTTGTGTTATATTTGGTACAAAATATGATATTTTATTGATTAGTTCATTTTTAAAAACAAGAATTTTCCAATTATCACTTATCATCTTTTTTAAGTCATTATCGCCAAAGATTTTATATCCTTTAAACGTCCCTTTGAGCCAATAGCCGATTGCTGATTTTAGAAACTCAGTTATACCATCTCTATAATTGTACGGACCATATACTATAAACGGTAAAGGTCCAACAACGTTGGTGCCATCTGGTCTAAGGATAATATGCGGATTGGTAAATGGAAATTTAAGATTTGTAGGTATCGTGTAAACATTATGATTTTTTATAAAGTTTTTTTTGAGTTTATAATAAATACCCCCTGCATAGATTTCTGTAAACTCTTTGTTATTAATTATAGAATTAAGTATCTTAAGTGCATTGCCGCCAGCAGCATTAATTAAGTATTTAGCTTTTACAGTATCATGACCGCAGCTTATCATTACAGAATCCATAGTATTCTTGACTATGTTTGCATTACAATTATAGATTACTCTAATACCTTCACGCTTTGCAACATCCACTATACCAATAATTATTTTTTTGTAATCTATATTTGCCTCAGTTTTGCTATAAAGCGCTATAAGCGGCTTAACTTCAGGTTCTAGGTTATTGATTTCTTCTCCTGTTATAATATTAAGCTCTTCTTCTTGCATGCCATGATACAGTCCCCATGACTTGTATTCTTCAAGCTGTGTTATTTGATTATCTTTAATCGCTAAATAAATCATGCCTCTTACTTTCCATTCCCCAGAAATTATAAGCGACGCTTCCTTCCATGATTGATAAGAAAAATTCCATGATGCGGCTGTAAGGTCAGCTACCTTTGGGGGAAGGAAAAATGGTCTATGTACAATTCCCTCATTCCTTCCAGAATAGTGTTCCGCGGGTTCTCTTTCTCGTTCTACAAGAATTATTCTAGAATTACTAAGCGTGCCAAGCAGGTATGCGACTGATACACCAAGACTCCCGGCACCCAAAACAATAAAATCCGCTTCGTATTCCAAATTAATCTTTCCTCGTTATTATTATTTTCATGGATTTTTCCTTATCATCCCATATGTTTATGGCATCAAAGAATTTTTCTAGTTCAATTTTATGAGAAACAATTTTTTGAATTGGTGCACCATTGACAATTAGATCAAATGCCTTTGCATATTCAATATAATTATATCCAATACTACCTAAAAGCCAAGCACCATTATAATGTATTATATTTGGATCAAGGGTAAAGCTAGTAGAGCCCAGTGGCACACCTGCAAATATCACTACTCTCCCTCCCTTGTTTACTATTGAAAAAGCTTCCTCAAGAGTTTGTTTAGAAACGACTGTTAGGAATACTATGTCGGGCTTATTATTTTTTAGAATATCTAACGGATTATTATATTTTGAATTGATAGTTAATGAAGCCCCAAGATCTTCAGCTAACTTAAGTTTCCAGTCGGTCAGGCCAATAACTGTTATCTTTTTGCTTCCAAACAGATTTGACGCTATCACGTGTAGCATCCCCATAGGGCCATCGCCAACTATTGCTACATTTTTATCAGGACCAACTTCAGCAAGAGTAACTGAATGTATAACATCGGCAAACGGCTCAATCATGCTTGCAATATCAAAGCTAAGAGAATCAGGAAGTTTGAAAATTCCACGAGGTATAAATTGTTTAGGAACGACTACGAAATCAGCATGAGCCCCATTTATGTTATAACCAAAATTGAGCATATTATTACATAGATGTTCGAGCCCTTTTCTACACATGTCACAATATCCACAGTATGCTGCAGCAGTCACATTAACTCTATCACCCTCTTTAACAAAGTCAACTCCTTCACCTACACTGTAGACTGTGCCAGCAAATTCGTGTCCTAAAATCACAGGATATCTGGCTGATGAACTTCCATACCTATAGGTTTTAATATCTGATGGGCACAATCCAGATGCCCCTACCTTTATAACAAACTCCCCTATACCAGGTTTAGGAATTTCTCTTTCTTCAAATCTAAGATCGCCAGGTTTATAAAGGACATAGACTCTATTTACTGACATTTTATTCTACCTCCTTCAATATATCATTAATATTTGCTTTTTCATATATAATTTTGTTCATTGCTAGAAGGATACTACTTGGGTTAGGTTGACCCCATATATTTCTTCCTATAGCTATTCCTGAACCACCACTTTCCATAAATGTGCTTACAAATTCAAATAACTTCTTTAGACTATCCATCTTTGGGCCACCTGCAGCAACTACAGGGGTTACGGCATACTCAAGCATTTTACTATAAATCTCCTTACTTATTTCAGAGGGGAGCTGGCTTTTCACTATATCGACACCCGCTTCGCCAAGAACCCTTATTCCTTGCCTAAGAATACTAAATTTATCTTTACCACTTTCTGGCCAGAAACTAGCTTCGCCAATAACGGGCATCGAATATTCTTCTCCGATTATTGCAAGCGCCTGGAGCGTCCTATACATTTCTTTTTCCTGAGGATGCCCAAAAATCACAGTATATATTATTGCATCAGCCCCAAGTTTTACAGCATCTCTTATATAAAATTCTAATAATTCATTAACTGGCTCTGTTATTCTATAGATAAATGAAAGCTTACCACTAATTATCTCAGCATACTTTTTAACTATACCACGATAAGCTATAATTGATGTTGCCTTTCCGCTTATAAAGCTTTTAAGTAAAGAATCAATCTTATTAAATTCATTATAATATCCCTCTCCATTATAATTAAGGTATCCTTCTATAACATGATCTATAGGAACAATTATCGCCTTGCCTTCTCTTAGTATTCTACTTAACCTTAAATCTTTGGTGCTTTTCATTATAATTATCACTTGTATGGATTTATAAAAATATTTTCTAATTAGCGATTTTGACCATAAATTGTCACATACAAGCGCTATAACATAACAACATTGGCCTTAACTCTTTAACGCTTATATTTATTTCAATAAAATAAATATCTGCTAAAACAGGGTCATGCTATCCGTTCTCTCTCTTTTCAATGGTAGCTGACCCTGTGTAAGCGGAGGCTGATGGTGTTGAGCAAAAACCATGGAAAGAGGTCGATGCCAAGGGACTGGAAGAAGTACGATGATTTCAGAAGGTTAGATGAAATGCTTGTGCTTAACATAATATCAAATGCGGTTAATGCCCTTGATCCTCCATATATAGGGAGAAAGGTAGCGTCGGAAGGCCCGACGCTGATCCAATAGCAAGCTTTTGATCTTCAGA
>Ga0081534_100250_pt1 | contig 18456 bp, 20 predicted proteins | sample MonGeyMetagenome_FD_71019 | JGI IMG/M metagenome (GOLD analysis project Ga0081534, IMG submission 71019) | Hypoxic/sulfidic aquatic microbial communities from Monarch Geyser, Yellowstone National Park, USA - MG (SPAdes) v1 (version 2) | ecosystem: Environmental > Aquatic > Thermal springs > Hot...
CTCACGCTCCTGTTCCTGGCTTCTTCCTGGGCTAGTTGTTTTATTCTCTCGGTCTCTATGTAGCCCTGCATTACACCATTTGCTGTGATGCCGTACTGCCCATACTCTATGGCTAGGGATTTCACGAGCCCTGCTAGGCTTAGTCTGACGGTGTTTGATAGCACGAGGTTTGGTATCGGCTGCCTGAGGGTTAGTGAGGTCACGTATATTAACCTTCCCCAACCCTTACTAACCATGTGACCTACAACACGCTTGGTTAACCAAACAGCGCTTAATAGCAGTAGTCGGGTTGCGTATTCCCAATCTTCATCGGTTAGTTGGGAGAACGTGCCGGGCTTGGGAGGCCCTGTGTTATAGACGAGTATGTCGATTGTGCCGAAGCTCCTCATTACCTCATTAACGAGTGCCTCGACATCGCCCTTCACCGTTAAGTCAGCCTTTATGGCGAGCACCTCGGCACCGCTCTCCTTAGTAATGATTTCCTTAGCCTTGGCCAGCTCATCCTCACGTCTAGCGCTTATCACGACTTTAGCGCCCTCCTGGGCTAAAACCTTGGCGATGCCGAAGCCTATTCCTCGACTGGATGCCGTTACTAGGGCGACCTTATTCCTCAGACCCAAATCCATATCGGCATATCAAAGCTTACCTTCCTTTTCAGCATTATCCCTGTTAATACCTAAATGCGTGCACAACAAGGTTTAAATTCCACTGTATCTTCCACGTTAATGCCAATGAGCTCTCTTGAAATTGATTTGAAGAATAGGGAGAGGTATGAGGATATTGTAAAGGCAATCAGTGAATTCGGACGATCAGTAAAGGAGACAATATTTGAAAACCTACCTGACGAATTATCCATAACTTATCAAAGGATACGCGAAATATACATTCAAGAAACTAATAAGGGTAGGGTGGACCAAAGCCACCTAATTCAGTTATACGCAAATGTGCCAAAGACTGAGGAACTACTTAGGTACCTACTATTCATCACGGTATTGTTTACGGGCTTCAAAAACCTGAGAAATGAATTAATATACAGGGTGGCGGCTAGGAACTACGAACGTATAAACCAACTGCTCAACAACCCTAAGTACTCCATGGCTGATGGCATTAGCATGGCATTACTAAACGACTATTTAAGTGAGGGGGTTAGGGGTGAGGACATTAAGGAGGCTAATAACGCAATCCACAGCTTTGTCTACGGACTTAGGAGATTAACTGGCGCATACGGAACAACGCTACTGAGGTGGATACCCAAGTTCCGCGATCTTGACTCCTTCGAGAAGTCCCTGACCATGTTCTACCCAATCAGGGCTAATGAAAGGAGGAGGAGGGCTATTAGGACGTTCATCAGGTGGGTTTCCCACGAGACGAACCTACCCGTAGCCCTTGGATTACTATTTAGGGGTGCCTATAGGCGGTACACAATGATTGCCGACATCTACAGCACCATGGTTACTATCAGGAGCGGGGCATTTCTAATATCAACCAACGACAACACGCTTAGGGTAATTAATAAGATAGTGGCAGGTAGGGATAGTGGCGTAACCATAAAAGTTTACGAGGTTAAGGGTATCGTGAGGACTGTGGGTAGGTTAAGCAATGACCCGATAATCTACGAGAGGGGGGCATTCAGGATAGGTCACGACTACTGCTCAAAGCTTAAATGCAGCGAGTGCCCCATCAATAGGGTTTGCATGAAGTTCACATGGGTGAACATCAAATGAGCGGTATAGACCTACCTGAGGAATTAAGAAGGCTAATTGAGGAGGTAACCATGAATAAACTAAACGAGGTTAGGGGCAAGACCGAGACATTGATGTTCGTCGACTCAGTAATCGATGAGGTGAAGAGGAGGGGTGTGGTGATGGATGACGACACAGAGGCTAAGGCAAGGCCCTACGTAGTGGATATACTATGGACACTACGTAAAAGGGGCGTGATAGCAATGGATGATGACCTACTACACTTTAGCCTAACAAGGAGCCAAGATACGTAGGACTTAATTATGCATCACCGAAAGCAATCAATAACCTCAATAAAATTACGCAAATAAGACCACACTCCTCACAATAAACCACCCAATCCTCATTTTTGAGGATTTTATTGGTACATGCCTAGTTACGTAGTCATAATTGCTCAAGGCATAACACATACCCTCTATAAGCACGTTAATAAAAATTAAACAATACCAATAAATTAATGCCTAAAATTAACATAACGTCCCCTGCATGCACCCACGCCAAACCACCCGGAGGAAATTCCTCCGGGTGGTTTTCATAACCTACCCAACTCAACTTTAATTGCCCCATACTCACTAATATGTACTATGGCATAACGGCCTTCATAAAAAGGCCCTGGATTCACTACCACCGTACCTCCAATATCATCAACACCTGGTGATTCGTGTACATGCCCCGTGAGCATCACCAACGGTTTAGCACGCTCAATAAACTCCCTAACGGCTTTACTACCAATGTGCCTACCACCCCAGGCCATATCTACCTTACAATCATAGGGCGGATAATGACTTAATACTATCAATTTACGTCCTAACCCCTCTGCTATACCTATCTCGATCGGGTAACCAGCTAAATAGAGGCCTTTACCTATGTCTATGATACGCCCCTCAATGAGGTATTTAAATACCCTAACCCTAATGCCCAGTGGATCCATATTACCCAACACAGCATAGACAGGCTTACCAAACCTGCTAAGTAGGTCTAAAATGCCGACGTCCTCAAAATCCCCACCCACAGTAATCACATCAACATTACCTATCAAATCTCTTAATTTATCTACTAAAGCTCGTTCCCCATGGGCATCACTTATATGTAGTATCTTCACCATACACTATAACTCATTTGTTCACAGACTAATTTATTTACCTTTATGAGGTATTATTTAAAAAACAGACTACAGTAATTATTATCATGACGACCAAGACTACGGAGAAGGTGGCTACATGGAGAAAGGTTGTGGTTGGCGTGTTATTTGCAATACCGTGGATATTCTACCTATTACTACCGCTATATGACACTGCGCAGCCTGAGCTTGGTGGCGTACCGTTCTTTTACTGGTTCCAAACGCTGTGGCTTGTTGTGTCGTCAATACTATTCATAATAGCCGTGTTCATATTATACCCAGGTAGGAGGTGATGGTAATGAGTCCCCTAGTCGGCCCACTAGGTTGGGGTATATTCCTGGGGTTCTTTGTGATATTTGTCTTCCTGGGCTTTTACGGTGCACGTTGGCGTAGGGGTGACCTAAACCAGTTACATGAGTGGGCGTTGGCTGGTCGTAGGCTCGGCACCTTCTTGGTCTGGTTCCTGGTCGGCGCTGACTTGTATACGGCTTACACATTCATTGCAGTCCCTTCAGGGGTATTTGCCAGCGGCGCTTTGTACTTCTTCGCAGTACCTTACGTTGCCACGACATTCGCCATCGCCTCAGTAACCATGCCCGTGCTTTGGAGGTGGAGTAGGTTAAGGAATTATGTGACGGCTGCCGACTTCGTTCAAGATAGGTTTAACAGTAAGCTACTGGCCGGCTTCATAGCGGCTACGGGTATTGTGGCTGAGTTCCCATACATAGCCCTTCAGATAGTTGGTATGCAGGCGGTATTGACGATAATGCTCCTCGGTATTGTGAAGAATATAAAGTTAGTCAGTGATTTAGCATTGACGATAGCCTTCATTATACTGGCTGCCTTCACGTACACCAGTGGTTTAAGGGGTGCCACGTTAACTGCGGTGTTTAAGGATGCACTGGTGTTTCTGGGCGTCATTGCAATACTTGCTGCAGCACCTTTTGCAATATCTGGTGCCTTCTCAACGGCATTTAAGGCAGCCACACTAGCTGCATCAACAACAAAGGGCTTACTAGCAAGTGGTGTTGATTTCTTAAAAACACCCTTCGCAGCAGCCTACACAACGCTTTGGGTAGGCAGTGCATTGGCACTATATTTGTATCCGCACGCTGTCAATGGCGCACTGAGTGCTGAGAGCGATAAGAAACTTGCCCTAAGTACGGCTTTACTGCCTATCTATGGAGTAGCATTAGCGTTATTAGCTATGTACGGCATATTGGTTTACGGCGATGCTCCAGCCATGAAGATACTAAGCCTATTCCCACCGAGCGCCAGGGGTAGCTTAGTAATACCAACGTTGGCGGTTACGACCCTGCCCGAGTGGTTGGCGGCTTTGGCATTACTTGGGGTATTTGTCGGTGGTTTAGTTCCTGCGGCTATAATGGCGATGAGCCAGGCGAACCTGTTGGTCAGGAACCTTGTTAAGCCTCTATATCCAGGGATAACACCGCAGGGTGAGACTAGGGTTGCCAAGTGGGCCTCCGTAGTCTTTAAGTTCCTGGCGCTGGGTTTCGTGTTTATTGTACCGCCTACATACGCAATATGGCTTCAGCTTCTCGGTGGTATAATAATCACGCAGACCTTGCCATCAGTATTCCTAGGCCTAGTGACGGATAGGCTTGATAAGTACTCGTTAATGGTTGGTTGGGCTGTCGGCCTTGGATTGGGGGTCTACCTATTCGTGACGCCACACATACCCGCAGCATTTAGCCCACTATACCCAATAGCTGGTCACCTGGTTTATATAGCGGTGATCGCCTTAGCCGTGAACCTGCTCATAGTTCTTGTGGGTACCGGCATCGCCATGGCGATAAGGGGGAATTCCTCAAGGATTCGCAGCTAAGGTGATTACTGCGGATTTTGGTCTTAAGTAATTCGACGAGTACCAGGATTGGAAAGGATGGAACGATCCTAAACGCAGGTTAAAACACGACTAACCGCACAAGCATTGTACTTATTTAATTCGCGACACCGCACAAACTTATCGCCGTTAAAAACATACCAGGTGAGGGTTTTATTGCTTATGGTGTTGACCCAATTGATCGTGTATACTTTGATATTAAAAACATTGACGGCTTTTCATAAACTTTTCGATAAAGAAGGCTTAAATTTCGGATAGAATGGGAAAACGCAGTCCTGGCAGGGTTGTCGCTCCACCAGGAGCCAGCCCCGAGGCAACCCGAACACTGATGCCCCGAGGATGGGGCAAAGGCCTGACAGGAGATGAAGGATGATTAGGAACGCCGGGATGTGGGAATGGGCATACCATTAGAAATGTTTATTTACTCAAAATAGCTCGGTCTTGCGTGGTTTCGGCGAGGATTATTGACAAGTCTGATGCGTATTTGAAGGTGATTGTTGAGGGGGTGGAGCCGTCATTAGTTAATTCGTTAAGGAGGGTTTTGGTATCTGATGTGCCTGTTCTGGCGATTGACGACGTTATAATCTTAGATAACACATCCGTACTTTACGATGAGGTTATAGCCCATAGGCTAGCCATGATACCGATAAAGACCGACCTCAGGAAATTCCCAAAGATCGAGGAGTGTGAGCAGGAGCTTGTGGACCCGAGCCTATGCCAGGTTAGGTTTGAGCTTAATGTCGAGGCTAAGGAGCCCATGGTGGTCTACAGCAGGGACCTTAAGTCAGACGATCCCGAGGTTAGGCCTGTCTATGAGGACATACCAATAGTCAAGCTAGTGCCTGGCCAGAAGGTTGTTCTTGAAGCCTATGCAAGGCTTGGTAGGGCTAGGAACCACGCAAAGTGGCAGGCAGGCTTGGCTGCGTATCATTATTACCCGAGGGTTACGGTCATGGATAAGGCCTCTGATAAGTGCCGTGTATGTATTGATATTTGCAATGGCGCCATGGAGGTTAGGGATGACGGATCAATAGTCGTGAATGATATCCTTAAATGCACATTCAATAGGTGGAAGGCATGCGAGCAGGTGTGCCCAGCGATAAGGGTGGATTGGGATGAGAATAAGTACGTGTTTTGGGTTGAGAGTTTCGGTAACATGCCTGTCGAGGATATGGTTAGGGAGGGCTTTAGGATATTGAAGGGTAAGTTCCAGGAGTTCGTGAACGAACTCGAGCTAGAGTTATCCAGAGGAGGGGCACCGCCACAGGGTGGTGAGGAGGTTGGCGAGTCACCTGCCGAGGAGCAGGGCGGTGAGGAGTTCGGTATTGAGGAGTGATTGGTCGTACGACCACAAATTATTTAAAAAGGGATGCCTTTGATGCTTCTTGCGATGCCGAACCCAACTGGCCCAACGAATGAGGAGTTACGCATGTTGATTAGATTCCTTAGACGAGCAGCCAATGAGTATAAGGCGGGGATTTGGGATTACGTTGCTGACTTACTTGAGAAACCGACTAGGCAGAGGGTTGAGGTTAATGTAGGTAGGATAAACAGGCTCGTCAATGACGGTGATGTTGTTGTGGTGCCGGGTAAGGTGCTTGGTCATGGTGTATTGAACAAGAAGGTCACGATAGCCGCCTGGTCCTTCTCCAAGGGTGCCCTTGACTCCATAAAGAAGGCTGGCTCTGAGGCGATATCAATACCTGAGTTGGTTAGGCGGAATAATAGGGGTAGTAATGTTAAGGTTATTATGTAAGGTGGTGTTGATGAGCAGTAGGGTTATTGAGGCTGGTAGGAACCCGCCATCGCCTAATGAGGTCGTTGTTGATGCCACGAACCACGTGGTTGGTAGGCTAGCTTCCGTAGTTGCCAAGTGGGCTTTGGAGGGTAGGAGGGTTGTTATTGTCAATGCCGAGAGGGCGGTTGTTACGGGCGACTTCAACATGGTGCTTAATTGGTACAAGGCAAGGATTAGTGAGTGGTTGACACATTACAACCCCGAGAAGGCTGGTCCAAAGATACCTAGGAAGCCTGATAGGATTTTGAGGAGGGTGATTAGGGGGATGTTACCAAGGAAGAGTAGAAGGGGTAGGGAGGCACTTAGGAGGGTTAGGGTCTTCATGGGTGTTCCACCGCAGTACGTCAATGCCGATAAAGTAGTCATAAAGGGCGCCCTACTATCGATAAGGCCCGGTGCCAAGTACGTAACGCTTGAGGAGCTTTGGAAGCACATAGAGCCCAAGCGCTATGAGGAGTGGGTTAGGGCTAGGGAGACTTGGGAGGCGAGGCTTAAAAAGGCTCAGGGTAAGGGTGGTGGTGAATGAGTGAGCAGCAAACTAACACATCGGCGTTGCCGAGGACTATACCTAACACGACTACGCAGGAGATCGCCGGCTTAAGGGTTGTTATTGCTGTTGGTAAGAAGAAGACTGCCATTGCTAAGGCGGTCATTAGGCCAGGTATTGGTAGGGTTAGGGTTAACGGCATACCGATTGAGGTATGGCCTATAGAGATGGCTAGGATGAGGATGATGGAGCCGCTGCTCCTGGCAGGTAAGTCCTTGGTGAGTAAGGTCGATGTTGATGTCACAGTTAGGGGTGGTGGGTTCATGGGCCAGGCAACTGCGGTGAGGATGGCAATAGCCAGGGGGTTGGTTGAATACTTCCAAAACACGGAATTACTCAGGCTTTACATGACCTATGACCCATCAATGATTAAGGGAGATCCAAGGAGGACGGAGCCGAAGAAACCAGGTCTTAAGCATGCTAGGAGTAAACGTCAGAAGGCCTATAGATGATTGTAAGAACGAACTCCAAACCCAACATACTCTCTCCCTTCGGTAGGGACAGTATTTATACCACAGCATTCATGTTCTATTATGCCAACACTATGATTGAGGTGCTTCGCAAAAGCAATTTAAAGGGGTAATAATTCCTGGAAGTTGCATGATTGTTCCAATAAGGTGCTGGACCTGTGGGAGACCGCTTGGGCATCTTTGGGAACCATTTAGGCAGAGGGTCCTTAAGGGTGAGAATCCAGAGAAGGTGCTTGATGATTTAGGCGTTACGCGTTATTGCTGTAGGAGGACTCTCCTTGCCCATATTGAGTTGATAGACCAGGTTCTCGAGTATTCTAGGATTGAAACGGAGTAAAGAGTAGGTCGTACTTACTACCGGTGCTATAGTGCTCTTTATCTATTTGTATTGTTACTTTTGATACTCTCAGTGGGTGTTAAGATTTAAATATAGGTGATTTCGGCACGAACCTAATGGAGAGACCGCAACAGCCCATGAAAGTATTGCAAAAGATGGTTGGTAAGCACGTAACTGTGAAGCTCAAGAACAATAGAGTACTAAGGGGCGTTCTGGTCAATTACGATGATTGCATGAACCTAATACTTGATGAGGGTGAGGAGATGGATCAGAAGGGTGAGAATGTGGTTGTTAAGTACGGTAGGTTAGTAATTAGAGGCACACAGGTGTTGTATATAACGTCTGAGGAGACCATGGGGTGATGGGCATGGCAAGAACCATAACAATAAACACGATCAATAGAAAACCCGTCTCAGAGCTAAACGTGGAATTGGTGGAGAGGAAGGGCCTCGGACACCCTGACTACATTGCCGATGCATCGGCCGAAGCCGTCAGCAGGGCCTTGTCCAACTATTACCTTGAGAAGTACGGCGTGATACTTCATCATAATGTTGATAAGGTTCTTGTTGTTGGTGGTCAAGCAAATCCACGGTTTGGCGGTGGCGATGTACTGCAACCCATATACATATTGGTCGCTGGCAGGGTCACTACGGAGGTTAAAACCGCCACAGGTGTTGAGAAGGTACCTGTTGGCCCAATAATAATATCATCAATTAAGGAGTGGATTAAGGAGAACTTTAGGTTTCTCGATCCAGACAAGCACGTCGTTATTGATTATAGGGTTGGTATGGGATCCACAGACCTAGTCGGTGTCTATGAACTTGGTGTTAAGGCCGTTAAGGTACCACTCGCTAACGATACATCGATAGGTGTTGGCTTCGCGCCATTAACAGATACGGAGAGACTCGTGCTTGAGACCGAGAGGCTACTTAATTCAAGGGAGTTTAAGGCAAAATTACCTGAGGTTGGTGAGGATGTGAAGGTCATGGGCCTAAGGGTTGGTAAAGATGTGAAGTTAACAATAGCGTCAGCATTAATATCATCACTCATTAAGGATAAGGATCACTACCTAAACGTTAAGGAGGAGGTAAAGAACAAAGTCCTAGACCTAGCCGCTAAAATAACGCCTAACTTAACCGTAGACGTCACGGTGAATGCAGCCGATAAGCCCGAGCACGGGATATATTACATAACGGTCACAGGTACGTCTGCAGAGCATGGCGATGATGGAGCCGTAGGCCGTGGTAATAGGGCCAATGGGTTAATAACGCCCATGAGACCAATGACTATGGAGGCCACGGCTGGTAAGAACCCTGTTAGCCACATAGGTAAGTTATACAATGTGCTTGCTAACAAGATTGCCGAGAGAATCTATGGTGAGGTTAAGGGATTGAGAGAGGTCTACGTCTATTTATTAAGCCAGATTGGTAAACCAATAAATGAACCATTAGTAGCTAATGTAGAGTTGCTGACAGAGTCTGGCGCTGAATTGACTGGCGAGGTGAAGAGTGAGGTTGAGGGTATCGTCAATGAGGAATTGGAGAACATAACGGCATTAACCGATTTAGTGGTTAAGAACAAAGTAACCCTGTTCTAACTAAATACTTCTCAAACGCCTATACTCATTAATCATACGCCTTAAATAATCCTCATCAACAGCACTTAGTAATTCCTTACCAAGTGATTCCATGGCGCTATTGATTACTGACCCATCAATAAACACGACCTTGTTTACTACACCATTATAAACAATACCTAGGGGAATAACCCTCAAACCCCTCTTCCAAATGGGTCTTAATATATTCTTGTCATTAACATCAATTAATACTATGGAACTTACTCCAGCGCTTATCAACTTATCAATACCTACGCGCGTAAGCTCGCCTAGGGTCATGAGGGGGATGGCATTACGCATCTGGGCGATAATGTTTATATCAAGGTCCTCATTAAACCTTATTAGCACGTATTTACTACCCCTTATGTAATCCACGAAATCCTCCACAAATCTTCTGAGGCTATCCTCAAGCTCCATAACTTTACGTCTGTACTTCTCAACATCGCCCTCCAGAATCTCAACCCTGGCTGACAAAGCCCTAACTAATTGATCCTTCCTGGCTTCTAGATCGTAATTACTTAATAGCTCCTCAACCTTCTCCTTGGTTTCCATGTATAGTTTATTGAGCCTTTCAACTTCGGCATTTAATGCCCTTATCATCCCCTCATACTCACTGCGAATCCTATCGCACTCGCACTCACACCTCTCCTGCTGCACAACCTTAACCTCCTGTTGCGGTTGTACCTCGATTTTCCTACTCGCCTCATCAACTGCCTGCTTTATGGGCATCCCCTTAATGACCAGAGCCTTAGCCTCATCAATAACCCTAGCAATGCTCCTCCTGACCTCATCCTCAACCCTATCAAGCTTAGGCTTTAACTGCATAAATGACTTATAAGCGGCAGCGAGCGCATCCCTCATGTGTGGATCCTTAACCACAATGCCCTGCTCACGGGATACCTTAACGACTATCTCACTCTTTTCGGAGATGCTTAGGTCCTTATCTGGGTAGTATAGCACCGCACCGATCATGGCGGCTAACTTCTTTGCGTAATCAGAGGGTTTGGCGGTGTCCACGGCAACGAGTATTGGTGTTCCATATTGGTAAACTATCCTGAGAACATGCCTCCTGCTAAGGTTCTTACCGCTATGTAGTGTTAATACATTACCATTCATGTCGAGTATTGCCAAGCCCGTAACTATGCCAGGATCTATACCAACAATGAGCTTTCTGTCCTTAATAGCACCACCAACCTCAACGGCTTCAGTCTCTGTAAGGCTCGCGAACTTTATTGAGTCACTCGGTACGGATTCTACAATTACCTTAACATCCATGCTCCTACGCGGCTTTATTATCGACCTTATGGTGGTTCTGTCGGCGTAAGCTATGAAAACCACGGATCTTAAACCCTCACTCTCTGGCGCTATGAACATGTCATAATCAATACCACCCTTCTCAAGCCTCTCCTTAATCTCTTTAGCTAGATACCTAATCCTATGCGCAATATTCCTCTCAAACCTATTCCTACTCATACCACCTGGTGTGGTTGATATGGAAGCCTTGATCACAATCCTAGTCTCCGGCTCATAAACCTTAACAATAGAACCAACACCCATTGAGCAAAGCCTTGCCAGGTACTCCGCGGTCGTGTCCGGATCAAGCTTACCGATGCTCAGTCCAAAGTACTTATTAACAAGGACCTCCATCGACTCCTCCGTATCTGGGCTAACCCTAGTTACTTGAACCAGGTAAACGTTGAAGGGCAGCCTACCCAACCTCTTAATTATGCCGGGGCTTAACTCCATCACCTCACCAATATTATCAACAGCAATCGCGCTCGGCCTAATCCTCTTAACAATCCTTATCAAATCCTGCGGATCAACAGTGCCCCTCTCGATAATATCACCATTATTAAATACGGCGTAGGAAAACCTCCTACCATTAATATCAATCCCAATTATGGGACCTGACGCTAATCTCTCAATGAGCACAATAATTAATTATGTATAGGCTTATTACCTTAACTAACACATTCATGTTCAATAATCCTCGAACTCCTCCTCACCCTCAGACCCCATCAATTCACCAAGTCCCTCACTACCAAGAAGTTCCTCCAAAGCCTCCTCAAGACTCTCCTCCTTAACCTCAACACCACCAATAACGTAATTAAAGACCTCCTCAACATCAACATCAAGGCCGAACCTACGTACAAAGAACCTAGTCACGTTGAGTATATCCTTATGGAGCAGGTCTAGGGCACCAACCGCATTCCTCGGAACCCACTGGGGCCAGTCTATTATGTATGGTTTATTATCATCCAGACTAATCATTACATTAAACTCGCTGAGGTCACCGTGCACAATACCCACATCCCTAAACATTTTCCTAACATCCTCAATAATTCCCCAGTAAACATCCTCAGCATCATCGACTTCGTTAACCTCGGATAACAATGCACCGTTTATGTAGGACATGACTACCGTATGCCTGTTAACGGTTATTGGTTTAGGAACGCTAAGTCCAGCATTGTATGCGAGGACAAGCGCCTTATACTCCGTGTGCGCCGATAACCTAGACTCATAAAGCCAGGTTATGTGCCTCCTATCGCCAATCCAAGCCCTAAACCTCTTAATCTGCCTAAAGCTAGTCCTACCAAGCCTATGAAACTTAAGGACAATCTTTCCACCACCAATGGCATCGCCCGCGTACACGTCGGACTCCTTACCAACACCAATCGGTGTAGGGCTCAGTGCCTCTACAATACCCCTCTTCGCTAACGTATGCAGCGCCAGTGCGTCATAGCCCATGAACGTTAACCTATAGCCAGTGTAATTACCCCTATACCTAATGACCATACCTAGGGAATTGAGCCTCCTCAGTGATTTACCAATCAACTCCTCAGGCTTCTTACTCCAATTAACGATTACGTCAAGTGGTACGAACTCAAACTTCCTATGACCAATCTCTATAATCCTGAGTACCCTGAGATCAAACGCATCCAATTGATCGTAAGCATTGACTATATTCCTGATACTCAACAAATTAATACCACCGGGAAACCCCTAATTAAATCAAACCAAATAATGAAGAACAATGAGGGAAAATATTATTAAGGAGAATTATAATCGATAACCGTGTCTGGTTCAGTACCGAGGCAATTAACCATCAAGCAAAGCCTACTAGCTGCAATCAGCACAATGCTTGTTTGGGGCCTTGAGTACTACGACATAATACTCTTCGCATCGCTGGCACCAATACTCGAGATTTACTTCTTCCCATCAAAGTCAGCCATAATTAGCGCAATAGAGACCTGGGGAGCATTCGCATCAACATACTTCGTCAGACCCATAGGGGCGATGATCTTCGGCTGGATCGGTGATGTTCACGGTAGGAGGGCAGCCACCATCATAGACGCAGCACTTGTCGGTTTAGCAACATTATCCATAGGGTTATTACCGACATACACCACAGTAGGCATTGCAGCACCCGTATTGCTGTACACCATGAGGATGCTGCAGGGTATTGGACTTGGCGGTGAGGCTGGCGGTGGTGCCACATGGGCCCTGGAACTAACGCCAAGGAACATTAGACCATACATAAACGGTGTCATGTACTCAGGCCTCTCCTGGGCTGTATTCTTAACATCCTTTGTAACCCTGAGCGCAAAATCCATAATGCGTGAATCCTTTGCCATAATTGGCTGGAGGATATTATTCGTAACGGGTGCCATACCTGCGCTCATAGCCCTAATCATTAGATTATGGGGTTCGGAATCCATGGAATGGCTTGAACGAGTTAAGACCCGTGGGGTGGTTAAGGTACCACTTAGTGTCGTTTTATCGCGGTATTGGATGCCTTTCATAGCTCTGATCCTAATAAATCTAGGATTAACGATTTACTACTACGGCGGATCTGGGTATTGGCCCTACGTAATGCGTGATATAGTTGCGCCAAAACTCGGCCTACCGCCAGATAAAGCCTACACATGGGCCCTGGTGCTCGGTATGTATGGTGGCATTGGCGCAGTTATTGGTGAATTACTTAGTGGTTTCCTCATAAGGCTCGTGGGCATTAGGTCATCCTTCATAATACCATCCACATTAATGCTTTTGCTAAGCCCACTTATAGTGTACCTAGCGTTCACGATGAACCCACTATCGATATACACAAGCCTATTAATGGGCATATTATTCGGCCTAACGGCAGCACCCCAAACCCTATACTTCACGTCCATATTCCCGACAGAGATTAGGTGGAGCGCGGTTGCCTTTGGTTGGAACATAAATGCGTCGATAGGGCCTTTAACCACTGCAGCGCTACTGTTCGCCTTGGAATATTCACCAAGCTCCCCATTTATGATCGCCATCTATGGATCGGTAATAATGGTCATGGGAGCATTATTGGTGGCGCTTGGGTCGCTAATAAGGGTTAGGGAGTATTGAAGATCCAGGGTATTTAACGACTAACGCTTTTTAAATAATGCTCAAAGGCAATAAGCGCTAGGTATTGCTCATTGGTTATTGACAATTCATCATTATACCTACCCACTAACTCAATGGCATCATCAGCACTAAGCCCCCTCCTATACATTAAGTAGGCGGCTATAACCGTTGGTGAACGACCAATACCAGCATGGCAGTGAACAAGTACAGGTTTTCCACTCATTATGTTCTTATCAATCCAGGTAACAATACTGTAGAGTTCATCCTCAGGTGGTGCATAACCATCCCTCGTTGGTACGTGCAGGTAATCAATACCAAACCTATGTAGGGTATTCACGTAGTCGTTGAAGTCCCAACCCTCCAGTGCGAATTCCCATTCCTCGACCAAGATAACCACAGCCCTGATCCTCATTCTATACCACATGGCCACCGTATCCTCATCAAGAGGCATTGATGAGCCGGCTAGGGCTCCCTCAATTACCCAATACGGGAACTTAACCATCGACAAAAACAATGCCGGGCCACTTTAAACTATACTGTCTCTATAATTACCGTTGTGTCATAGACATAGGTTATTGATTTATAATTATCTGAATAATTATTAAATTACCGATAACAACGCCTTTAAATAATACTGAAAAACAACACTAGTTATGACAGTATTCAGAATACTACGAGTAGACCTATCCCGTGAACACTTTAGTGAGGAGATAATCAAGGAGGATCTCCTAAAGAAGTTCCTTGGCGGTAGGGGTTTAGCAGCCTACCTAGCCCTTAAGGAGATACCAAGGGGCATAGATCCATTTGATCCAAGCAATAAGCTCTACATATTCTCAGGTCCATTGAGCGGCATAGCCACAATATCGTCAAGTAGGATTAACGTAACAACAAGGTCACCACTGACTGGGGTGTATACGCACTCAAATGCTGGTGGCAACTTCTCATACTGGCTTAGGAGGTCGGGTTATGATGGCTTAATAATCGAGGGTAAGGCTGACGAACCAGTCTATCTCGTTATTAAGGATGGAGAACCAAAGCTTAAGCCAGCCAAGCACATTTGGGGTAAGTGGACTGGTTCTGCCACAAAGGCTTTGCTTGAGGAGAATGGCTTCCCACCGGATGAGACGAAGGCTGGTGTTGCCGTTATTGGACCTGCTGGTGAGAACCTCGTTAGGATCGCTGGGATTAGGTTCAGTGATTATGAGAGGTTTGCTGGTAGGGGTGGTGTTGGTGCCGTTATGGGTAGTAAGCTACTTAAGGGAATCCTTGTGTGGGGCACAAGGGACCTGTATAAGGAGGTTGTTGATAGGGCTAGGTTCATGAAGGTGAACAACGACATAGTTAAGAGGATAGCTACCCACGACACGACAAAGACGCTTCATAAGTACGGTACGAACGTACTAATGAACATAGTACAGGCAATAGGCGCCTTACCGCACTACAACTTCGGCGGCACTGGTAAACTTAAGGACGTGACCCCAGTCAGTGAGGAGTACATTAAGGATCATTACCCAACGGAGGTGCACGGATGCTACAACTGCCCTATCGGCTGTACCCAAATGCCCGTCGTTAAGTCAGGCCCGTTTAAGATAAGTACTACTGAGAAGTACGTGAAGCAGGAGTATGAGAGCACGTGGTCGCTTGGGCCAAACATTGGTTTAACAGACCCTGAGGCAAACATAAAGCTGCAGAAGTTGGCTAATGAACTTGGTCTAGACTCAATAAGCTTAGGCAATACCCTGGCAATGGCTGTTGAGCTTGTAAAGAACGGTAAGCTCAACCTAGATGTCGACTGGGGCGATGCGGGCGCGCTAGAGTACTTAGTATACAAGATAGCCTATAGGGATGGTGTTGGGGATGACTTAGCCGAGGGCGATTATAGATTGGCCGTTAAGTACGGAATGCCACAGTTATTTAGTGGGTCAAGAGGCCAAGGACTACCTGCCTACGACCCAAGAGCCCTCAAGGGATTTGCGCTGGCTTACTACACCGCGAATAGGGGCGGTGACCATCTAGAGGCTTACACACCGACGTGGGAGATCTTCGGTGTCCCTGAGAAGGTTGACCCATTCTGCGAAACCCAGGAGTGCATTGAGAAGCAGGCAAGACTTGTTAAGTGGAACCAGGATCTATTCGCCGTTGTTGACTCAACAGTGTTCTGCAAGTTCGAAAACCTAATGCCAAATATAGACACTGAGAAGGACCTCGCAGACCTATATAACGCAGCCTTCGGTTGGGACTTGACACCACAGGATGTTTTGAGTATTGGCGAGAGGATATTCAATGTAGAGAGGCTGCACTGGGTTAGGGAGGGTAAGTGGGTTAAGGATGAGTTGCCGCCTAGGATGAGGGAGCCAATACCTGATGGCCCGGCTAAGGGTCATTCAGCAGCTAAGATATTTGATGAGGGCATTAAGGTTTACTACAAGTTGAGGGGTTGGGTTGATGGTAAACCGACCAGGGACACGTTGAAGAGGCTTGGTCTTGAGGAGTTTGATTACCTGCTGTGATTATCTTTAATCTATTAAAAATTCATTTAAAAAATCATTGTTGCTTGTTTAATTCGTTTCTAATCCTTATGGCCTCCCTGAGCACCCTATCCTTTATCTCCTCACCGTCAGCATTGCCGTCAGCAAGAACCTCGATTATTGCCTGATACATGCTTGTGCTCTGCCAGGTCTCGCCAACCCTAACCCTGACATCCTTGACACCGCCATTCCTGAGTTTATCCCTGATCCTCTCCTCGAAGATCCAGGGATCGATGCTAGACGGCAGGTCGACCCTAGCCCTGACGCGTTTAAAGGGTGAGGCGTTTCTATGAATTAGAAGGGCGTCAAGCATTACGTAGTTGGGTATCGTGTACAACCAACCACCGTCACTAATGACCTCCGTAAACATTAGGGTTATGTTCTTGATTGTCCCCGTGAAACCATTGGGTAACCCCTCGTGTGGGTACATAACCCTAATCACGCCATATCTGTCTAACATAAATACTCATCGTTAAGGTTTGCCAACAATGCTTTTAATTTAGGCATAGCTATATTATTTACGTCTCGATCCTCAGCAGACCTCTTGTCGCTATTGACTAATCAAATGTGATAATTCATGTCCTGCTTCATACCTTATTGCTTAAGCAATACACACATCTGTACCGTGATTACTGCTCTTTAAATGGCAGTTAATAATAACAATAAGCGGTACCACAGCAAGTGTAAGCTTTAATAGTGGAACGCCTATTGATTTCACGTGCATGGAAGGTAAAACATTAGTCTTTGGCGTTCAGTATAGCGGTATTATCGTGATAACGAGCAGTTAGATATACCCATTCGCGGTAACAGTCAGTTCATAACATAAGCGCTCCTATCAAAATTATTTTTTCTGTTTAATACCCCTTTATAACAGCCCTTACGCATGCAATTAATGGATAACCAAAGAGCCGACTACTCGAAGAGGGTTTATCAGGAGGACCTTAGCTCAATATCTAAAGCCGTGATACGTGGACGGTGTAGGTCAGAATTCGATAAATACTTGGTAAATTACTTATCGTTACTGAACTAAAGCCCGTAACTCGATCGAGTAGGTTTAAAATACGAGAGATGTATTTCTATTCTTATGCCAGTGTTATTTTTGGTAGTTTCTCGATTATTTTTCTCGGTACGTGTTGTTGTATTAGGTGTTTGTTGTGGTTGTAGTTGCTCTTCATTAGTATTGCGTGTGCGATTGGCGTTGTCGTCTTGTGTTTGATCCACAGTGGCCTCTTGAGTTTGTCGATGACGATTAGCTTGTGTATTGCGTGCAAATAAGCTATGTTCCTGAGGACCTCGTAGTCATTATTGGCTTTTAAAGGCACGGTTGTTGGGTCTGCGTTGACCACCTTGAACCACCTCCTATCGAAGCCCAGCCTATTGAGTATGAAGAACACCGAGTGCCCAAGCCCAGCCGGGAACGCAGTCAACACGCGGGTCCTAACCACCCTAGAGTTCTCCTCGGTCAGGAAATCCCTAACAGCCGAGAGTCTCGAATAACCCCACTTAACAACCTTAACCTTAACAATAAATTCATCACCACCATTCTCAATAGTCACATCAAACACGCCAAGGGACACCCTGGCCTCCAAGCCAACTAAGTAAAAGCTCCTCACGTCCTTTGGATAAAGCGTTATCAAGCCCCTATGCACTCCCATACAGCCCTCGCCTCGTTGGCGAATTGTGCGTAGCTGAACCCCTGCCTCTCAATAACCCTAACCACATCATCAACCCTACCAGGGGCAACAGCCTCAACGCACCTCCTGAGCGTCACCGCGTTGGGCTTTGGTTGTACGTTCACATCCACCTTCACGGGCATCATCGTCATCCCAGCCCCAAGGCACTCCTTCATCTTCGGCGTTGTCGGCTTTATGATAGCCATTGCCGTGTGTATGTCCCTCCAGTGCTCCTCCAACTCAGCCTTCGTCCTTATTCCGGGCACATCCTCCTCACCCAATGCGTACTTGTACGTCGGCCTCCTCCTGAGGACGTCCATGAAGCTTATGAAGGGTATCGGGAACTCTATGAAGATCTTGTCCTCACTCCAAACGTCGG
>Ga0081534_100253_pt1 | contig 18334 bp, 35 predicted proteins | sample MonGeyMetagenome_FD_71019 | JGI IMG/M metagenome (GOLD analysis project Ga0081534, IMG submission 71019) | Hypoxic/sulfidic aquatic microbial communities from Monarch Geyser, Yellowstone National Park, USA - MG (SPAdes) v1 (version 2) | ecosystem: Environmental > Aquatic > Thermal springs > Hot...
CAGATCTCCAGTGCCTCCCTGGCGTCAGCGTCGACCGTGACCTCGACCGAGGGCCCGAAGCGGTCGAGCGGCGGCCCGACCGGCTCGACCTTCACGTTGACCACGTTCCCGCCGGCCGCCCTCACCATGCGCGCGGCCTCGATCATGATCTCCTTCGCCGCGTCGCTCATGCCCCTCCCCCCAGCAGTGATCTCCCATCACCGACACCGTGATGCGGTTGCCGTAGTCGTCGAGGAACCGGACCTTGATCGTGGGGTGGCCCGAGCGGCGGCTCACCCTTATGTTCGTCAGCCTCCACGTGGAGGGGTCGCCGTCGTAGCGCGCCGGCAGGAACCCCTTCACCTCGTAGCGCCCGCCCCTGATGCACTCCAGCAGCCTCCAGCCGTCCTCGTCCTTCACGAGGTCCTCCCAGTACTCGGCTATCGCCATGAGGGCGCGCGCTATCGCCGCCTTGTGCCTGACCTCCCTCATCGCCCTCCTACTCCATATCTCCTCCCCGTCCTCGCTCACGCTCCCCCCTCCTCAGCCTCAGCGCTCATCCGAGCACCTCCCTCCGAAGACCTTGCGCGGGTCGACCCCGCCCTCGAAGTACCTGCCCACCTCCTCGGCGCTCAGCTGCTCCGCCGTGACCTTCTCGCCGTTCCTGCTCAGCCGCAGGACCGTGAAGTCGTAGTCATCCGCCACCAGCTCGAAGAGCACATCGATGGAGTGCGTCGACATCACGATCTGCTGGTGCCAGTCGGCCACGTTAGCCGCGATCGATGCCGTCAGCGCGGGGTGCATCGAGCTGCCGAAGTCGTCCAGGAGCACCGGCCCGCGCCGGCCCGCCTCATGGTGGAGGTCATAGATCGCGAGGAAATAGCGCACCCCGCGCGACAGGGACGAGGGCGATGCATCCTTCAACTCCCGCGACAGGATCCTGTACTCCGCGAATCCTCTCAGGAGCTTGGACAGCCACGCCTTGTCCTCGGCGTTGTCCTCCCACTCCTTCACCGCCCGGGCCACCGAGTCATCGTCCACCAGCACCGATCTGTACTCCCCGGATCTGAACTCCCCACACCTGCTGAACACCGCCTTCCCGCCTTCATACTCGAAGTAGGAGGCCGAGCCCCTGCCGGTCACCTCGATCGACGTCGTGTACCCCGATGGAATGGAGCCCTTCCTCAGGCACGGCGCATTGACCGTGGTTCCCTCCAGCACGCGATGCAGCGCCCTGAGCACCGTGGTCTTGCCGGAGCCGTTCAGCCCTATCAGCACGGTGAACTTCGACAGCGGCAGCGGCCTGGGCGTGGTCAGCCCCTGGAAATTCGTGAAGCTGACGCTGCGGATCACGGCGCGCCCCCCCTCAGCCTCAGCTCCGCGACCTCCTCCTCGACCCGCTCCAGCCTCTCCTCCAGGTCCAGCACGACCTCTTCAAGCGTCTTCAGCCTGTCCTCCAGCCTCCTCACGCGCTCATCGCTGCTCCCGCTCATGCTTCCTCCTCCCGCACTTCTTGTTCCACGGGTGCCTCGCGCACCTGGAGCGCCTCCTCTCCTCGGCTCCCTTTCCTCCCATGCCTCTCCCACCCCACGAGCCAGTGCCCGCAGCGCGGGCACCGCTTGGGGCTCGCGACCTTGGGCTCCCACTCGTACCCGCAGTGCGGGCACTTCATCCTCCTGCGCTCAGCGCTCATCGACGACGACATCAGCAGGAGGCGGTATTAAGCCTTCCGGTCCGGATGAAGTGAGAGAAAAAAGGGGAGGTGGAAGGGGGAGCCGAGCCGATCGATCAGGCGGTCTCGGGCTTGATGTAAGAGACGGGCTCGCGGACCTTCTCGGGTAGCTTCTCGCCCTTGCTCCGCTCCTTCTCGGTCAGATCCTCGTACTCCTTCACGACCGGCTTTATGGTGTCGAGCATCGCCTTGCTGAGCGCGCGCCTGAAGTACGGCAGCTCCACGGCGAGCGTCTTGACGCGCTTCCCGCCCACGTACCTTATGACCGGGCGGGCCGGCGTTCCCTCAGCTATGCCATCGTAGTGAGCCCGTGTAGCCGGCGCCTTACCCTCATCAGCAGCCTTCTTCAGCTGATCATTTATGGCCTTGACGTTGGCGCTGGTGTGGTGGGTGTGCCTCTGCCTTATGACGAACGTCCCGTCCGACTTGACGTACAGTATCCACGGGATGTTCTTGAATCCCATTTTCTTTCGCCTCACCACCCCATGGACGTGGGACATATTTAAATTGTTCACGTGGCGTTAATTGAATGCATTAGCCGCATTATCGCAATGCATGTTTATTAGGCCGCGGCGCGCAGCGCGCACGTGCCCCGCGAGGCGAAGCGCGACAGGTGGACCACGATATCAGTGCGCATGAGCACCTATCGCCTGCTGCTGGAGGTGCAGGGCGCGATGCAGCTGGTCGACGGGCGCCGCTACACGCTGGACGACGTGCTGAGGAGGATGGCGCGCGCCGTGACCATAGAGATCTCGCATGCCATCGACAGGGTAAAGGATAAAGCGATCAGGGAGGCGGAGGAGGATCGTGGGCTGGAGCGAGGAGGAAGAGGAGGAGAGGATCCGCCGCGCCGAGGCCGTGGACAGGCTTCTGTCCCGCGCGCAGCGGCTCATAGCCTACAAGTACATGTTCTTCAGCCGCCGCACCTACCTCGTGGGCCGCATCGACGAGAAGCTGGACAGGATAGCCGACGAGCTGGGCATGTACGGGGTGGACGGGCGCAGGCTCATAAGGGAGATGGAGGAGCGGCTCAAACTGAAGTACGGGTGGAGGTAGATGCCGGACCGCAGGACCCACAACCGCGCGGCCCGGATCCTGCTCGGCGCCAGGGAGAGGGACGCCGACCGCGTGAACTCGCTGATCGATCACAGGCTGGCGCTCGCGCTCCTCGGCCCGGAGCACAGGAGATTCGGCCACGATTTAATGGGCGCGGCGCTCGTGGCGCTGACATCCCCCAACCCGCACGAGGACCTGAAGATCTGGGCCCTGCACGTCCTCCTCGACAGGGCCCCGCGTAAACTCCAGCGCCTGCTCGCGCTCCTCCTCGCCTAGGGCACGCCGCTCCAGCTGCTGAACTGGTAGCCGCTCGCCGGGTTGGCCTGCAGCTTCACGTACGCGCCGACGGGCACGGCCCAGCTGTTGGACTGCCCAGCGTTCACCGTGCCGACCTGGCTCCACGTGCTGTTGTCCGGCGAGACGTAGACCGTCACGCTCCCGCCCTGCCCGGCCGTGACGGTGAGCGTCGCCGTCTCCGTGATGTGGATCGTCACGGTCGTCGGCCCTGATATGTACGTCGACGTCCCGCCCTCTATGTACCCGCTCGCCGACGCGCTGAAGTTGTAGGTGTACCCCGGCTGGAGGTTCGGGGTCACCTGCCCCGAGCTGTTGGTCGTCGCGCTGATGGGCGAGACGAGCGGCCCGCCCGTGATCGTCACGGTGGCGTTCGGCACCGGGTTGTTGAACTGATCAACGACCTGCACCGTCACCCGCACGGTCGCGGGGAGGAAGCTCGCGGTGATGCTCACGCTCCCCGCGGGCATCTGGAAGGTGACCGGGTTCTGGGTCGAGCTCACGGTCGCGGGATGGACCTCCCGCTATTTAAGCTCCACCACGGAGCAGCTGTATGGGCTCCTCCAGGTTGCGCTGTATGCAGTAGCGTATCGTCCTCTTCATGTCGCGCCACGCCCTGTCGCACGTGCCCGGGTCCGGGCAGTCCCTGTCCCTGTAGAGCCAGTACTCGCGCTCCTCCTCGTCGTACGCCCTCCACGGCGGCTCCATGTCGTTGAGGCGGCGCTCGAAGTCGTCCAGCAGGTAGCGCATGAGCTTCCCGCAGTCCTCGTCGAACTCGCAGTAGACGATGTAGGATGTGTAGAGGCGGTGGATGCAGTCGCGGACTAGGCGGATGCGCTCGGCGTACTCCTCCTCGTTCATGTCACCGGCCTCCTCCCGCAGTACTCGGCATATTCCTCGCACGCCTCTATGGGCCCTAGGCAGAGGACGCGTCCGCCTCTGGACCTCATGTATGCGGCGAAATCCCTGGCATCCTCATATGATTTCTCCCAGAAGCACTTGATATTGCCGGCCGGGGTGACCACCACGATGACGGGCCGCTCCTCCGGCAACAGCTGGAGCGGGCGGGCGCTCCGCCTGACGACCGGGAGCCGTGGACCCCCGCGGACGGCCGCCTGCCGCGGGAGCGGCGGTGCCTCGGCCTCACCTCCTCTCACGAGGGCACCCTCCTCGGGCCTCTTCTCCTCGGGCTGCGGCTTCGGCGCGGGCAGCTGCAGCGGGCGCTTCGAGAACTCCTCGTAGAGGCGGTCCGCGCACTCCTCCAGGTCCTCCAGCGTCTCGGCCCTCTCGGCGCACTCGACCGTGAAGCGCCAGTACTCGCTCACCCTGAGCGGGTGCCCCAGCCTCGCCTCCAGCCTCCTGAGGACGGCCTCTATCTCCCTCTCGCTGGGGCGCCGGGGCCGGGGCTGAGGCGGCTGTGCAGGAGGAGGTGGCGCCTGCGGCGGAGGCTGCGGCTGGGCGGGCGGCTGCTCGGGCAGGTTCAGCGCGCCCAGTATGCCCTGTATCTGCCTCTCGGTGAGGCCCCGCTTCAGGAGGGCCTCCCGCAGGTTCCTGGCGATGTCGCTCGGCCTGTAGCCGGCGTTGAGCGCCGCCTCTATGCTCCTCGCGACCTCATCCAGTATCTCCCGGCGCGCCCTCTCCTCCGGCTCCTCCGGGCGCCACCTGAAGACCGGGTACTCCCTCTCGAACCTCTCCAGGTTCTCGGCGAGCGTGAGCGACGAGTCGGCCAGGCCCTCCCAGTCTATGACCCCGATCGGGGCGCCCGGGTTCCACTCCCTGAAGTAGTACTGGAGGCACCTGATGAGCCTCTCCCTCGGCAGCCGGGCGCTGTACGGGCACGGGCCGGCCGACGACACGCGACGCTCCGCGCCCCACCTATATAAGCGTCGCCACTACCTGATCACGGCCACGATCACCGAGGCGAGCGCCGCCAGCCCGGATATGAGCCCGGCCACTGCGGCGACCTGATACCACTTGAACCGGGAGCTCGCCTGATTCGCCCTGAGCTGGGTCTCGACCGCCGTCAGCCTCTGCGCGAGCTCGGAGTATTTATCGGACATCGCGTCGAGCTTCGACTCGATCCGCTCCAGCCTCTTCAGTATCTGGGCGATGTCCCCGTCGTCCACGTTCGCCGAAACCCCGACGGTGATATATAAGCGTCGCCACGCCCCTACGCCATCCCGACCTTATAGCAGGCGTGCAGCTGATAGGCCACGCTCACCGTCGCCCCGCAGGTGGCCGCGCCGCTGAGGCTGGGCTGGTTGTTCGGGTAGTAGTAGCACGTCTCTGTGCCCGTGCTGACGACGACCTGGTTGACAGTGTAGCTGATGGTCTGGCCGGAGCTGCACTGCACGTTGATCGGCTGGCCGGACGGCGCGCTGTAGGTGGATCCGCCGACAGTGACGGACCACGACACTCCGCTCGGCAGGCCGCTCTCGCTGAACGTCACATAGGTAGTGGGGACCTGCTCGAATATCGCCGTCACCGTGCCGTTCCCGTTGACCGTGATGGTCGTGCTGGGCGAAGTGTAGTCCGCCACGCTTATGTTCCCGCTCACCTGCCACTGGACGAAGGCCCACCCGCTGGACGGCGACGCGGTTATGTTCACGGTCGCGCCCGGCGGATAGTACTGCGTGCCGCTCGGCGTGACGGATCCGGAGCCCGAGGCGCCGAAGGTCACGGCGTAGGTCGTGGGGACCTGGGAGAAGTAGGCCGTCACGCTCACGCCCTGGGAGGGCATCTGGAACGTGATCGGGTTCTGCGTCGAGCTCATGAGGGCACCCCCTGCCAGCCCGCGAAGACGTAGCCGGACTCGGGCGTCGCGGCCAGGGTCACGGTCGCGCCGATCGGCACGTGGAACTCCTGTGAGTAGCCTCCCTGCACCGTCCAGGACTGGCCGCCGATCGTCACGGTCACGCTCCCGCCCTGCGTCGCCGTGACCGTGAGCGTGGAGTAGCCGGGCGGGGCCCTCTTCTTGGTGGCGAGGAGAACCGCGGCCGCTATGGCCGCCGCGACCGCACCGCCCGCCACGACTGTTTTCTTATCGACCACGGCGTGAGGAAAGTGCCTGCACTATAAAAGAAAAGCGCCGGGCTCAGGGCGGGATCGGCAGGCGCCCCTCACGAGAGCGCGTGTCGAACCCCGCCTCGGCCAGGATCGCCTCGATCAGCCTGGCGTAGGCCTCGACCGCGTACTGATATGCGGCGTGGCAGCAGGGATAGCGGTAGGACTCGGCGTAGCGCAGCAGCCGCATGAACCCGTAGAGGTCGTCGGCGCTGTGCAGCGTCCTGGCCTGGCGCGCCAAGATCGGGTCGTCGTCCTTCAGGAGCTCCGCGAGCTTCTCCCGAGTCCGCTGGAGTATCTCCTCGGCCTCAGTCATGCCTCCTTCGCCTCCTCCGGCGTGAGCTCCCGGATAGTGATGTGGCGCTCGCCCTCGCGCCACTCCAGCAGGATCGGCATGCCGCCCCTCCATTTCAGCTCGCGAACCCACTCCACGGGCAATATCACCACGTACCTGACGTGGTCGCGCGGGCCTCCGGAGTGCCACTCCTGGAGCTTGTGGATCCTCCTCATCAACCCATCACCTCCGGCGGCTCGCTCATACCACCCACCTTCCATCTATATAGTAGCCGCGCGACTGGGAAAAAGTGAAGTCGCGGCCGCAACTGTGGCAATGGTACTCGTAGGCGTCGGGCACGCCCTCGCGCCAGGCCACCACGAAGTTCGCGCCCTCGGGGCGCACGAAGTGGCTCCCGCAGTAGGGGCACTTCATGCTGTCACCTCCACGGGAAAGATGTCCACGAACCCTCCCTTAATGCCTACGCTTATTCCTTCACAGTGGTAGAATTTCTTTACCTCGGGGCTGACATCGTCCCTCAGGAGATCGACCAACACAATGTAGCGGCCGCTGTGGAGGGCATCGGCGACGGGCGCGCTGATGCGACGGATCTCATCCATGTACTCGGTACGAAGGCGCCGGAGGACCTCACGAGCGATGCGAACGTGCGTGGGACTAGCGGGGCGTGGAATGTTTACGTCATAACCGATTATCGTCCCGGCCCGTGCCGCCCGGGACAGCTCCCTCAGCGCGGCCTCGACCGCCTCCGCGGGCACCTCCCCGCGGGGGCTCAGCTCGAAGCCCGGCCCCAATACCCGAAGCGGAGCAGTGGTGACGAAATACTTCCATGGATGTGTCGTCTTTGCAGGATCGAACACTACGTCCACTGGCACGGGAAACGCATCGATGACCGCCGGGAAGAAGGCGGAGCTCCACACCTTCACCGCGCCCCGGTCCAGGTGGGCGAGGAGAGTAGCAAGATCGTGCAGGCCCTCGTCCAGATCCGCCCTCGAAATCCTCCCAACCGCAGCGGCGATCTTCATCGCGGCCGCGTCGGCCCATATGGCCGAGCGCGCTCCCTGCACGACATGTAGGGGTATCGATCCTACGAGTCTTATGCTCATGCTTTCACCTCCTTCGCCTTCTCCTCCTCCCATGCGGCGCTGAGCTGCATGAGTCTCAACGCCGGGGTTATCACCCCCTCCGGGGCGGGCCCCAGAGGGATCCAGTAGTATCCAAACCCCCGGGGATCCCAATCATACACCGACATCTCCCAGAGCTTCCTTCCGGAAGGAAGGAACGCATACTCTTCTAATGGAGCGACAAGAACTATTCTCCATCCATCATCTATATACTCCAGCGGGTATAGTCCTTTCCTCACCCTCCGCTTAGACTTATTTATATTCTTTATCAACCTTAGTATATATTTCTTCTTATCTTGCCCCTTCATGCTTCCACCTCCAGCTCCCGGGCGGCCCGGGCACGGGCGCGCTCCATGACCTCGCTGATCCGCTTCGCGAGCTCCTGCCGGGCGGCGCGGGAGACCCCGCGCTGCCGATACACTAGATCCAACAGCTCCGTCTCCGCGTAGCTCAGGATCTCGTCGGCGCGCGTGGCCGGCGTGTCGGGCCGCGTGGGCCACTGCACATTCATGAACTCGCTCATGCGCTCTCAGCCTCCAGGGCGCGCAGGCGAAATAGGAGATTCCCGTGCATCTTTGCCCAGATAAGCCCCACAACATCCGCCACGTCCCCGTCGATGACCTCGTCTTTGGTTACCACTGCCTGCACTCCCCTATTGTCCCTCAGTGGCCGCGCTGTCATGACGACCCGATCCGGATAGAAATATGCGTATCTCACGCCGCCGGCGCTGGCGAAAGTCTCCACGGCGTCCTGTATCGTGGACCTAGTCCAGAACCAAACCTTGCGAACTATCATCTGTCACTCCCCCCCACGTGCGTGATCGTCCACAGTATCATCTTGCTCACAGCGTGCGCGGCACGCTGAAGCTCCTGCTCCCTCGCATGCGCGGCCGCGAGCTCCACGCCGCGCACTAGATGATATGCATCCCGAAGGCGTCCCTCGTCTACGATATCGTGCGCATGATTGATTATTATCGCCATGGTCAGGAACAGCTCGTTATCAATGCGCTCATTACCTGCAGCCGCGCGCTTGAGCGCGCACAGTTGGCGGTGTATAGCGCGCACAGCCGCCGCGGCCTTGTCCGTTGCCTGGGGCTCCGCCGTGACCATGAGCTGGCTCATGCTCTCGCCCTCCGCGGCCACGGGCGCTGTATCGCGTCGCGGAACTCAATCATGTGATAGTCCATCCACGCGCGCGCAGTCGGGGATATAGCCGTGCGCGCGGTACTCCCACCCGCTGATGGGGCTCCCCCACGGCCGCGGGTCCCGCCGCGGGTTCTCCGCCCCTCGTGGGCGCTCATGCGGGTTACCCGTTATACGCCCTAGTATATAAACCTTTTGGCATGCAAACGCGTTTCCACTGTAAATGTAAACTGAAAACACGAATCATTTTCAATCAATGTGAGCCTGTACACTCCAATGCATACAGCGATTTCCCGGTTGAACCGGAAAGTGCCGGAGAGTGCGGGGGACAGGGCCGGAAACGGGCGGAGCCCGCCGCGCGGCGCCGGATAGCCTAGGATCTCCCCGCTATGCGGGGGTATCCATAGCTTTGGAACGCATGGAGCGGATTGGAGCGGAATGGAGCCGGTTGGAGCCGGAATGGAGCGGAATGGAGGGGGCTTTGGAACGCGATTGGAGCTGATTGGAGCGCTATGTGTGGGGGCTTTGGAGCACGATTGGAGTCCAATGTGTGGGGGCTTTGGAACGCAATGGAGCGCAATGGATAATAATGGGGCCAAACTGTACCCCATTGATGGACGAGGATCTTGGCGCTGAGATCCCCGAGGAGCCCCAAGCGGGCGGCGGGAGGCCGGCAATCGAGGAGCGCATCAGGGAGCTCCAAGCTGAGGGGCTGTCCAAGGAGGACATCGCCCTCAGGCTCATGGAGGAGCACTACTCCACGCGCGATATCGTGAAGCTGCTTCACGTGAGCCCGAGGACGCTGAGGAAGCTGAAGGAGGGCGGCGCGACCGCGGAGGCGGCGGCGAAGAGGAACGCGGACGAGGCCGTGATCACGACGGCGGAGGCGACGGCGCTGGAGGAGCTCAAGAAGTGGTCGGGGAAGGAGACCCATGAGCTGCTCCAAGAGCTCCTCGCCCTGGGCAGGCTGCTCTACAGCATGGGGGTTCGCCAGCGGGCCGCGCGCAGGGGCATGCCCCTCCTGGACTACATAGAGAACGCCCTGAACTTCTACGATTTCTGGTACGGGCCGGTCGTGGAGCTGCTGAACATGGGGGTGCTCACGATGGACGGGTTCATAAACGGCGACGCCGTGTGCTACGAGGTGGTGACGCCGTGAGCGTGAGCGACGACATCGACGAGATAAACGACGAGTGGCGCGAGGTGATACGCTACGCGAAGCGGCGCGGCATCGCGCCCGCGGACGTGAAGCAGAGGCTCGCGTCGATGGTGGTCAGGAGGCCCGAGGCGGAGGCCAAGGGCGACGGGACGGCGCTGAAGCTGCCCGTGCCCCTTGAGGAGGAGGACGACCTGATGCGGGACGTGGCGAAGCTTCAGAGGCAGGCGCTGAGGATGAAGATGCAGATGGACCTACTGAGGAGCATGGGGATCCTGAAGGAGGAGGATAAGGGGGACATAGCGGACGTGCTGAAGGTGCTGGCGCTCGCCTCGGCGGGCGGGAAGGGCGAGGAGAAGATGGACGTGAAGGAGATGCTCACATATGTGATCATGATGAAGGCGCTGGGCGGCGAGAAGTCGAGCGACTGGAAGGACCTCATGGCGATCCTCATGCCCCTGATACAGCAGGGCAAGGGCAAGGAGATAGATCCCTTCGCGATCATCGAGAAGATGAAGGAGGTGGAGCGCAGCGCGAAGGAGGAGGAGAGCGAGAAGTGGAAGACGTTCATGGAGATGATGTCCAAGGGCAGCGGCGGGGAGGAGGACTTCCTCGGCCAGGAGGCCAGGAGGCTGATGAGGGAGAGGATCATCGACGCGCTGAGGGAGTCGCTCTACCCGAGCAAGAAGATAGTGACGGAGGGAGGCAAGGTGGACTGGGGAGCCATCGCCGACAAGATCCTGTCCACGATACAGGACGCCGTGAGGAGGATGCCCGTGCAGTCCCCTCCTCCTCCCCCTAGCAGCAGCTTCGAGGCCATGAGCGTGGAGCAGCCGCCGGCGGAGGCCCCAGCGGAGCAGCCTCCGGCCGAGCAGCCGCCAGCGGAGCAGGCTCCGGCCGAGGCCACGGCGGAGCAGCCCGCTCAGCCCGCTGAGTCCCCGCCGCCCCCCTCGCCGAGCGAGGGCGTGGAGGCCGGAGGAGAAGGCTAAATAGCCACCAGAGGGCTCCATCGGCGTGTCGATCGACTGGAAGCGCTACGACGCGCTCCTGAGGAGCGACGACCCGAGGCAGCGCCGCGAGGCCCTCCGCGAGCTCATCACGCAGGGGCTCGCTCAGCTCTCCGAGGCGCAGATACGGGAGGCGGCCAGGAAGCGCCTGAACCTGCTCTACGAGCTCATAGTCCGCGCCCACCTGCGCGACCGCATCGTGGGCCGCGCCGTCGCCCTGGCGATGGCGGGGGTCCTCCAGAAGGCCTGGCCGGACGTGGAGCACGTGCTGATGCATCCCAAGGAGATAGTGGACGCGATGGGCGAGAAGGGCAGGGTCTTCAGGGAGGACCCGGAGGCGGCGGAGTGGCTGAACGAGCAGATGGAGGACATCTACCTCTTCCTCAAGGTCCTGACGTGGGACGTGCGGTGCTCCTGGTGCGGGCGGCGCATAAACTACGACGACCTCTTCGTGAAGAAGAAGGTGATCTCGGCCAGGGACAACAGGATCCACATCTACCTGATGCACGCCCAGTGCGCCGTCGAGGAGATGCGGAAGTACGAGGAGTTCAGGAGGTATCTGGAGGAGAGGGTCGCGAGGGCGCCGCCGGCTAGGAGACGCTGACCAAGTCCTCGCCCCGCACGCAGAAGGTCCAGGGGAGGCCGCGCGGGCTCAGGAGGGGGCTGCGCCCGGCCGCGCACTCGATCGCGTACCAGTTCACGGCGTCGATGCTCGCGATGCACTCGCCCACCTCCGCGACGTAGTCGGCCTCGCCGTCGAAATCAACGAGCGTGACGCGCCCCTTCGGCGTGAACTGGACACTGCCCAGCAGGTGCGCGGGGAGGATCGTTATGGCCGCGCCCGTGTCGAGGGTCATGTCGACCGGCACGGGCGAGCCGTCGACGCCGAGGAAGTAGGCGCGGACGCGTATCATGAGCCGTACCGCTCCCTGACGAGCTGGAGGGCGCGCCTGTACTGCGCCGACCCCACCGCGGCCGCGGTGCGGACAGTCTCGCGGCCGACCTCGGTGGTGACGAGCGCAGTCCCCACGATGCCCACGACCAGCCCGATCAGGAAGGAGGACAGATCCCCCATGCCATCACCCCCTACGGTATGTAGCGGAGCCACTTCCTGGCGGGCGCAGGCTGGACCGCGACCGGGGGCGCCTGCGGGGCCTCCTGCTGCGGCTGGGGGCTCGTCGGCTGGGCCGGGGCCGACGGCCCCGGGAGCACGTCCCCGAGGAGCGCCCGCGCGCTCTCCATGAACGCCTCCCTATCATAGACGTTCACCATGAGGAGCTGGGCGTAGGCCTTCGCCACCGTCTGCGTGCTGTCGCTCCCCAGCTGGGCCGTGACCGTTATGTGCTCGTGGACCGGCTCCAAGATCGCGGGGTTCCAGACCATGACGAAGTTGCCGGTCGTGCCGCCTTGAGGGTCCCACACGGACACGTAGGGCATCTGGTTGTTGGGCTGCGTGTACCCCGCGAGGTAGAAGTTGAGGACCTGCACGACCTTCGTGGCGCGGTCTATCGCTATCGTGATTGTGGTCGTGTAGTCGTCGGTCCAGAAGTAGAACGCCTCCAGCAGGCCGGATATCCTCTGGTCTATCATGGTCGCCGGCTGCGTCTTGGTTATCACCGCCTCCACGATCGACGCCTTCCGGTTCCAGCCCGAGAGGAACAACAGGTCGGTCGTGGTCAGCACGGTTCCAGGTCGCACCTCCGCCCTTTTCTACTTTTCCATGAGCTGCAGGATCCTCTCCCTGATCACGCGCTCCAGGTCCGGGGTCGTCGCGGGCACGGCCTCGATCGGCCTGCCCTCCTTATAGATGATGAAGCCGGGCGTCTCCTTCAGCTTGGCCGCCTCGACCTCCGCCTTGCACTCGTCATCCGGGCTGTCTATGGTCAGCTCGTACACGGGCACGGGCTCCGGCAGGTTCAGCTCCTTCGGGAGCTTCCTGCGCTCCGCGCGCTCGCGCCTCGGATCAGTGGCGTCTACCACGGCGAGCATCGCGACGGGGTGCTGCCTCATGGTCTCGCGCACCTGCAGCTGGCACGCGTTCAGCCCCTCCTCCCTCCGCTCCTCCGGCACGGCGTAACCTCGGCGCTGCGCTTATATACACCTTGCCCCGACCTCCCCCCGGAATGGCGTTCGTAAAGTCGGTTGGCATAGGAACTGGGACCGCGATCGCGTACGAGCTCGTGGACACCGTCGCGCAGTACTCCAACTCCAAGAAGCAGGTGCTGTCCTTCGTCACGAACGGCGAGCTCGTCATGATAGGCGCGGGCGCGCTGGTGCTCGGCCTCGCCTACTGGGCTTGGAGGTCCGGCAGGGACATGGTCGCGGCCGTGGGCGTCGAGCTCGGGCCGCTGCTGCTCGTGGCGGGCATCCTCGACGTGATAAAGAGGAGGATGTCCGGCAGCGTCCCGTCGCTCGCCCAGGTCGCCCAGGTGAAGCCCGTGCAGGTGAGGCCGGTGCCGGTCCCGGCCGCCCCGGCGCCGTCGCTGTTCACGGCGATGGACTGATCGATCGCTGAAGGTCCAGCCCCGGGCCGACGATCCTGCTAGTGCGCTCCCTCTCCAGTTCCCCATTTATCAGCTTCCTCAGGTAGGTCCCGGGATCCACCCCGGAGGCCTTCGCCAGCCTGGACAGCAGCGCGAGGGCGTCTGGGTCCAGGACGCGGGCGACGCTTATCGCCGCGTTCACCGCCTCGGAGATCCCCTTCGCCTTCATCTTCCTCAGGTACTCGTAGTTCTCGTCGGTGAAGTAGACGGAGACGCTCGGCACGGGAGGGGATGCGCGGCCGACGATTTAAGCGTTGTGCTATGCTAGTAGTGCTGCTGCTACAACATAGTATTTCAATGTTTATAAATGGGCGTCCCCCAGGCATCCCGAAATGAACCCGGTCCAGTACATATGGTATTGGTCCCCGAGGGAGCAGGACCTCACGCGCGACGCGATAATGAAGGCGCAGGCCAAGCTCGCCGGCGCGATGGCCACGGAGGGCCAGACGAGCTACCAGATCAGGCCGCTCACCCCCACCGACCTGGGGGCGTCCTCAAACAACGCCTTCATAGGCTACACCGGCATCACCGGCGCGGGCACCTTCACGATAGCCAGCTTCACGTCCCTGAAGTCCAGGCCGCTCGCCATCTTCGGCTTCAGGAACCTGAACGGCACCGCGACCGGCGTCATAACGGGCATACAGTTCATCATAAACGGGCAGCAGATACCGCTCCAGCCCCTGCCGCTGACGCTCTCCTGGAACGAGGACACCGAGAAGACGGTGTACTTCAGCCCGGTCTACGTGACCGCCCCCAACATCCCGGTCCAGATACAGCTCACGGCCGCGGCGAGCGCGGCGTCGGTCAGCTTCGAGCTGGTAGGGCTGGCGGCCCAGCCCACCGGCGCGACCCTCAGCTGAGTGAGTGGCGGGGGCGAACACACACATGAAGATCGAACCCCGCTACCCACTCAGGGCCTACGACTACTTCATCCTGACGAACCAGGCCACGGGCACGCCTCCCTATCCAATCTTCCAGGTCACGAGCGAGCCGGTGCGCTTCTACGACTACCTGAACTACTACGTGCCGGCGGGCAGCGAGTGGACCGTGACGCTCAACGGGCACAACGTCACCGTGGGGACGGTGACCCTCCACGTGCCGAATCTTCAGACGCAGCCGAACGAGCTGATACAGGTGCGCCTCGGGATCGACTCGCTGGACCTGGCGGTGCAGGTGACGATGATCGGGAATAAGCTCTTCATGCTGGGCGCGGACCAGACCTACCTCACGCCCCTGAACTCCGCGATAGAGGGGGAGGGGCCGTGGATCTGGACCTACGGCACCGACTTCATCCCGACGCTCACGATAACCAACACGAACCCGTACGTGACGCTCGCGGCGGTCGGCATAAACCAGGGCATACAGGTCTGGGGCTACAGGTACACGTGGAGGCAGGTGACGCGCGCCGAGGCGCAGGAGGTCTACGAGAGCAGGGCGTTCACGGCGATCACGCCGGTCTTCACGCTGGGCAGCGGAGGTGGGTCATGATGCTGGAGGAGTCCAGGTCGAGCGTCGTCTACAACGTCGGGCAGGACGTGGCGACCGGCCGGTTCATCCCGGAGCCGGCCTACAACACCGCGGTGCTGACCGCGTCCGGCTCCACGACGTCCACCGGCGTCGCGGCCTCGTTCACGCTCCCGGCGGGCGCCAGGGCGCTGATACTCCGCGTGGTCGTGGCGAACGAGGGGTCCAGCGGCGCCGTGGCCGGGTGGCTGGTGGCCGGCACGACGAACCTGCACCCGCTCTTCCTCCCGAGCCCCGGCGTGCTGGAGCTGAAGGGCGACCTGCTGAGCCCGGTCGCGGTCGTCAACAACACCACCACGGGCGCGCTGAGCGTCTCCGCGAATATATCGTCGAACAGCGCGGGCAACCCGGTGGCGGTGTCGATCAACTACATGATAATGCCGGACAACAGGCCGACGATGTGATCCGACCCCCGGGGATCCTCCCCATTTTTTCCGTGCACACCTTTTATATCGGCGGGCCCTAGGCCGGACCGTGGGGTCGAACCCGACTAAGTACAGCGTGGTGTGGCCGACGAAGATACCGACGGAGGCCTGCCTGGGGACGTGGTGCGGCAACACGGTGAGCGCGCTGAACATCATACCGGAGTCGGTCTGGAACGGGATCCTCTACGACGCGATCTACCCGGAGATATGGGCGAGGGGGGGCACGCTGACGGGGCTCGGGAACGCGCACTGGATAGATTACCATGGGTACGCGGCGCTTCAGTTCACGATGACGGTCGACCCGATAAGCGCCGCGGACGTGGTGGCGGCGCTGCTCGCGGCGGCCGCTGCAGTGATAGCGGCGGTGGCGGCGCTCGCGGGGGTCGTCACGTGGGGGGTCGCGGCGGTCGTGATAGGGCTCGCGGCGGTGGCGGGCCTGCTCGTGCTGCTGGAGCCGATAGTGCAGAAGGTCAGCCCGCTCGCGGCGAGCGCCGGCCTGATAATAATAGCGGCCGGGGCGGCGGCGGCGATAGCGCTCGCGGGCCTCGGCGTCGCGGGCATGCTTAAATCCCGGGGAGGGAGGTGAGAGCACGTGAGCGCGGCGGCGCTCGTCAGGGGCAGGGACCCGGCGCCGGCGTGGTTCCCGGCCGGGATCAGGGCGCTCTACGACACGGAGCATGCATTCGTGATCGTGAACGCGTTCCCGCTGCGGGACACGAACGTGCACAGCTACAGGACGGACCCGAGCTACATATCGCTCGCGCCGATGCTGAAGCGCTACGATGAGTACGCGGTGTGGGTCTACAACGGGACGAACCAGACGGTCAACGCGCAGGTGATCGGCAACGTGACGAACGATCAGTCCTATCCGGACTACACCATCGGGTCGGCGTACACGGTGGGCTCGGGCGCCGCTAATATGTACGTACTCGCCGAGGACGCGGCGCTCACGCCGTTCATCTCGCTCTCCATATCGGCGAACACCGCGCCCACGTCCGGTTACGTGTACGCGGTGGTGATCGTCGAATGATGATCTGGACTCCGATAACCCTCACCAACTCCCAGTCCGCCCCGACGCCCGCGCCGTTCCAGCAGATGATACAGGCGCCGATAACGTACCCGAACGGCGTGCGGTTCTGGAGCCCGACCGACGGCTGGCTGTACGCGTGGCTGGAGAGCATCAGCAACGGCGTCGGCACGATCTGGGTGAAGATACCGAGCTCCATCCCGGCGGGCGGCACGTATCAGCTGTACATGATACAGGACAGCACCCTGCCGATGGACGGGGTCTACTGGGGGGAGGCGCCGCAGCTGAGTTCGACTTATGGGCAGTACGACAATGGGCAGTACGTATTCACATTATATTCAAACTTTTATGATACACTGGCGGGGTACAGCGCGCACGCGAATGCGGGAAATTTCATACCGACGCCGACGACTTCGCCTTACAACGGCGTTGAATTGATGAACAATTCATGTGATAGCGGCGCTTACATCCTATCTCCGAATACCATAACCCCTGGGGATTACATTCTTCAAATATATTGGTCTTATAACGGTAGCGCCGATGGTTTCTCGGCGTCCATCTGGGGGGATCCGAACACCATCTATACGGGTGGCGGAGGGAATACTCCGGGCATGTCCGGTGGATTGACATACCACTATGAATTTTACACGGGCGGCGGTGGGACGCCGCCGGACGGAACCCCCAACGAGGCCTCCGTGTTCTCGCTCACCGGCAACTATGCAGGAACTCTCATAATGAGCGCCCCGGCCAGCGGCGAGGGGACATATTATGTCTACTCGCAGATCGCATTCTACGATATAGGCTCGGACAGCAGCAAGGTCGCGATCTATTCGAGCGCGTCCACGAGCGCATCGTCCCCGAACAGCGTCACGCCCGCCGCGCTATACAATTCATCATATCAATCGACCGGCAGCTTCTCGGGCATAAGCCTGGGCATAAGCCTGTCCCCGAGCCCGATCCTCTTCGGCGCGGGGACCGGTGGAGCGTGCGCATACGTTTACATTTACTGGGCCCTGATGCGCGCCTACCCGCCCAACGGCGTGATGCCGTCGGTCACGCTCGGCGCGCCCCAGTACTCGGGAGAGCTTATAACGGTGACCGTGCCGCAGGTGATGTAGATGAGCGTGCTGCACGCCTACCACACAAGGATCCCGCTCAGGCTCGTGAAGGGCAAGCCCTTCGTGACGGTCAGCGCTAAAGGGATATCCAACGGCCTCTCCGATACTTACAACGACGGAGCGGACTTCGGGCCGGACACGATGCTGGGCGCGACGGCGCCGGATCAGTACGGGCCGCCCTACACTCAGACGACCGGGATACAGGAGGCCCTGAACTACGCGGCGCAGATCAATGCGCCGGTGGAACTCGGGCCGGGCACGTTCTACGTGAGCACGGCAATACTACTACCGAATATGTCGGGGCTTGTTCTCCGCGGAGCAAGCAAATATCTCACAACAATTACGCAGACATCAGGATATAAGGACAGAATATTGCAGTGGGCCAATACTAGCGCGGCCAATCAGCATTATTATTTGGGTCATTTCAGTGTAAACGGCGGTGGCGGTGTCGGGGTTGCTCCGCTAATAGATTTACAACAGAACGAAGTGAGCGCCTATGGAGTATTGGAACATATAACCGTTCAGAAGAGGAGTGCCATAGGAGTTAATATGAATGGCAACGATGAGTCTATATTGTATGATGTAGAAGTATACTCCAATGACAATCTCGGCTTCGATATATACTGGAGCATACCTGGCGGCTCGGGGCTGATGGTAGGAGGCAGCATAGACAATGGTGTAAATATAACTGCTCGGAAATTCACGATCGCGGAATTAAGTATTTATGCATACTCTTATGCGTGGCCTTTGGTATTTAATCCGATTTCCGGGCAGAACGCAATATACAACTTGCTTGGTGTGTCTTGGTTTGGTGCTGAACAAATCCAAGTGCCCACGACTTCCAACACAACC
>Ga0081534_100053_pt1 | contig 18319 bp, 21 predicted proteins | sample MonGeyMetagenome_FD_71019 | JGI IMG/M metagenome (GOLD analysis project Ga0081534, IMG submission 71019) | Hypoxic/sulfidic aquatic microbial communities from Monarch Geyser, Yellowstone National Park, USA - MG (SPAdes) v1 (version 2) | ecosystem: Environmental > Aquatic > Thermal springs > Hot...
AGAAGAATGTGGAGATAACAATTAACCACAACGTCCTACCCAACCTCCTAAACTCGGCCATGGATATGGACCCCGCATTAGCACCACGCCCAGCCCTGACAAGGGCTATGAGCAGTGTCGATACGACCAACGGCACAGCCGTTATTAATAGTAGGTACTCCACGGGGAACCTCAGGAAGAGCAGGACTGCCGTGTACGTGATAGATAGGGCAGCCCCCGCTATGTCCAGGGCGTGGAGCAAACCAAAGGCCTCACCCCTCTCACCTGGGTCAGTGACTTCGGTTAGCATTGCCCTCCTCGGCGGTGTCCTGAAGTTCCTAAACCACCAACCAACCATGAATATCAATAGGGCCTGCCACCAATACCTGGCGAAGCCAAGTAGTGAAACAGATATTATCACTGCATTGCCAAGTACGGCCACCCTCCACCTACCAAACCTATCACCAGCCAGGCCACCCAGGAACGCCATTAGGCTACCGAGCCCATAATTAATCGCCTCAGCAACACCATAAAGCCACATTGGGGCCCCTAGGTAGATCACGAAGATTAGTGGGAACATAACCACAGCTGCTTGGTAACCCAGGTCCGCGAAAAATGCGGAGAAGGATATCTTAAGAACCTCACCCCGATTCCTCATTGCGAGCAAGGCAACCAAGCAAGTATTTAACGCTTTACCCCTGCAATCTAATCACCTCGCCAATATCCGTGTTGACCGCGTCATAATAATCCCTATACCTCAAAACCCCTATATCACAGTTCACGAACCTACCCCTAGACGCCACAACCTCCCTGGCGTCCACATTTATCAACGTCACGTCATCACCCTCAACATGGTCCGCATCCCCACGAATAAACTTAACAACCTTACCCACAACCCTCTTAGCATCAACATTAACCAAGGTAACCTCCTCACCCTCAACTGATTCCAGGTCACCACCCTCAATCCTAATCCGCCTACCCTTAACAACCCTAACACTATCCGGCGGGTTTACCAGGTTCACCTCCTCACCCTGCACCACACCACCCACTACCTCGATTGCCTGCGCCCTACTCCTACCAATGTTAACCCTAAGCACGGAGCCCCCACCACTCAGGTCTATGCTCACTATACCCAGGTTTAACCTCCTAAACCTACCACTCCTAGTTGCCCTAGACCTACCGCTGAAGTACTCGTAGTACCTGTCAAACCTCTCAGCCATCACCTCACCCTAAGCATATCCCTAATCTCACCGAGCAACTGCTTCATCTCCCTAATCCTATCCCTAATCCTCTCCATAACCTCCTCATCACTCAACTCCGCGTACTTGAGCCCGCTCATTCACCCACCCTCCTCAACTCATCCCTAATGTCCTTAAGTATTGCGTTGACATCATCAAGCTCCTCAAGCAACGCCCTAATGAACGCCCTATAGGTGTTCAACTGCCTATTCAAGGCATTCACCTGCTCATCAACACTGTCCAGCACTGGTACGAAGGCGACTATGGCCATGACCGCGCCCCAGAATATGGCAAGGGCGCCCAGTATCGCAGCAGCAAGTAGGAAGGGCCACGTACCGACTTTGAAGGCCATGTAGAATAGGGCTATGGGCACCCCGGCACCAATCACTAGGCCGGATATCAGCATTGCGGCTATTGAGGAGTACGGCAACCTCACCTGTACCGCTCCGCCAACCGCTCCAGCAACTCCCTGTCTATGACTAGCCTGAAGTCCCTCACCCTGTAAACCTTCCTCAGGTGCGGCTTCGGGCGCTCCTCCACCACGTAGGACCCCTCCACTAGACCAGCCTCCTCCAGTATCTTCAGGTGCATGTGGGCTAGGGCGTAGGGTATGTGGAGTGACTGGGCCACGTCCTGTATAAACGTCGGCCTCCTCGCCAGCATTAGCAGTATCCTCACCCTCAACGGGTTTGACAAAGCCCTCCCAACCCTCACCAGGTCCTCCACGGACTCCACTTTTAAACTCAACCATTCACCTCACCCCTAATTATCGCATACCTAGCTATTAAAATTGACGCTAAGGAATAAACAAGCAAACCCAGCAACCGTCTCTCCGGAGATGGCGGGTTGTTCCCGCCGTCTCCTTCTCGACGGTCTCCCCGAGCCCCCTCACCGCAGCAGCTCCCCGCCCGTCGCCGGGGGTTCATTGCCACTACGGGTCTTGGAAACCCAGGGTAACCAGTGAGAGTAATAGAGATGGGTTTATAAGTCTAACTGGGGGATATCTCTCTGTGGATTATGTAACTCTTAGGTTGTTGTTTAATGTTGATGGTGGTGTGGCTAGGGAATTACTCTCCACTGCGTGGTGGTTTAAGACAGCCGCGCATAGGGTCTTGTCTCTAGCGAAGCAACAACAAGTCCTGCCTGGTACCAAGATTGGTTGGGTGAGTATGTTTAGGAGCATTGCCTACGAAATCATCCCGAATCGTAGGTATGCTGACGGAAGCATAACCCTAGTGATGGGCATCTACGAGTCATGCAGGGCGTTGGGCATTGACTTTAGGGGTGTTGAGTTGGGTGATTGGCTCATGTTCCAACAGAGCGAGTTGGAGTACCCAGCGAAGAGCATCACCCTGAGACAGGGCTATGAGTTCCACATAACAACGATTAAGTATGATGGGTCGATTGGTAGGGTTGTAGTTAAGCCTACCATGTCGGAGGATTATAGAGAGTTAATTGATGCAATTTACAGAGAGCGTATTAAGTACATGGGTAGGGTTGTGATTAGGGACTATGGTGTTAGGAATAACCAACTGTGGGTTCGTGGTGAGGTTCAAATAACGGTACCGATGGACATTTATTATGAGCACATGGCTAGGCATAGGCGTAATGCTGGCAAACTCATTGGTGGTGTTGACGTTAATACCGATAGGATTAATTTGGCGATTGTTGATGAGAGGGGCGACTTGAGGGATTACAAGACATTCTGGTTCAGTGAAACAACGGCACGAGGATTCCCCAAGCACAAGGCTTGGAGCATTATCGGCATGAGGATTCATGAACTGCTAAATTACGCTTATAACCATGGTGTCAAGACCTTGTTCCTAGAAAACCCGGAGATTCTTGGCAGGCTGAAGCTAATGTGGGTTTGGAATGGTGGTAGAAATCATGAGAATTATAACTATAAAGTCATGATCTTCAGAAGCACAATCATTGAGAGGATAGCCCTAAAGGCACCACTATACTCGATTAGGGTTGGTTACGTGAACCCAAGGGGAACAACAAACTCAACAGAACACGATGAATTAATGAAGAAATACGGGCTGGACAGGCACACGGCATCCGCATACCTAACAGCCCTAAGAGGACTTAAACACCAATGAACATGAGCAACCGCAAATAATAATGAAAACAGAAACAGCCCTAAAAAGCTCCGCTGGGTTGAGGACGAGTGAGCCGTGTATGGCGAGGGCCATGTAGGTTGTTGGTAGGGCAAGGCTGACTAACCTAAGGGCCTGGGGTAGTATGGTTATTGGGTAGTAGACAGGGGCCAGTAGTAGGAGTGGCCAGGGTATTACCTGGCTAACCTGGTCAGTAATCCTATAGTTCTTAACCCCAATGCCCAGGGCGTAGCCGAGTAGGGATGAGGAGAGTACAATAACAAGGGCAGTCATTAGGGTAACCACTACCTGCACAACACTGTAGTGCACACCGAGTATTACCATGAGCAACAATAGGGTTGATGCAATGGATGGTAGAGTGAATAGGAGCATGTAAACCACGTAACCCAGCGCAATGTCCCAATGGTCAGCCCCATTTGAGAAGAGCACCGTGTATCTTGTTGAAGCACGCCTAAGGTGGGCCATTTCCTGGGCAGCGCCTATGAAGGGTATTAGGAAGCTTGTGTTAACCACCGTACCCACCATGAAGTACTGTAGGTACTGGGGGTTACCCACTACCCTGAGCAGCACTAGCCACAGTATTGGGTAGATTAGCGTAAAACTCACAGCCGCATAAACCCAACTCCTACTACTGAGTAGTAGGTACTTCGATATCACCATGGCCCTACCCAGCCTCATGGGGACCACCGAAGACCTTCATGAACACGTCCTCGAGCGATGGCTCCCTAACCTCAAACCTAACCCTCCTCCTAACTAAATCATCAATTATACCAACAGCCTCATCCCAACCAACCCTAAACACCTCACCCGTATCGTCAACCCTAACCTCAACCCAGGGCAACACCTTCCTCAATTCGCTAGGCGAGCCCTCCATGATAATCCTCCTGTTCATCAGGTAAACCCTATCACTCAACTCCTCAGCCTCATGAATATAGTGAGTCGTCAGTATGACCGTGGACCCCTCATCCCTAGCCGCCCTAATCACATTCCATATACTCCTCCTATTCTGGGCATCAATACCGACCGTCGGCTCATCCAAAATAATAAGCCTGGGCCTACAGGCTATGGCCGAAGCCACCAACACAAGCCTCTTCATACCACCCGACAAATCATCAATCAACCTACCCCCATACTCCCCCAACCCAACAGCCTCAAGGGCCTCATCGACACAACCCCTAACCGCACCCCTAGGCACACCCCTCAACCTAATAAGCATCTCCACATGCTCACGAACCTTTAGTAAGTTGAATGAGGTTGCCTCCTGAGGAACAACACCCATAACACCCCTCTCCTTAGCCTTTCTCGGGCTAAGCCCCATTACGGTAACCACACCACTGTCAGGCCTCAACTCACCATAAACCTGCCTAAGCAGTGTCGTCTTACCAGCCCCATTAGGCCCAAGAATAGAGACAACCTCACCCTCACGAGCCTCAACACTCACACACTCATTGGCAACAACACCACCAAACCGCTTCCACAGGCACTCAACCCTAACTATCACATCCTTATACTTCACCATCAGTTAAAACTGATACTGAAGCATTTTTAAATATTACTGACAATACAACTAAACCTTAAAAGCACAACCATAAAGGGACAGGCAGGTAATGAATAACAGGGAAAATAAAACCAACGCCACAACAAAACAACCCAAAACAGGGAGCCTTACCAAAATCTCTGATCTACCTTATTTCATCAAGTGGTTCATACTAGGCATAATAATAGGCGTTGTTGCCGGCGCCTCGGCACTGGCCTTCTACTTCACACTAAAACTCATGGAGCACGTATTCCTAGGACTACTCGTTGGAGCCTCAATACCAGAACCACTGGGCGAGGGAGGCTCATTAACGAGCGGCTTCAGGGCGGTTAGGTACTGGTTAATACCAATATCGACAACACTCGGAGGATTACTCTCAGGCCTCATAGTCTACACCTGGGCCCCGGAGGCTGAGGGCCACGGCACAGACGCAGCAATAAACGCATACCATAGACTACAGGGCAGGATTAGGAGGAGGATCCCCCCAATAAAGCTCGTGGCCTCCGCAATAACGATAGGGTCGGGAGGCAGTGCGGGTAGGGAGGGACCCACGGCCCAGCTCAGTGCCGGCATTGGCTCAGCAATAGCCGACCTCCTTGGGTTACCGCCTGAGGATAGGAGGAGGGCTGTCGCAATCGGTATTGGGGCTGGTATTGGTTCAATATTCAAGGCACCAATCGGTGGTGCATTATTGGCGGCGGAGGTCCTCTACATGAGGGATATAGAGGCCGAGGTCCTCTTCCCAGCCCTGGTGGCATCCGCCGTTGGGTACTCAATCTTCGGCTCAGTCGTGGGCTTCACACCAATCTTCGGCTACTACGTGGGCACGTTCAACCCAGCAAGACTACCCCTCTACGCAGTGCTCGGCATCATCGACGGACTCTTCGCAATACTATACGTCAAGACCTTCTACGCAATCCACGACCTATTCAAGAAATGGCGCATCAACAACTACATCAAACCAGTGATTGGCGGTTTATTGGCCGGCCTAATAGGGCTAGTGGCCCCCGAGGTGCTTGGCACGAGCTACGGTTGGGTTGACCTGGCGGAGTTCGAAAAATTGAGCCTATTCACATCACCAATACTCCCACTCATAGCATTGCTGGTGGCATTACCATTCCTGAAGATCCTAGCCACATCATTCTCAATAGGCTCAGGAGGCAGCGGTGGCGTGTTCGCACCAGGCATAGTCATAGGAGCCTTCGTGGGCCTCGACATAGGCCTACTCCTCCACTACCTACTCCCATCATTAGTACCCAACGTAGCCCCCTTCGTAATAGTGAGCATGCTGGCACTATTCGGCGCCGCGGCAAAGGCGCCATTAGCCGTGATGTTCATGGTCGTTGAAATGACGGGAAGCTACCAACTACTACCGGCAGCAATGATTGCAGTCGCCATAGCATACCTAATCTCCGGAAGCAACACAATCTATAGAGCCCAGGTACCAACAAGAAGGGACTCACCAGCCCACGCGGGCGAGTACAGCGTACCAGTACTCATGAGCATCAGGGTTAGCGAGTGCGAGTTAGGGAGGGAACCCGTGGTTAGGGCCGGTGAGGACGTTAATCACGCAATCAACAGGATGCTCCAGCACCGCTACACATCACTACCAGCGGTAGACAACAACGATAGGTTAATCGGCATAGTACACCTAACAGACATACTGGGTAGGAAGGGACCAATCAAGGACTATATAAAGGCTGTGAACCACGTAAACCCAGACTCGACACTATACGAAGCATGGGAGTTAATGAGCCGCGAGGGCATCAACTGGGTCCCCGTGGTGAGTAATGACGGTAGGCTCCTTGGGATACTCACGATGGAATCAATGAGGAGGGTCTACGAATCGAGGGTCAAGTCACTGGGTAAATCAGTTAGTGGGTCATAGCCCTAATGAGCTCATTATCCACATCCCTAGGCGACACTGCGAAAACCACAGCGCCAAGCCCCAAAACACCCCTAAGCACATCGGCACCATCACCCTCAGCATTAATCACATTGACTAGCAGGGCATAATCAACAGAGCCAGGCCTAATTGGGGGCAGGGTACCGTCGGCACAGACAACATCAACCCAGGGCAGGGAGTTGGGGAACCTAAGGACGCCGCAGGCAATATCCAAACAAACAAAGCGCTTGGCAACGCCCGATATCAACCCAGCACCAACACCAACGCCACAACCAACATCAAGCACAGAGGAATCCCTGGGCTGGAAATCCTCGAGGAAGCCTAGGTAGGCCAGGGCGCCCTCGCGTAGGTATAGGTCCACGTACCTGGGTCCCAGGGATTCGTAGAGCTCGCGGACACGGATTTTATAATCAATGAGGCCCATGGTCAGGGCTTCTGCTGGGCCTTGGCCTGCGCCTTCTTCTTACTACCGCCCAACTCCTCCTCAATCCACTCAAGCTTACCAAGCATGGGCTGCCTAAGGGTCAGGCTGACCCTAACCATGTCCCTATTACCGGCGCTAACGTAACTAACACCGACAACCCTAGCCCTGACTATGTCCCCCCTACCGAGCCTACGCCTACTACGCTCACCCACGAAGGCACCGCTCTGCTTATCGTAAAGTACCACGTTGTCCTCCATCATCTGCGTCCTATGCACCAGGGCCTCTATCGGGCCAACCCTAACGAACGCCCCAAACTCCTCAGTCCTAACAACCTCACCCTCAACAACCTCATTAACCAGGGGCGTGAAAACCAACGCCTTAAAACGAACCCTATTGTACGTAGCCCCATCACCAAAGATAACAACACCCCTCCTACTAACCTCAATGTCGAAGACAGCCACGTACACACCAACATCCCTCTCAACACGACCAACGTAGGAACCCCACAACTCCTCAAAGGCAACCTTCTCAAGGGGCTCACCAAACCTACTGGGCGGAATCCTGATGTGGTCCTCCAACGTCAAAACCCTAAACATCAACAACGAACGGGACTAGGGAGTTTAAAAAACTAATCACCGGCGTAGATCTCAACCCACGGCCTACCCTCCTCAACCATCCTAAGCATCAAAACCCTAACCTTCTCAACACACGTAACCAAATCCCTAACGAGCATGTCCACAATCAATGAATCACCCATGGAGGCAATGAGGTCTGCCGAAAGCATAATCGCGCCGTACCTAGCCAGGACAAACTCATTACTCAAACCAACAACCCTCTCAAGAACCCTCCAAGCCACAACCCTAGGGTCACCACCGCAATCAACACCAAAGGCACCACAACCCCTAACCAAAACCTCAACACAAAGATTAGCCAAACCCCTGAGCACTGATGCTGAATCACTACCGTTGATTACAGCCGAAACCCTACCGGGCAACTCATCCCTAAGGAAGCGTGTTAGGGCTTCATCCCTAGCAACCATTCAGGTCTCCACGATAGTCTCATCAACCAGTATATTCTCCTCCCTAAAACCAAGCTCAACAAGCAACCTCCTAACCCTAACCCTCTGGTCACCCTGAACCTCAATGACGCTACCCTTAACAGTACCACCAGCAGCCAACCTACGCTTAAGCTCCCTCGCGATACCCTCAATATCGATACTCCTCACATCAGAACTATCAAACTCAATAACAGTAACCAAATGCCTACGCCTCCTCTCAACCCTAACCCTAACCAACGCCTGCTCCTTAGCAATAACAGCCTGCTGCGCATCACCCTCATTACCAAGCAGGGAAGACAATAACTCGTCAACCACATCCCCCTGCCTATCCTCACTCATGCCCAGCAAACCCAAGGCAATAAAAGAACAACCCCTAATAAACCTTACCTCCAAAAACAAACTAAAACGAAACACCCGAGGAACCAAAATCAACAAAAACCCTACCACCAACACTAACAAGGTTGGAGTAAACAAGCAAGTAACGAGCACGGGCACCACCCACAGAAACACCAAGGACATCGAGACAACCCCAGGGAACAGAAACATCAAAGGGCAGACCAGAAACCTCGGAAACAACGGCTAACGGCCTAGGAAAAACAACACCCCTGGGCAAATCCCAAAGATCAAGCGGGGGGTTGAGGGGGAACGACCTACAACCCACAACCCTACGGCCAACAAAGGAAACACCAAGCACAGAATCACCAACCAAAAAACCAAGAACAACACCAAACCAGGGCTTTATGGGCGCATTAACCAGCGAGACACCCCTAACAACCAAACCACCCAACTCATAATCACGGCCGAGGTCGATTAGGGTGAACCAGGGGACGCCCTGGATCGGCAGCGCATAGCCCTCACCAACCCTCCTAGCCCCAAACCTCCTAACCAACTCAACACTGGAGGCCCTGTAGAGGGCCTCTAAATCCTCAATACTCACGATTGGGTACCTACCACCAAAACTAAACACAGGCATTCCTCAAAACCTCCCCACACCTCTCATGCAGGTTCTTCGGAATCCTCGGTATAACGTCAACCAGGACCCTACGGGCCAAATCAAGCTTCTCACCCATAACCCTCTCCACGAGCTCAGCCGTAACAGGCTGGTGCGGAACCCATACATCGTAGTCGGTAACCAAAGCAAGCAACGCATAGCACATACCCAACTCCCTAACGAGGTTAATCTCGGGGACGAGCGTCATGCCAATAATATCACAACCAAACACATCCCTCCAAACCCTGGACTCAGCCCTAGTACTAAACCTAGGACCCTCAATGCATACGTAGCAACCACCACCATGCGTCCTATTAAACCTAGAGGCAGACTCAATGAGCAACCTCCTCAACTCCTCAGTGAAGGGCTCAAGACCAATCTGTACGTGGCAAACCCTAGGACCATCATAGAACGTGTACTCCCTACCCCTAGTCATATCAATGAACTGATCAGGAACAACAAAATCACCAGGCGCAAAATCCTCCCTAAGACTACCAACAGCACTAACACCAACAACAACCCTAACACCCAACGCCCACAAAGCCCAAACATTAGCCCTATAGGGAACCCTATGCGGCGGGTACCTATGACCACGACCATGCCTAGGCAAAAAGGCAACCCACTCACCACCTAGGCGACCAACAACAACATTATCACTGGGCAAGCCATACGGCGTGTGCAACTGAACCTCAAAAAACTCATCAAAGAAACCAGCCTCATAAAGCCCAGAACCACCGATAACGCCCACGTAGGGCAACGACTCAATACCCAACTCACGAGGATCAACAGGCCCAGTAGGGCTTAGCTTCCTAGTCACAACCACGAAACCGCAGAAACAACACCCCTTATAAGGATTACCAACCCCAACCACACAAACACCCACCCCATAAACCCCACCACCCGCACCTGGGGCGATTGGGAGTGGCGGGCTCCCCCCTCGGGAAAACCCTCGGGGGTTACACCCCCACCCCATCAACCCCGTCTTCTACGGGGACCCTCTCCCGGCACCTGGCGGGAAACCCGCCAGGTACCGAGCGGCCGCCTCTTTTCGGGGAGGGCTTCCCGCTTAGATGCCTTCAGCGGTTATCCCCTACGGCGTGGCTGCCCGGCTCTGCCCTGTAGGGCAACCGGTAGACTAGAGGCCGCGGCGCCCCGTTCCTCTCGTACTGAGGGCACCTTCCCCTCAGGCGGCCAGCACCCCCGACAGGTAGAGTCCGACCTGTCTCACGACGGTCTGAACCCATCTCACGTTCCCCTTTAATGGGCGGGCAGCCCCACCCTTGGGGGCTGCTGCACCCCCAGGATGGGAAGAGACGACGTCTGGGTACCAAACCGCGGGGTCGATGGGAACTCTCACCCGCGACGAGCCGGTTATTCCTGGGGTAACTTTTCTGTCATGCCCGGCCCCCACTGGTGGGGGCACGAGCGTTCGCTAGGCCCGGGTTTCCCCCCTGCGCCCCTTGCGTTCAAGGGCGCAGTCAGCCCGGCATTTGGCCTTACCCTCTACGGCGGAGCTCTGACCCGCCTGAGCCGAGCTTTGGGCACCCCTGATATCCTTTCAGGGGTGTGCCGCCCCAGCCGAACTGCCCACCCGCCGCTGTCCCCCGGGGGATTACCCGGGGTTAGGGGTGCGGGGAAGAGTGGGTGGTGTTTCATTGGCGCATCCGCGCGGCCCGGGGACCGCGCTTCATCGCTCCCACCTACGCTATGCACCCTCCCCCGCACCCCAACGACGGGCTGCAGTAAAGCTCCACAGGGTCTTCTCGCCCCGTCGGGGGTCCCAGGACTCTGCACCCGGAGGTGGGTTCGCCGGGCCCCGGGCCGGGACAGTGGGGACCTCGTTGATCCATTCATGCACGCCGGAACTTACCCGGCAAGGCATTTGGCTACCTTAAGAGGGTCAGAGTTACCCCCGGCCTTCAGCGGCGCTTCGCCCGGTTGTACCCGGGTTTCACGTACCGCCAGTGGCCAGGATTCAGCCCCCGTACACACCCTTACGGGCTAGCGGGGACCTATGTTTTTGTTAAACAGTCAGGTCCCCCTTGTCACTGCGGCCCACGGTTCCAGCGGAAACCGCCAGAACCGCGGGCACCCCTTCTCCCGAAGTTACAGGGCTAATTTGCCGAGTTCCCTGGCCCGGGGTCACCCGAGCCGCCTTGGGCTTCTCACCCAGGAACACCTGTGTCGGTTCTCGGTACGGTCGTGGGGGCTCGTTCCCCACCCCCTTTTCATGGGCCCCAGGAGTTGGGTGGACCGGGCTCAAGGCCCGGCTATTCCCGCCTTCAGCCGGTTCTCGCCATTACGGCACTCCCCGGCCTTCAGCGGTTAAGCGGGGTATTCCCCCGCCCACCCTATCCCGAGGCGTCGGAGGTGGGGCCTGCGTTGCCGCAGACCTACCCCCACGGCACGGGAATATTAACCCGTTTCCCCTTCGGCGGGTACCAACTAGGCCCCACCTTAGGACCGGCTAACCCATGGCTGATTGTCGTTGCCATGGAACCCTGGTCCTTTCCGGCGGAGGGGGTTCCCACCCCTCTTCGCTGCTACTACCACCGGGATCTGCATCGGCCACGGGTCCACCGGACCTCACGGCCCGGCTTCTGCCCCATGGCCGCGCCCCCCTACCCCACGCGGACCAACGGCCCGCGGGCCGGGGTCTCGGCGGCGGGCTTGAGTCCCTAGACATCTTCGGGGCCCTCCGCCTCAGCGGGTAAGGTGTTACCCACTTCTTAGCCGATGGCTGCTTCTAGGCCCACGGCCCCGCTGTCTTGGGCGGAGGACGCCCTTCTAGGTTGACACTTAGCCCGCACTTAGGGGCCTTAACCCCGGTCTGGGTTGTTTCCCTCTCGGCCCTCAGGCTTACCCCGAGGAACCCGCCTCCCCCCTTCTTCGGAGCCCACGGGTTCGGAGTTTGACCAGGGACCGGAGCCTTTCGGCCCCTGCATCCCTGATCAGTACTCTACCCCGTGGGCTTCCTCCAGGGAGGCCGGGCTGGGACCCGCTTCGGGGGGAACCAGCTATCACCGGGCTTGATTGGTCTTTTGCCCCTAGCCCCAGGTCATGGGAACGAATTGCACATCAGAACCCTTTCGGGCCTCCACGGGGCTTTCGCCCCGCTTCACCCTGCCCAGGGCTAGATCGCCCGGTTTCGGGTCTCCCACCCGTGACTACGGGCCCATTAAGACCCAGCCCCTCACGGGTTCTAACCCGCTACGGGCCTTTCGGTTTCCCTACGCCTTCGGGGTTTAACCCCTTAGGCTCGCCACGGGTGGGAACTCCCCGGCCCGTGTTTCTAGACGGAAGGGGCGACCCTGGACCCTCCTCCTCGTACTCCCGGGTTCACCCCGGTTTCCTTCGGAGGAGGGAACCCTTTCGGGCCGCCCCTCCTTTAGCCGCCCGGTTTCAGGCTCTTTTCACTCCCCTTTCGGGGTTCTTTTCAGCTTTCCCTCACGGTACTAGTGCGCTATCGGTCTCGGGACGTGATTAGCCTTGGGAGCCAGTGGCTCCCAACTTCCCACGCCAAAACCAAGGCGTGGTACTCCGGGACACCAGGACTCCGCCAGACCACCTTTAGCCTACGGGGCTATCACCCTCTACGGCGGGGCTTTCCAGCCCACTTCGGCTAGGCAGTCCCGGCGGTACCTGGGCCCATAACCCCACATCTCCCCACGGTTATCCCGTGGGGATTTGGTTTGGGCTTTCCCCCTTTCGGTCGCCCCTACTCAGGGGTTCCCTGTTGGTTTCTCTTCCTCCCCCTACTAAGATGTTTCCGTTCGGGGGGTTCCCGCTCCGGGGAAGACCCCGGAGCGCCGGGACCTATTCGGTCCCGGCAGGAATCCCCATTCGGGGATCCCGGGTTCAAAGGCTGCCTGCGCCTACCCCGGGCTTATCGCAGCTTGCCACGCCCTTCCTCGGCGCCCGAGCCGAGCCATCCACCGGGCGGCTTGCTGGTGCGGGTGGTGGTTTGGCCAGGGTGGGTGCAACCCAACCCCTCTTTGAACACCCCATCCCCGGAGGAGGTGATCCGGCCGCAGGTTCCCCTACGGCCACCTTGTTACGACTTCGCCCCCCTCGGGAGCCCCCAACTCGTCTCCCCCATCCTTGGGGTAACCCAAGGATGAAGGAGCCTCGTTGGGGGCTCCCTCGGGTGGCGCGACGGGCGGTGTGTGCAAGGGGCAGGGACGTATTCACCGCGCGTTGGTGACACGCGGTTACTAGGGATTCCACGTTCACGAGGGCGAGTTGCAGCCCTCGATCCCTACTGGGGCGGGGTTTACGGGATTACCTCCCCCTTTCGGGGTCGGATCCCGCTGTCCCCGCCATTGCAGCTCGCGTGCAGCCCCGGGGTTTCGGGGCATACTGACCTGCCGTGGCCCCCTCCTTCCTCCGGCTTACGCCGGCAGTCCCCCTAGTGTGCCCCCGATCCCGAAGGATCGGGTAGCAACTAGGGGTGGGGGTCTCGCTCGTTGCCGGACTTAACCGGACACCTCACGGCACGAGCTGACGACGGCCATGCACCTCCTCTCAGCTCGTCCGGCAAGGTCGTCAGCCTGGCCTTCATCCTGCTGTCGCCCCGGGTGAGGTTTCCGGCGTTGACTCCAATTAAGCCGCAAGCTTCACCCCTTGTGGTGCCCCCCCGCCAATTCAGGGGGAGGTGGGAGCTGGACAAACAGATAAAGAGGACAGAGGTGAAAAAGTAAGCGGGCGCGGATGAAAGGAAAAAGGAGAACTCAATGAGCAGAGATCCTTTCCAAGGAGACGTATAAGAGGTCAAGTCTCCTCTTCTTTTCGGGGTGCCACGACCCTATTTCGTTCCTAAATCTCAATATGTCTTCTCTCCTTGTTAGCCTGAACTGCCATACATTCCCCGTTCTGGTGATCCTTGTAGGTCTGTAGCCCATCTGTATTAATTTACCTCTGATGAATGCCAAGGCTTCAAGGTTTGCTTGGTCAAAGGAAACATAGTGTTGCTTAGCGTGGATGGGGTCTTTAGGCAATCCTCCCTCCGCATCGAAGAACCCTCTCACGTAGTGACTCACCAGGTCTATGCTTGCGTGTTTTATCACGATGGGAGTTCCCCATCTGGTCTGTGGCGTCACTATGTTGAAGAGCTTTATTAACTCATTGACCACCTTCTTGTCGAATATTCTTAGGATGTAATACATCCTGAGAACACCGGATGTGCTCCTTCTTCTCTCACAGTATATGAGACCACCTTTCCTGAAGTTCCTCTTGAAGATGCCATTTATCAATTCAAGCCACTCATAATTCTTCTGCGCCAGCTTAACCTCGTAATCGTATCCACTCCTAATTATCACCGTTCCATCTCGCAAGGCCCCTGCCAAGTACGCCAGCTCCTCGTTCAGTCTCGCCATACCTTAGAAGCTTAAAAGAACCATTTAAGCCTTTGCGCTCAGCTCCCAACCTCCCTTTCCTTTAAGTTTCAGCCTTGCGGCCGTACTCCCCAGGCGGCGGGCTTAACGGCTTCCCTACGCCACTGGGCGGGCCCTAAGCCCGCCCAACAGCTAGCCCGCATCGTTTACAGCTGGGACTACAGGGGTATCTAATCCCCTTTGAGCCCGGGCCAGGTCGGCTTGGTGAGGTAAAGATGAGAGGGATCAAAAGGAGGAGTTAATACACGTGAGTCGTCGTAGCCCATAGAACTATAGCCGAGCGTCTGTCGCACTCCATGGCGTTTTGCTGTGTTTCAATTTATTAAATCTTACGCAACGCCGACCTGGGCTCGGTTTGCTCCCCCAGCTTTCGCCCCTCACCGTCGGGCGTGTTCCAGCCGGGCGCTTCCGCCACTGGTGGTCCTCCCGAGATTATCGGATTTCGCCCCTACCTCGGGAGTACCCCCGGCCTCTCCCACCCCCAAGCCCGGCAGTATCACCCCCAGCCCACGGGTTGAGCCCGTGGATTTCAGGGGTGACTTACCGGGCCGGCTACGGGCGCTTTAGGCCCAGTAAACGCCCCGACCACTCGCGGGGCTGGTATTACCGCGGCGGCTGACACCAGACTTGCCCCCCGCTTATTCCCCCCGCTCCTTGCACGGGGGAAAAGCCGTCCTCATCGGACGGCACTCGGGGTGGCCCCGTCGCGGTTTCCCGCATTCCGCTAGGGCTGGCGGAGTTACCCACCAGCCCTATTTGCGGAGTATTCGAGCCTGCTGCACCCCATAGGGCCTGGGCCCTTGTCTCAGTGCCCATCTCGGGGCTCCCGCTCTCACGGCCCCCACCCGTCTTCGGCTTGGCGGGCCGTTACCCCGCCAACTACCATGATGGGCCGTAGCCCCATCCTCGGGCGAACCACGCCGGGTGCCGGGCGTGGTTCCTTTGGGGGAGGGGGCCTTCCAGCACCCCTCCCCTGTGGGGGATTAGCCCCAGTTTCCCGGGGTTGTCCCCCTCCCGAGGGTAGGTTGGCCACGTGTTACTGAGCCGTGCGCCGCGCCCCAGCGGGTCCCTGGGGCGCTCGACTCGCATGGCTAAGCCCCACCCCGATAGCGGTCGGGTCCGGCAGGATCAACCGGTTTCAGGATGCGGCCGCAAGGCCGCTCCTGGGGGTTGGGTTTGTTCGGGCTTCTTCCCCTTTCCTGGTGGCTTGGGTGGATCACCCCTCAGGCTCACCCCGGGTTTGCCCCGGTGGTGTTTCTGAGGGGCTCATGAATTTTATTGAGCGTGCAGTAGGTTCCTCGAAGCCCCCTTATTTAAGCTTTATCCCTTGATTCACCATGTCGCCTTGGCGGTGTAGTGTTTATATTCCGGGCCTGTTTTTAAGGGTTATGGGCGTCAGGATGATTGATGTTTCGGCTAAGGAGCCTATTTACAGGGAGGCTTGGGTTGAGGGCTTGGTTAGGCTTAAACCCGAGTTGGCTAGGGCTATTGGGGATTCCTGGTTCATAGGGCTTGGTAACCTGGCCACCTCAATATCAGTATCAGCCATAATGGCCACCAAGAGGGCTTGGGAGTACATACCACTTCTGCACCCAATACCCATAACCAACGTTGACGTTAAGCTAACCCACGGTGAGGATTACGTGGGCCTGAGGTTAAGGGCTAGGACGGTGGCCCAGACTGGGGTTGAGATGGACGCCCTCTTCGGGGCCTTGGTGGGCTTGGTGACGGCTTGGAACGTGATTAAGGCTAAGCACTGCGTCTGCGGGCCTAATGGGGATTGCAGGGTTGTTGAGGAGGGTGAGGAGACTGGGGGCTTATCATTCAGTGGGATTGGGGAGATTAAGGGCATTGAGGGGGTTAGGGTGATTAGGAAGGTTAAGGGGGCTGAGGCCAATTTAGACTCAAGTGACCCTGCAGTTGCCAACACCGCCAAGGCTCCACCGGTGGTTACACTCTTCGACGCCTCAAATGAACCAATGTACATTGGTGAGGCCGTGGCCAGTGGTTTCATTAAGCTTAGGCAAAGCACCGTTGAGTTGATTAGGAGTGGGGGGTTGGAGAAGGGTGACGTGTTAACGACGGCCCAACTAGCAGCCTTAACAATGGCTAAGAGGGCCTGGGAGCTGCTACCCCTAATCCACCAGAATTACATAACGCACGTGGCCGTTGGTGTTGAGGTTAAGGATAATGGAGTCTACGTCAGGGTTAACACCAGGAACATTTCAAGGACCGGCTCAGCCATGGAAGCTTTGATGGCCGTTGGCGCGGCGCTGCTGACGGTTTGGGACATGGTTAAGAAGTATGAGAAGGATGCTGAGGGCCAGTACCCGGACACCGAGATAAGCTTCATTAGGCTTGAGAAGGCGGTTAAAACACCTGTGCAGTAGGTTTAAACAAAACAAAGGCACTAATTCAGTATAGTATTATAGTAATTAAATTATATTGCGTAGTACGGCTGCTGCGTGGGGGATGGTTTGGCCTGCTGAACCCCCTGCTGCCTAACCCCCTCCACGGCATCCTTAATCTTTGCGTAATCCTTACCCACTATGATTACCCTAACCCCCTCATCAGCGACCCTCAACTCGTCGCCGACCTGAACCATGTACTCGCGGCTCAGCAGCACGCCCTCGTAGACGTTGACAACCATCACCTGCCCCACGACCCTGAGTGAATCATACTCGTACTGCGTCATGATGGGTGGGTGCTCCTCAGCCCCATCATTGGAGCTGCCCAGGTAGAGGGCTTCAATAACCTTAACCCTACCGCCACTCATGGGTACCTGACCAATGACTTGGGTTATTGGCTTGTCACCGACGTAATCAACATTAACGTTAACCCCCCTCTTAACGTACCTGGTAACCTCGTTGGTAACTATGCTTCTAATGTTCTCCATAGACTCAATCCTCCTGGCGAACAAAGACATACCGCCAAGCATACCTAGAACACTGAACCTAGGTTTAAAAATACTGGGCTAGGGATAAACCGTAAGTTAATTAAGGTGCCCCAGATCCACGTCGACGTGGCCAGTAGTACGGTTAAGTTGTCAGTTGGGTTAACGTACGTTGGCTCCATAGCGGCGGGCGCATTCTCAACGGGAGTTGAGGTTGTACACTTCTTCACCTACTTCGGTTCACTTGGCTTGTTCAGCGTAGTAATTGCCGCCGTATTGTTCACGCTCTTCCCGATTATTGGGCTGGAGTACGCCAGGTTAACGGGCTTCTATGACTACGGTAGGTTGGTTAAATCACTAATAGGTGAAGTCCCCTACGTTCTCTTTGAACTGGTCTACGTGGCGCTCGTGGTCCTCTTCATAAGTGCCGTCATGGCTGCTGGTAGCCAACTTTTAACATCAATACTGGGCTTTAACCCATACTACGGCTTGGCCTTAATGTACCTGGTATCGCTACTCATAGTTATCCTTGGGAGGAGGGTTGTGCTCAGCTCCGAGGCCTCATTAACCACGGTTAAGGTGTCCATAATAACGCTGGCCACCTTAACCATAATATACCTGTCCTGGGGTAGGGTAACCTACTCGATGAATCATGTGGTCGACCCCTCAGGTTGGCTTCATAATCCACTGGGCTTCATTGAGTCACCGATTCTTTACGTAAGCTACAACCTAGTGGGCATCCCGGCAATGGCCAGTGTGGCCCAGGACTTGAGTAGTAGGA
>Ga0081534_100254_pt1 | contig 18311 bp, 11 predicted proteins | sample MonGeyMetagenome_FD_71019 | JGI IMG/M metagenome (GOLD analysis project Ga0081534, IMG submission 71019) | Hypoxic/sulfidic aquatic microbial communities from Monarch Geyser, Yellowstone National Park, USA - MG (SPAdes) v1 (version 2) | ecosystem: Environmental > Aquatic > Thermal springs > Hot...
AGAGGCCTTCCGCGACGCCGAGGCCGCGTTTAAGGAGTTCCACTACGCGGCCGGCAGGCACCCGAGGGGCGGGGAGGTGCACAAGGTGGCCGAGGACGTACAGCGCAGGCTGCTGGCGCGCTACCGGGAGCTGAGGTCGCTGGGGTACGAGCCCGAGGCGTCCCTAATAGTGGCCGCGGTGGACGGCGACTGGGACCCCTACATCTTCCGCTACAGCGGCGGGATTCTGGACGGCCGGACGGAGGACGGATGCGCTGCGGTCGGCATAGGCCGCGACACCGGCGGGGTCCTGCTGCTGAGCCTCCTCGGCTACGGGCCGGAGGCTACCTGGGACATGGGCCTCCTGGCCCTCTTCCTCATAGACGCCATAGCGGCCGTGAACCCCTACGTCTCGCCCCTCGCGGCCGAGGCGGACGGCCTCTACATCCGGAGACGGCGAGGTGGTCATGGGCCCGCCGGAGCCCGAGGCCTTCCGGGAGTACAAGCAACGCGCCAAGAAGAGGATACAGCCGATACGCGCCCTCTGGCGGCTAGCCGAGACATGCGGCGAAGAGGCTGTGGAGAAGGCGCTAAAGACCCTACAGTGGTCCTAGATGGATAGAAGAACTAAAAAGCCGCACCTTAGGTGTGCTAATATGCTACAACCGCTAGGCGCTATGCTTTAACTCTTCTAGAAGTTTATCTAGCAGATATATGGCGTAAGTCTTCGACGTCTTAAATTCCATCTGAGATGGAGGGTACGCGCAGAGGTGGCCATGAACTAAAACGCAGAGATAGCAACCGTCTGCGCAACTGTGAACATACCGTGGCCACACGTACTGGTAAAACTTTTCGGGCAACTTTTGGTTGTGTAAGACCCTCCTTTTTATCTTCGGTAACAAGAAGCGGAACATGAAGCGCGGTGGCGCCACCTCCTTGGGGAGCCCTTTCATAAATTCATCAAACTGAGAAAGGACTTGACAGTTGTTGCCAGCCGAGCCTTGACAACTATCCTTGACTACGCTAAACGCCCTTTCAAGCCTGCCCTTCTCTTCTTCAAATGCCCTGTCGCACCTATCGCTGGAGCTCCTCTGGTTCTCTAGTAGCCTTAATAGCTCTTCTATATCAAGCGGACTTAACCCCTTGAGGTCAAATATCTCTATCTTCATGCCGATATCCGCACTTCGGTGCGATTTTATGCGGAATACTCCGTCAAGCTCTATGCCGGTCTCCGCCTCATTAGGCTGTGTGGGCAGAAGTTTGAACACCCTAGAGAAGTGCTGAGCGGGCAAGTGCACCTCTATCATTTCAGCGTAGTCAGTGCTGTAACGGCCCCTCGCGACAGCCTTTAAAAGCATGTGAGAAAGGCCGTGCGCTCCTAAAAGCAAAGCCCACGTTGCGTAGGCTTCAAAAAAGCTAAAGATTACATCGCCCACGTCGGAGCCACTCCTTTTTGCTTTGCTCTCGACGCACTTTTTGAAGCCGCCGTAGCTATCGTTATTCTCCAGGCAATCAGCGAAGTAATTGATCCAAGTATCATCTTTGGCGTATGGGCATTGCTTTTCACCGATCATGCTCTGTCTTAGCCGAAGGATTGTGTCACGCCACTTGGCAAGTATGCTCTTCAAGCCGTTCACACCGCATTGGTATGTCTTCATCTGTTGGACGTATATGTTGTCGTACAGCATCTTTATCTTCCACAAGTTTGGCGTAGCGAAGATTATGGTTTTATCTAGAATGTTAGTAGATATTTCCCGCTCAAATATCCAGCCTCTGTATGTTCTGCATAGTCCTTTCAAACTCTTTGCAACAGTATTCTGGACCAAGACCTTAAGAGGTGCCTTCCAGTTACATTTATATAGCATCGTTTCCTTCATGATTTTATAAACTTCGTCTAGAGTCAATTTAAGTTGTAGCGAATATTTGCGTGTAGATGGAAATATGTGTCGCGGGGGATCTTCTCCTTTTACATCATAATGCACTAGAACTGGCAAGAATACATGGGCCCTCTGTGCCTTAGCAATTACCTGAGAGCCGGCATAGACGACCTCAGCAACCGCTGAACCTACCTCTGCAATTCCGTGTTTATTCTTCTCGAGCACATATGAAATTTCATCGATATATATCCTTGGATAAGTAACGAGATGGTCCAGAGGTATAGCAACAACCTCCTTAGATGTATGAGTCTGTTCAGACCTGCTGAACCTATTAGTCTTAACTCTAAGCTCTACGCAACGGCAATCAGCAAGCTCTTCTCCTCCTACCAAGAGGAGCCACTTAAATGTTGACTGCCGGTCGCTATTCGTGTCGCTGGAAGATGCTATTCTTGTAAGTGCGGCACAGTACTGCTGATTCTGTCCCCCACTTAAATTATTGCATCTAAACAGAAAGAATATGCCATAGGTGTTCCATATGTTATCTCCATTTTTAATGATGCCATAGCCGCAGATCTCACTTTTCCTGTTTCCTCTGCTACAGAATTCGCAGACGCGGCGAGCTAAGTAGTTAATATCAACAGACACAATCTCTTGCCTATGCTTAACTGGAGTATGTGTATGCCTTTCTCTATTAAATAAAGTTGAAAATTTTAGCATAGAAGCTTCTAGTTGAAACTTGCAACATTCGCCGGGGCTATCTCTTTTGCCGCTCACCAAGTAGAAGGATTGATAGTTCCATGCAGGTAAGTATACCTTCATATCAATACCTATCTGTTTTAAGCGGTCTAGCTTTTATATATCCCTCCGCGGTTTCAACAGAGCTTCTTCTACTTCCCTTTGTTCTGCCATCTATAATATGTGCGTCTATAGTCGGCCTTACAACACGCGGATCTGGCATTGGAGGTACGAGGGCGTATGTTAGTAACTTTTCGCGAGTTACATTCCTGCTAAGACTAGCAATAACTTCTTCTAGCTTTGCGCGGAGCTCGCCTAGTTCAACATATAATTGTCCACACGGAGGTTGGCCAGGCGTTTGACCGATTTTCACTATGTGGTTCACAATGTGGTTTATTCCGAAGTAGAGCTCCCATAAGTAGTACAATAACATTCTATTTATCTCTTTATCTTGTTGTAAATTTCCAATTTTATTACATATATTGTTAAATCTATACGGTAACGAACTACTCACACAACTATTTATATATCTACATACGCTTTTCAATTTATTTCCTAACCATGTGAGCTGATTCCTAGTAAGGTGATTCCTAGGGTACGAGACTGGAACGGAATACGACATCAATGAACTCATGGCATCTATGCGGGCATCGATCTCAAGTTGTAAGTTCCCCTGCCGCTGGTTCTTACCGAGCAACCAAGTAAGAGATGTCTCTATCATTTTTTTAGCGCAATCAGGTGACTGGTTGGTTCCTAGGTATTGATAAGCCACTAGCTCCTCAATACTTAGTATCCTCTCGTCAGTTCTGTCGTGTAGAGGCGTCCTCTTGTAGGCGAAGAGGCGAGCCGCTGCGTAATCCTCGTTGATCATAGCCACGTCCTCCCCTGTGTGTTTGGCGAAGAGCACTCCTAGCGCGGTATGAAGCGTGTCAGCACTTCTCCCGCCTCTTCCGAATCTCTGTATTATGCTTTCGGCCAGCGGGGGCACGCCGAGCTGTCCCACCACAGCAACGCCGCTGAGGTTCACGCCGAGTTCCAGGGTAGAGGTTGCAAGCACAACAGCCCACTCACCGGACTGCTCAAGCCTGCGCTCTATATCGTAACGCTCCGTCTTATCAAGATCTGCGTGATGAATAAGGAGATACTTGCGGTCTTTGCGCTGGGCATACACGTCGTCTAGCATGCTTTCTGCGACCTTATATGCGTGCGCATAGCACAGAGGTATGAAGACCGCCTTGCTGTAAGAGTAGAGGCTTTTAGCGGCGTTAAGTGCTTGAACGAGTTCATTGCGTTTTGTGCAGAAGAGCGGGAGGTGGTTATATGTAGCAATATCTCGTGCGCCTTGTGGTGCTGTAAGCCACATCTTCAGCTCTTCGTAGCCGCGCATCCCTGGCGCTTTGGATTGGCGGTAGTTGCCTAAGAGGGGTTTCGTTAGGGTTTTATCCGTCGGCGACATCTCCCGCTTTAACAGGCGGGTGAGCACGTAGTGTTCTATTTCAGCTATTGTCTCCTTGCTGTCGACGAAGATAATAGACGAGAAGTGCCTCAGGTGCGCATTTTGCGATATACGCCTGATATGGCGTGCCCCTGCTGCAAGTGCCAGTGTTATTGCGGCTTCTTGGACAGTACCTGTATAAGACTCTTCTGGCATCGTAAAGAGTACCATCGGTGCAACCAGCTTCCGTTGTGTGGCTTCTATGCTCCCAAGAAGCTCATAGTAGTCTATCGCATCCGGCTGATACGTTAAGCCGCTACCTAGCAACAGTTCTGCTAGCCTTTTAGCGAAATTCCAGGTCTCGTTACGTGCAGGGACTACTCTTTCTAAAGCGCCGATGCTTCTAAGCGTTATGTTTTCAACTTGTTGCTGGGTGAGGACGCTGGAAAGCGGGAGGCCAGAACTTGTGATCGTTGCGCTGGAAAGAATCAAGGCAGGTATCGTGCAATCGCTGGGAGTACCGGTTGTTAGATCCGCTTTGCTTGAGCCGCTTCCGCAAGCCTGCAAGTCGCCGCACCGCAGAGTCAATATTCGGTGAAGAAGCGCGGTTAAAAAGTCGAGCGTTTCGGCATCGAGGACTGTGTGCGCTTCATCTATGATTATTGCGCTGATTTGGCGTGCATCAATTGAGGCTTGTGAGGGTTTTAGCAGAAGTGACGAAAGCTTGTAGGGGTTCGTAATTATAATCTGTTTATCAAAGGCTCCCTCCTCCGTCTCGGTAAACCAGTCCACTACTGTAGTGCTTGCGCCTTCACAGACAGCTTTCTTTCTTCTGTATTTCACCACTCCACTACTGCCACATTTGAGCGACCTAACCTCTCTGCCGTCCACTATGTCCTGCTCACTCCGTGGGCTGTCTCCGTCGAGCACCGCGAGTTTAAGCTCCCCTTTTTGCTTCTGTTTCAGCTTTTCGTTAAGCTCCTCAAGCGTGTAGTAGAGTTGCTGGAGTTGCTGGACTGCTAACTTCTTCGTAGGGTACATAATGAGAATTTTTCCATTGGGCTCTTCAAGTGCCCTGTATAAGGCGTAGATCATGAACACCAACGTCTTGCCGGCCCCCGGTGGTGCGGATATGATAGTGAACGTGTTGCCTCTCTGATTCAGTAGCCTCTTTACAGCCTCGACCTGGAAGTCATTTAGTCCCTGTATCTGTCTTCCATTCTCATCCCGAAGAGAGCCTAGGACGAGCTCAAGGTGGTCGCGATTAATGCTTGTATCTTTTGCTAGCTGCCTCAGGGCCTCATTAATACTTACCTTCGGCGTGAGAATGCGGTCTATTATAATTGGTAAGAAGTAACCCTCTAGAGTCCTCCTTTCCGAGGGCAGGGCGGCAACGTTTCGGAGGAGTTGAGCAACTTTGCCGTGATAAGTCCTGTAGCATCTCAGTCTTTCTTTCAGCGTATCGATCAAGTTGGTAGCGCCGTAGACCTCTCCTGCCAGCGAGAGCAACTCGATGAGCAGGAAGTAGTCAAGCCGCGTGATATCTCTGGCAAAAAGCACGTTATCCCCTATTTTCTGGATCTTATTCAAGGCGGCACGATACCTGTCGCAGTCTTCTTCGATTAGCACGCCATCGCTGTGGAGTTTTTGCAAAGAGCTCTTGTCACTTATGCGCCGCGAGGCGTAGTCGATGTGCAAGTTTGTGAGCGGCAGATCATCCGTGTGAATTGTAGTCTGAGACAGGGCGAAGTAGAAGGGGCCACACCTTATGCAACGAGTTCCATGTCTTGCTAAGCACCACTCCATCAGGAGAAGCTCTTGATACGCCCTTTCTGGGTCGTTGCCTTTGTCAGAGCGCTGTTTTGCAACGCTGAATTCTCTGGCGAGCCTGTGAATCTCCTCTCTGATTGGACACTTTTCGTTGTTGCATCTGAGGCACTCGGGGCCGGGCTTATAGACGTCGCCTTTTGCAGAAGCAACAACAAGGTCTTCTATCGATTTGTCATCCAAGCTCGGCTCTATGATAAAGAGGCTGTCCCCGTTCTTTATGCGCCATCTATATACTAATACCGCACGGACTTTTGCTCCGGTGTCCAGCTTCTTCCGAATTCCATAGGCGTATAAAACCAGTTGCTCATAATCAGCAACATAGGTGCGGGTCCATTGGGTTTCGCAGTACTTTTCCTCATGTATGTCTGCAAAGGGATAGCTCTTTGCTTCAATCACTACATATGTATCTCTGCACCGAAGAACTGCGTCAACATTCCCCCTCATCCCCCCCTCTTCAATCGAGGTGCTTGCCCTCTCGCATCTGTCTAGTCCAAGCCATTTGGGGATTTCTGGAATAACAACTCCTTCTAGAAAATCATCGTGGCGTCGGGCGGCCTCTTGGCGGGCATGCGCTTCGTAGCTATCTCTTATCTCTTCAAATGCTGGACATACCAGCCGGCTGACATGCTTCCTGGCAAGCTCCTTTACCCCGGTCATACGGCTCTTCCTTCAAGCACCGCGATGGCAAGTTTAGGAATGCGATGCCTGTCCCTTATTTTAATGAGCACGCTGTTAAGAAAGAGCACGGCGAGCATCTTCCTAAGACCTTCGTCCTGTATGTTGCTTAGCTCGCGTACCAAGCCCCCCTCCTTGCTTTTTTGAAGGCTGTCGGCATAGAGGATTTCAATGCCTGATTCTAGCTTGTTAATATCTGTACATCTTGTTATATTTAACTGTGAATTAGCCGACACTATAAAGAGCAATTTCCTATCTACTATATTAGCGCATTTTGAGAGAATTTCTAATCTTTTGCACTGATATCCGCTCAGCCTCCCGCCTGAAGTTTCTCCTGCATGCTGGAGCATAATATAATAACGGGCGCCTGACTGGCCTTGGACGATAATGACTCCCGACTCCGGACCTCTCCTTCTCTTCTTCTGCGTTTCGGCATCAGCTTTCAAAGGCCCGCAGATTTTCTCGACGGGATAGTTTTCGGAGACTTCAACAATCGGCAGGCGCCTGATCTGCATGTAATATTTGAGCGCTTCGAGAATTGTATTTACAAGTTCGCTGGAACTTACTTGAATTTCCTCTAGTTCTTTTATTTTCTCAGCAACACGCTTGTATTCCTCTAGCCATCCCCTTCTCTCGACGGCATCGCTAGAGGCGCCTTCAAACGCACTTGCAAGTGCGAGCACAACGCCTCGTCCATTAAGTTCATACGCTGTTATATCTTCCGTAAGCGTAGCCTCATCTGCAGTTTCCAAGATGAAGACATAAGATGCCTCGCTTCTTATAACTGGCGGGCGCGCAAGCAGTGCTACAGCGACTGCATCGAAGAGGCTTGCAGCTCCGTCGGTAAGTTTCTTCGCCGTCTCTGACTTTCCAAAAACCCCGTAGGCATAAAACGCAGTCATTCTGCGGAGCAGATCGATTAAGCTACTTAACGCGCTGAAGCTTCGATACTTGGCCCAGAACGCGTCTAGGCTCACAACTGAGGCCGCTCTTAGCCGTTCAAATGACTTCCCGGATACGTACAGAAGCGTTGCAATGTAGTTTATTAGATTATCCTTTATCTCTTCTGCGGATCTAGAACCAAAAAACATCCATGGCCTATTAAGCAGATCGACAATCTTCCCGATGCTGGCAACAGGATTCTTCTCGCTCTGAGCGGCGATGATGATTTTGTACCCAGAAGGATTTTCTTCTAGCTTTCCAAAGCAGATCCTTAGGTTGTTAAGTAGTGCGTCGTCGTATTCGGCGAAGTCGTCAAGAAGAAGTGCCATCTTTCCGCTCTGCTGTTGTTTTGCGCACTCAATTTGTCTATAATTGGGGGTGACGTAGATAGTGTGATAGCCATTAGCTTCGAGATCATGAGAAGCTAGCGCAAGCAACGTGGTTTTTCCGGATCCGCGCGCGCCGACAATTATTGATAGCGAGGGATAAATCAGCGCGCTTTTCACTTCATCATATACAGGATTACCAGCACCAGCATTGATGGCTTTCTCTGCAAATGACCTTAAATCGCTGAAGTTCTTCCTGCCGCTTGCGATGTCGTATAATTGACCAGAGAATTTCGAGATATCATCTTGCTTTATCTCAGGTGAGAGCTTCATACCAGTATACGTCTGATGTGTTCTAAAATTTTATGGTGATCGTATATATATACGCTGTCGAACTTTGTTCTGCCGTCAAAGGTCGCGTACTTGTGCTCTCTTACAGCTGCAACGTCAAATAAACCTGAGGGCAGAACGTTCAGCAGGATATTTGTTGCGATCACAGCTGAGGCCACAACATCCCTTGGCTCTTCTTTGCCGCAAACCTCCTCGGCTATGCTTGCCGCCACATTCTCCAAGGCGTGAAAGCCGCTGTTGGCCTTTAGGACCCAGAGGAACATGTCTGCTGGAGTCACTACGCACCTCTGAAGCTTCTTGTGGATTATGGCTGAGGCGAGCAACAGAGTTTTGATTTGTCTCGCCTGGAAGCTTTCATTCTCACTGATAATCCTGCCTATGAATCCTTTGAAGAGCGGCGGCTTGCCCGCCATATGCAGAACCTCACCGATGTAGTACGCAGCTCTCCTGAGCATAACATCACGGATAACCTCACGCCAGGGTGTTGGACCTCGGCGTCTCCTTTCTGCCGCAACTATATCCGTTACTGCGATAATGGCGTTGCGCAACTTGTTAATATACTGCCCTCTAAGCTCTGCCGCACGCATGAGAAGCGCCTTATACGTCTCCTCTTCTGTATATTTTTCTTCAGGTTCCTCTCCTACACGTTGAGCAAACCCCTGCTCTATGCTATTAATGAACGAGCTTAGCAACTTGCTCGACCCCTCTGTTGCATCTATGGTATTTAGCATTGCCAAGACGCGCTCCATTACTTCACTTTCAACGATCATATTGAGAAACCAAAGATATACATCAACTGGATACTCTATATTAATCTTATTAAAATTTTCTCTATTAATATTATAGATAGTGCTTTTTATTTTAGTAAATAGCTGGCCCAGGTCTGCTGAGGTATCCCCAGCGCCTCCGTCCTTCCCTGGCAGATAGAGCTCTATATATCTCTGCAGGACGTCTGCTAAAGCAAAGAAAGTCACATTCGCCTTCCAGACCGATTCTGCTTTTCTCACGGCGATTCTCTGCAACTCTCTATGCTTTTCTACAATTTCAATAGTCTTAACATTTGATATATATTCACTATATAGTTTAGAGTCAAGAGAATAATTCCCTGTTTTTAGATAAACCTGTATAATTAGTTTCAACGTATCTTCGGAAACGAGATGAAGCCAAACCCTAGCAAATGTGAGATCCGTCGCTATGAAGTCATTCTGAGGATAGTCCACCAGTCTCCGTCTTTGTCTTGTTCTCTTCTTCACAGTTGAAGAAGATTTCCGGCTTTAAAAGTCTTTCTCCGGTATAATCCGGGAAAAGAAAGAGAATTTCGGCTTGCGTGCGCCGAAACTGCTCTCTACGTTTATATAGAGTGCATAGCCGTAGTTGCATGGACTGTCGCCCTCCAGCTACTCTGGCGTTTGCGGAAGTTATTGTAGAGTGGTACCGCCTGCATGGCGATAAGGATCTGCCTTGGAGGGCCACCTCTGATCCTTGGGCTGTGCTCGTGGCGGCTCTGCTCCTCCGGAAGACCACCGTGAGGCAGGTTGTGGGGGTCTTCGGGGAGTTTCTGAGGCGGTGGCCTTCTCCGAGGGAGCTGGCCGGCGCGGCCGTCGAGGAGGTGGAGGAGGTGCTGAGGCCTCTCGGCATGGAGAAGGTTAGGGCCCGCCTCTTCAAGCGCCTCGCCGAGGAGCTTCTGTCGAAGTACGGCGGAGAGGTGCCGCTGAGCTTAGACGAGCTGAAGGAGCTTCCCGGCGTGGGGGACTACGCGGCCCGTGAGGTCCTCGTGGCTGTGGCGGGCGCCGCCGAGCCCCTCCTCGACAGAAACGCGGCTAGAGTTCTGGAGAGGGTGTTCGGCGTGAGGTCCCGGCGGCAGAGGCCGCACACAGACCCAGCGCTTTGGGAATTCGCCAAGAGGCTCGTCCCCCCGGAAAGCCCGCGCGAATACAACTTCGGCCTCCTAGACTTCGCGCGGAAGATCTGCACGGCGAGAAGCCCCCGATGCGAAACTTGTCCTCTCGCCAGCTGTTGCAGATATTACGCCGGTCGCGGGGCCCCTTCTGCGCCAAGCGTATTTAAAGCTAATCGAAGTTGATTTAAAGACTAGAAGAGAGGCGTGAGCGTGAGGGCCGTCTCGCTGTTTTCAGGCGCGGGAGGGCTGGACTGGGGCCTCAAGGAGGCGGGCTTCCGTATACTGTTCGCCAACGATGTAAACAGTGCGGCGGCCTCCACCTATGCGGCGAACTTCGAGCTAAAGCTAGAGGTATGCAGGCGCCGAGGCGCCGAGGCGCAGGCCGGCATAGCGCTGGCCTGCGACGTAGAGCACGTAGACTTCTCGCCGCTGGAGGATGCCGGCGTAGACGTAGTTGCAGGCGGCCCTCCCTGCCAAGACTTCTCCATAGTCCGCGGCCCCGACTGGGACCGAAGGGGCATAGAGGTGAAGAGGGGAAGGCTCTATCTGCACTTCGTGAGGGCGCTCAGCACGCTGAAGCCCAGGGCGTTTATCTTCGAGAACGTGCCCGGGCTCGTCACGGCAAACAAGGGGCTGGCCTACAGGGTGATCAGGGAGGATTTCCAGAGAGCGGGCTACGAGCTGGTCTTTTCAGATGTAGTAGACCTTTCCGTGCTTGGTGTTCCCCAGAGGCGTGAGCGCTTGATAATCGTAGGCGTGAGGAGGGATCTGCTCGAGAAGATCGAGGATCTCTGGAGCGCTCGGGCTGTCTTTGAAGGTGCGCTGAAGACTCCGTTCCGGAGCTACCCGCTGACCGCGATGGAGGCGTTGGAGGGACGGCCTCTGCCGGAGCTCCGGGCCGAGTATGAGAAGATCATGCGGAGCTGGGCCGGCGTCTGGGACGAGGTGGGCACTGAGGCCGCACGGAGGTGGAGGCAGGAGGTGTGGGACGGGCTCACCTTCGACGCAGTTAGGGACTACTGTATCGCGAACAAGATAGGGCATTGCGGCGGGGAGGAGCTTGAGCTGGCGCTTAATGCGCACAGAGAAGTGCTCAGGGAGCTGGGCTACTTGGGCGTCCGCGCCTCGGAGCTCAGGCTCCCCGACGGCACGACAGACCTTCCGGCGGACAGCCCAGACGTGCTGGAGAGGCTGAGGAGGATTCCGCCCGGCGAAAACCACGAATTTGTGAGAGGCACTAAGTGGGAGGTTGAGGGGCGCGGCATAAGCCTTGTGTACAGGAGGCTCCACCCCCTCAAGCCCTCCTACACCATAGTCGCCTACGGCGGCGGCGGCACCCACGGCTACCACTACGAAAGGTCGCGGGGCACTCTCACCCTCCGGGAACGCGCCAGGTTGCAGACCTTCCCCGACCGCTTCCTCTTCAAAGGCTCCAAGACAGAGATAAGGGCGCAGATAGGCGAGGCAGTCCCCCCGCTGGCGGCCAAGAGGCTGGGCGAGGCGCTGAGAGCCGTGCTGGAAGCCTTAACGCAGGCCTAGAGCAGTTGCAGGAGCACACTCCACTCACCATCTCTGCGCTTCAGCCTGCCGGAGTTTGCCAAGAAGTGCCAAGCCCTAGTGAAGTCGCCTATGCCGGCGAACTCCACCTTCTTACCCTCCACATCTCTGCCCTTTCTTTTTAATATGTCTACAAGTTGCTCACGGCACTCCTGCCGGCCCGGATGCCAGAACCCTAAGAATGAATTCACTTCAGCCCTCTTCACCTTGACTTCACAATCCGCGTCATGTATGACACACTGAATGGACTGCGGAAGCGCACCCAACATGTCGGGGAAGTCCGCTGTGTGGTCGCCTCTCTTGACGGGGAGGAAGCCAGCCACGTAGGCGGGCACAGGTCTGAACTCTGGCAGGCTTTCCCAGACTTGCTCTAAGAATTTTTCGTCCGCTACGCCGTGCTCAACCGCCCTACTGAACAGCTTATCTCTTATCACGCTTATTGCCTTCAGAAAGGCTATGAAGTGCTCTCTCGTGACGCCGACTCTCACGAGCACGTAGACGTCGCTGTGCATTATCTGGGCGCCGGGCACGTCGAGCCAGATGCCGCCCAGCTTTGTGGTCTTTATACTTATATTCAGCCTAGGCTCCCTCCCGTCTACGCTTTTGATGTCGCGCGGCAGATACTCCTCTAAGGGCCCGACGCTGTAATCGAGCTCTACCCTTTTGCGATGCCTCTCTCTTAGCCACTTGACAAAAGCAATCTCGCCTAGGAAGCCCCGTATTGCGTCGGTCCACAGCTGGCCCAAGTCTCTCTGCCGCGCGGTGCCGTAGTCAGTTGCGGCGAGCCTAGGCGCTAGACCCAGCGCGTAGACCGCCGCAGAAAGATAGTCCTTTTGTTCTAGAACAACTTTAGCTGATTTGAGCCATTCGAGCCAATTCTGCAGACAGCTGAGCCAGTTCTGACTCTGCTGAGGACCGCATAGGGCATCTACATCAAGACCCCTGACCGCGCCCTCGCATACCTCGTCCTCAAATCCTGAGAACGCGCTTAACTCAGAAGAACTTTCCAGCTCTGTCCGGAGGAACCTAACGCAATCTGAGACTCTGCCCATACTTCTACTTCGTGAAGCGTAAGTATATTAAAGTATAAGACGAACCGCGAGGACAAACGTTTTGATCTCAAAATGCTCCATAGGGAGAATGTGCAGTGCCCCTACTCTAAGGGAGCCGGCTCTGCTACCGACCTTTATTTTTCGTTATTTGACGGCCGTAAGGGGGCGCCTGAGCTATAGCCCTCTGTGCTTCGTCTGGGGCGGCAAGGTCTTGAAGGTCACGGCGTGCGTCCTGTAGATAAAGCTCTTGGCCACGGCGACCCCGCTCTGGGCGTAGGCCAGCTCCCCGGCGTATTCGGACATGTCCACGCGCTCAAGCACCTTGGGCTCGCTCCTCATGGCGATCTTGGTGTTGGTGAGCTGGATCACCAAGTCGTTGAGGTCGGCGGGGCTGTGGGTGGCGAAGACCACGCCCATCCTCCTCACCCTCCCCAGCCTGGTGAGCTTGTTTATCATGGCCTCCACCACCTCCTTGTTGAAATCCTCCCGGGCGCCCTCCTGCGGGAAGTAGTAATGGGCCTCGTCGATAAAGATGAATGTGGGCGAAGGCGCGGCGCCCCTCGCCAGCTCCTCATCCCGCGCCTCGAACACCCTAGAGAGCACTCTGTACACCACCGCCGATGCCACCGACGGCGCCTCCCTAAACCCGCGGAGGTCGACAACTACGAGGCCCCCCAGCTCCATGTAGTCAGGCTCGCCGAACGTGGCGAAGACCCTCCGGCCGGTGGGCTCGGCGACGGCATAGGAGACGTCGAAGAGGCCGGTCTCGTAGATCATGTTCATGCCCCTCACGAAGTTATCCACCTGGCTTTTGTGAAGCCTAAGGTCCTTCCACACGCTGTCCTTATCTGCATCTTTAGCAACCTCAGACTCCAGCCTCTTCATTACTGTGTCTATATCCCGCAGGTCTTTCCCCGCCAACTTCTCCAACAACCTGCGGAACAGCATAGACACCCGCTCGCTGAAGAAGGGGAAGAACCGCGGGATCTCCGGGTATACCTCTCTAAACCTCATGGCCCATGGCAGAAGCCGAAGCGTAAAGACCCGGCCCCCGGCATCGACCTTGGCCACCACCTCCACAAGCCGTTTGTCCTCCGTCTTAGTCTCTGCGTTTAGGACCTTGGCGCCTGGATACGTCTCCTCTACGAAGAGTTCAGCCAAGGCGCGGCCCACGAGCTCCGCTGCCTCTCTCTCATCTGTCACGTCTAGAAGGCTGTACTCTTCGCCGAGGTTTCTGGCGGCGATGCGCTGGATGTCTTCTCTATGTCTGTCTATGAGGTGCCGCGTCACCGGCATCAACACGGTTATTTCGTCGAGCGGCTGGTAGACGCCGGGCGCCTCCGGCGGGAGGGTCGTGAGGAGGTAGTCGCCCTGCAGGTCGAGCGCGAGGACCGTGGCGTTTCTCACAGCGTCGATGGTCGACAGCGCCATGTTCTTCAGGAGGACGGTCTTCCCGGCGCCGGTGGTGCCCACCACCAGGACGTGTTGATACATCGCCCTCTCCGGCAGACGTACCTCCACGGGGAGCTCGAAGCCCCCCGCATACAGCTTGCCTAGGAGTATCCCCTCCTTGGGCAGCCCCAGCATCTTGGCTATGAGCTCCGGCGACGGCCTAAACACGACGCTGAGGGGGTCGACCGGCGTGTAGACGGGAGTCGGCTCGCATTTATCCAAGTCGTCCATGGGGCACTCGGTCAGGGGCTCCAGCACTATCTGGGCGGGGGTCTTCAGCCCCTCGGGGTCCTCCACCGGGGCGTAGAGAGTCTGGATATGGGCTATGTGGGCCACATGCCGCCTCCTCACCTCCACCACCCTCCCCAACATGACGGACCCCAGGATGGTGGCCACCCCCAGGTACTCGCCTATCCTCGCCCCCGCCCGGAGGTACGTCTCGAAATCCACGTCGATGACAACCCTCCGCTCGTCGGCCCCCACGGAGGCCACCTCGCCGGGCGACACCCTGCCCAGCACCTCGCCCAGGCCCTTTTCCTCCACCTTCTGCCTAAGGGCGTCCACCCGCGGCTTGAGCTCAAGCGACATGTTCCCTCAACGCGTTGAGGAACTCCACCTCCGAGTCGTAGGTGAGGGGGATGTCCCGGCTCTTCACCGCCTCCCTCAGGGCGATCAAGAGGTTGGCCGTGAGCCTCCTCGCGTGGGCGTCCACCACGTCGATGACGTAGGGGATCCACCTGCTCGTGGCGGTCCAGGCGAGCCAAGCCGCGACCTCCTCCGCCTCGCCTCCCAGCCGCCTGAAGTCGTCGTGGAGCATCTCCACCCTGAAGACCGAGCCGTGGACGGACGCGTACCAAAACACCTTGTCCGGAAAGGCGTAGTACCTGAGGTCTCCCCCAGCGTAGCTGAGGCGGAAGGGCCCCATGAGGTATATGCCGGATTTAGGCGCCGCGTTGGAGGCCACATAGGCGTCGTTGCAGTAGCGGCGGTCGACTTCGACGGAAAGCGCGTCGAGGGCCTCCTGCGCGCAGAGCTTCTGCGACTTGTCCACGCGCTTCACCACGCCCACCGCGGCGAAGCCCGCCCTCCTCAGCCCCTCCACGGCGGCCATGCGGACATTCAGGAGACGCGTCTTGGCCCAGTGGTCGAAATATATAGGCCCGTCCACCACGGCCAAGCCGCCCCCGCCCCGCTCCGCCACGCGGAGGAGGGCCTCGCTCTCCATGGAGACCCTGACCTCGTCGAAGATATCCTCGTCCGTGCAGTCGCAGCTCTCGTCCAGATACGCCCCGTCGCTCCTCTTGACGATCAGAAAGTCCAGCCTCCCGTCGCGCTCCACCTGCGTCAACACCTCCCGCGGCGCCCTAAGCGCGAGGAACCTCCGGCCCAGCCCGCCCGGGATGAAGTCCACGGCCTTCTCGCCGAGGCCGTACACGGCGACGCCGACCACGTAGGCCGAGAAGTGGGGCCCCGCCAGCTTCCGCGTGGAGCCGTCCACGGCGACCGGGGCAAAACGCCAGGCGCCGCCCTCCACCCTCCTCACCGGCGCGCCCTCCAGGGGCTTGACCGCGTAGGGCCGGGAGTCCTCCGCCTCGCGGAGGGGCAGAGGCTTGAGGGCCCTCTTGGCCGAGGCCAGATAGTCGGCGAGAACCCTAAACCCGTCGACAGCCACGACATACGCTCCGCAGCTATTTATATCTCTAGTATGATACAAAAAGGGCAAAAAACCGCGTATATACTCAACTACGTGAAGATCCGCCTCCTCAGACGGGAGGAGCAACGCGGCCACTACCTGCTCCCGTTCAAGCCGGACAACCCGGCCAGACCCGCCAAGGTGGCCGTCAAGAGAGGCGGCCAGCTCTACATAGGCGAGGCTTGGGTGGATTACGTAGACGGCCAGTGGGCTGTGGAGCTGCCCTACACGGACGAAGAGGTGGAGCTGATATACCTAGAGTAGCGGCTCTATCTATCGGCCCTCGCCAGCTCGGTTCCGCCGTCTAAATACCTCTTTACACTGATGTCCTCAAAAATGCCACCTGGTGCTAAGCGTCACTTGACCTAGTCCCCGGGCTTTCCGGCACATCCTTCATAACTCTCCTTACCTTTATGGAAGTAGCTATACTTGCTAAGAGAAAATCAACAGGACCGAATTTTATACATCACAAAATTAATATGTTGCATATAATCCATGGAGACCGCTCTTAGCAGTCTATTACTTCAAGCAGTTTTGCAGGGAGCTGGCGAAAGGCTAGACGAAATCGATATACAGATAGCGGTGAATTTAATGGAGGCGCTCCAAGACGGCGATACGCTAACGTCGAAGCTAGAAGCCAGCCAACTCATACATCTTTCTAACATCTTTAAAATAGAAGAGCTAAAAAATCTTATTTTAAAGCCATCAAGATATATAAAATTTAAATATAATAATAGAGAAATAAGCATAGATACGCAATCCAAGGTGCTCACTGTGACCTGCTTAGGTTCATCGACCACGACAATAAGGATGTCGCTTGACAGCATGATCTGGTTTCTACTAGCTAACGGCGTCGTGCGGAGGAGCAAAATAGATGAATTCAAAATTCTCGCGGATAATTTCCTTCAAGCTCTAGAGAACCTCAAACAAAAATTATCCAATCATCTTCTAGTCAAGACAGGAGAGAAGAAACCGCCTGAACTTAAGCTAATCTACTACCATCTCCAGAAAGACGGCATATTAGAGCGAGCTGATAAATACGGCGCAACAGTCGAGGTTCCTAACAATCAGACCTATCTCATATTATCCAAGGATAGGCTCCAGACTCCACTCGTGCTTCAAACCCGAATTGCAACATATCTTACCAGCATAGAAACCAGAGAAAAAGTTCTAAATGCAGACGTATCTGCAAAATGGATAGAAACATCTACATTTATTCAACCATGCGCCACCCTTCGTACCGTATCGGCCGGGCCTGAAGAGCTACGGCATTACCAAGTAGCACCTGAAGACAAAATAAGACTAGAAAAAACAACAATATCCTTGGTGCGTTCTGCAAAAGTTTATTTCCCACAAACCACACGATACCTCGCCCTAGAAAACCTCTTCGAGCCAGCGCCTATGGCCGAAGACAAGCTACAGGAAGGGTCGCTCCACCGCAAGGTCCAGGAGAGGCTGGTGGAGCTCGGAGCTCTGCTGGGCTTCTACGCCGAGCTGGAGCACAATATAAGCGGTTTTAGAATAGATGTGGTGTGGATGGAGGGCAACGGCCGGATTGAGTATGCCTTTGAAATAGTCGCCGGCGGAAGCGTAGCTGAGGCGGTCTACAGACTGCTCCATGTGGAGGCCGCCCATAAAGTACTAGTAGTCGCAGACGACAGGCTCGAGGAGGCAAAGGAGAAAGCCGAATCCCGAATAAAAATATTGCCTATCTCCAAGGTTATGGACAAAAGAACGACCGCAATAAGATCGATACTAGTGTAACCGTCAAGCCGTAGCAAAGACAACGGCAATACGCAGAAGTACAATTCGCCTAAGAGCCGGACCGTCTTCTAGCGTTGTACTTGTACTCTATGCCGCGGGCCGTCTCCAGCGCCCATTCCTTTTGGAATTGGGCGAAGTGCTGGCAGGTCAGCTCCACGCACTTATCGCCGTCTGTGTAGGCTATGCAGACTATATACCGGTCTGGGAACCGCGAGGCGAAGTCTATCTCGTTGGCTGTGAGGGATATGCTGGCGTGTTAGCCTCCTCGGCGCCTTCTGTCGTCTCTTTCCATTTCTTCACCAGCATCGACGCGACGTCGGTGAGCCGGACGAGGCCGCGGCCCGTGACGTCAAGCGTGTAGAGCTCCACGTCGTACCGTCTCCTCAGCTCCCTTCGGATCCTCAACAACAACGGCAGGTAGATGACCGCCTGCGGGTTGGGCACCACGATCCACATCTTCCGCCCCCCGGCCCTCTCCACGGTCTCCACAAGCTTGTGCACCACCGTGCCTGTGCCGTAGAGGGTCTCCACCTCGACGACAAGCCCCTGGAGGCCGCCGCACGTGACGGCCACGTCGAACACGGCGGCGCCCTCTCCCCTCTCGGTCTCGACGCAGTTAAGGCCCACCATCTCCGCCAGGTGGCGCACCGCGAAGGCCTTCGCCAGGTAGTGGAGCTCGGATTCCCGCTCGCCCGCGCTCGGCCTCGTCCTGTAGAGCACCTCGAAGCCCCCCTCCCTCAGCC
>Ga0081534_100255_pt1 | contig 18303 bp, 15 predicted proteins | sample MonGeyMetagenome_FD_71019 | JGI IMG/M metagenome (GOLD analysis project Ga0081534, IMG submission 71019) | Hypoxic/sulfidic aquatic microbial communities from Monarch Geyser, Yellowstone National Park, USA - MG (SPAdes) v1 (version 2) | ecosystem: Environmental > Aquatic > Thermal springs > Hot...
TTAAACTGGGGCTTAGGGTTATGCCAGCCAACTGGCCCTGGATGATTAAGCTTAGTGAGAGGGCGGTTAGGATTAAGTCTAGGCTCGAGGACATGGGGGTTAAGGTTATTGAAACCCACCCGAGGAGTGTACTTAAGTGGATTGGGTTGAACCTAACCCAGTTATCGAGGGTAATGGGGATTAGGGTGCTTGACATTGCTAACAATAGGGATGTTCACGATGCTGCCGTCTGCGCATTAGTGGCCTTAGCCTACACCATGGGTAAGGTTAGGAGGGTCACCGCCAGTGACGGTGAATTATATTTAATAGAGTTTTAGGGGTGTTCAAGCATTAACTCAACGTAACCTGTGCCGATAGGCACATACCTCCCTGATATTATACTCTCAACAACACCCCTGAACCTCTCACTCTCACCCTTATAGGCTGCCTCAATCAGGTTCTTAACCGTGACCTCGAAGGCTGCCCTAGCCAATGGGCTAACCTTCTGCCCAGCCACCCCATGCCTCCCAATCTGCCTAACCTTACCGTCCCACGTCATGACGTCGGCCACCATCATAAGGTGCCTCACATCAACATCAAGGCCTTGGGCATCTAGGACCTCCTTAAGCTCCCTTATTATCATCGACCTAGCGGCCTCAATGCCGAGGACCTCGGCAACCTCATGTATATCGTGGGATATTGTCCTCGTTGGGTCGACCTCATCCAGTAGTAGTACGGCCTCCAGGTTAGTGCCCTCGGTGTATATTACATACTCATCCGATTCCTTAACAACCAGAGCCTTCTTAATACCCCTTATCCCAGCCACCTTAGTCTGCAGAATCTTATCCCTAATCCTCTTCAATGCCGATATCTCCTGAACCTCAACGGTTACACTAATAGTGTTCCCCTCGACGGTCACCTTACCAGCCTTACCCTTAATCCTATCGAGAGCCTTCTTAACGTCGTTAACGGTTAATCCCCTGTAACTTAAGGCGTCCTCGTCCAGGGTTACCACTATCGTTGAGTTGAAGTAATCTATGTCAATGCTCTTGGCCACGTTCTCAATGGTGATTGCCTGAATCTTCTTAGCAACCTCATGCGCCTTCTCCTCGCTATGCGCGTACTCGGGCTTCAGGTAAATTGTCATCCTCGGCACCTGGGGTTTTCTCCTTGCATCAATAATCTCGATTAGCCTGGGTAAACCGAGAGCCATGGAGAATTCCCTTAAGCCTGCGTAGTGGAAGGTCCTTAGGATCATCTGCGTTGATGGTTCACCAACACTTTGGGCGGTGATTATGCCTATGGCCTCCCCTGGGTCAATGACGGATTTATAGTACTCAGCCACCACAGCCTTCATCACCCTTTCAAGCTGCCTTCCTGAAATCCTTAGGTTACTTAACCTGTTGAGTAGTTCATTAACCAGTTTAGCTGGTAGAACCCCCTTAAGGCTCTCGATCCTTGCCCTAACCTCCTCTTGACTTAGGAACTGCTCAGCCACTTGCCAACACCCTCTTAACTATGTCCTCAATGTTTAACTTGCCGTGGTCGCTCTTAGAGACGTCTATACCATCCTCACCGTACTTGAATTGTATTATCGCGTCCTGGGAATCCCTAACAGTTCCATCGTAGGCGACGTATATGTCCTGTAATGCATTGATAAGCCTCCTCTGGGCATAGCCACTCTGCGATGTCCTAACCGCCGTTTCAACTAGCCCATCCCTACCACCCGCGGCATGGAAGAAGAACTCTATGGGTGATAAGCCATCCCTGAAGTTACCCTTAACAAACCCCCTAGCCTCAGGCCCCTTATCCCCAGGTAGGAAGTGTGAGAGTGTCCTGTCCGTGAACCCGCGCCTAAACCTCTCACCCCTTATTGTCTGCTGACCGAGGGCGGCGGTCATTTGCGCCACATTTAGTAAGCTACCCCTGGCACCTGACTTAGCCATTATGTAGACCTCGGACTCCTTATTCATATACTCGTCAACTATCTTAGATGCCTCCTCCCTTATCTTAGACAGGGTCTCGGCTAACTTATCCTCAAGGGTCTCCTCAACGGTCTTACCGGGTTCAGCCTCAAGGGCACCCTTATAGTACCTGTCCAGTAGTTCATAGGCCTCCTTAATGTACACATCCTTGATCTCATCAAACTTCTTCATGGCCTCCTCAGGTAGGTTGAGTGAATCCAGGGCCATGGTGAATCCCCTCATGTCTAAGAATCTCAATATCAGCCTGAAGGTTGAGTCAATCCACCTCCTACCAAACTCATTACCATACCTCTTAACTAGGACGTGCAGTAGTGAATCAACCTGCTCAGCACCAATAGACTTCTTATCCAGGACGCCTGTGGCTAGGTATCCGTTAACCACCACTATGTATTCATCTGTATCGCATCTATACGGGTCCTTGCACGTTGACTTAAACGCCGTGGCCTGGGTGAAGTTGAAGTCCCTTGGCAGTAGTGCCGATATGACTTGCTTCCCGGTCCAAAGCTCAATGGGGTGCATTATGGCTGGCTCATCAAGTTGGACGTCATCCCTAACGGCACCCATTAAATATGAAACCTCTTCCTTAGTTAGGATGTTACCCTTCCTGGTTAGCATGTAGCCACCGCTTATGTAGTCCTGCCTAGCCCCTATTATTGGCCCACCGTACCTGGGCGTTATTATGAAGTTTTGAACTAGCATAAGCATCTTAGCCTCAGCCCTAGCCTCCGGGGTTTGGGGTACGTGGAGGTTCATCTCGTCACCATCGAAGTCCGCGTTGTACGGTGGGCAAACGGCAAGGTGGAGCCTGAAGGTCCTTCCAGGGAGGACCTTAACTATGTGGCACATCATCGACATCTTGTGTAGGCTTGGCTGCCTGTTAAACAATACGTAATCCCCATCCATTAGGTGCCTCTCGACCTTCCAACCAGGCCGGATCTGCTGGGCGAGTTCACTCCTATCCCTCCTCACCTTAAGCTCGATTTTCTTACCATCAGGTGTAATAACCCTATTAGCCCCTGGCCAAGTCTCAGGCCCGTTAATTATCAACTGTCTCATTAGGTCAATGTTCCACTCGGTGACTGGCTCAACAACAGTCAACTCCTTGGCTATGTCTACGGGCACACCAACCTCATTAATGCTTAAGTTGGGGTCTGGGCTAATCACGGTCCTGGCTGAGAACTCAACCCTCTTACCCGATAAACTACCCCTGAACCTACCCTCCTTACCCTTAAGCCTCTGCGCAATCCCCTTAAGCGGTCTCTTACTCCTATGCCTAGCCTGAATCCCACCTGGAAGCTCATTGTCAATGTAGGTGGCTACGTTAGCCTGAAGCGAATCCCACAGGTCAAGTATTGAGGTTGTTGGTGAGCCGGATTCTATAGCATTCCTAAGCTTCTCATTATACCTAAGTATGGTCGTTAAGGCGTGGGTTAAGTCATCGGCGCTAGTTTGGCCACTGGGGAGCTGTATGGATGGCCTAACCTGGGGTGGTGGGACTGGTAGAACTGTTAAGACCGCCCACTCAGGCCTGGCTAATGATGGATTCCACCCAAGTAACTCGAGGTCCTCGTCAGGTATCTTCTCAAGCCACTCCCTGACCCTAATAGGGTCAAGCCTAGTTAACTTACCACCCTCTGACTCTATGTAGAATTTGAACGGTTTATCAAGCTTGATCTTAGGCTGTGGGGCACCGCAGTGCGGGCATGTTGTCCTGGCGGCAGCCCTCTTCTTAACCCTAGTTATCAATCTATCGGCAAGCACCCTCCAATGCCTTCTAAGCCTCTTAATCCTCTCCGAATATTTCTTATACTCCTCGTCAGTCAGTTTTAACCTACCGCAGTTGGGGCATGTCGCCCTAAGTATGTCATATATGGGCTTAACGAACTCGGGGTGGATAACGGGCCTGGTTAACTCAATCCTACCAAAATGCCCCGGGCACCTCCTCCAATCATTACCACAGGTCTCGCACCTGGCCTCTGGTTCATCAACCCCTAGTCTCCTATCCATTAAACCACCCTTAACCGGGTTACCTGCCTCATCGTAGGTTTCGGAGGTTGTCACTTCCATGACGGACATTTTTCGTATAATGTCTGGTGAAAGGACGCCAAATGTTATCTCCTTAATTACCTTAAGTGGAATATTATCCTCGCCACCGGTTTGGCTAGAATAAGACATTCTAAGATCCCTACGTCACCCGTCGGGTTTATAAAACTTTTCTGCTCAAACAGTGGTTTAGCCGTAAGGATTTAGGCTTATGTACGCCTACCTTAATGCATCATAAGTGCGTACGTCACATGTAAGGTCCTGAAACTGGCCCCACCGCCAGGCACCTATGGTATGGCCCCACTGTCTAGGTTTTAGGGCAGGCTAATTATTCAATAGGGCCCTAGTTCTCATCGCCTGTACCCTAATCCCCTTATCAACAGGTGGCGACCTTACAGCCATGGATATCAACGCAACCTCCCTAGCCATCTTTACTGCTCGTAGCATCTTAAGTTGCTTAATAGCCCTATATCGCTTATATTCCCGAATAGTACTAATTGACATATATCCACCGGTTAAACCCTACCCTTATAAGCTTTTCTAATAGTCTCAATGCAACTTGAGTAATCTCCACCGCACGACTTAACCATACTTATCATCTTCACTGCCTGAACCGTCTCAACGGCATCATGAGCCCTGATTAGGTCCGCGTTAACGTAGGCTAGGTAGGCGTGGAGGCTTAACGTACCCCATATGGACTCCTCTATGTTAACACCCAATAGCTCCCTTATGAAGCCCTTCCTGGATACGCCAACGCAAATTGGCCTATCCAGTTCCCTCCTTATCCTCGGTATGTTAGCCAGTACGTAGATGTCCCTATAGGGCCAGTCATCGTAACGCATCTTGGCTACTTGCCTATTGGGTTCAAGGTTCTGATCCCTGTCAAGGGGTGGGAAGCCTATGCAGGGGTCAATGATTAAGTCGTAAATCCCCATTGACTCAGCGGTGCTAATGCTCCACCTAGCCTCGTTAATCACGGCATCCACGGGGTTAAGCGTGCTTTGCGTCCTTTCCCTTGCGCAAAGTATCATAGCGAGGCCATGCTCCTTAGCAACCTCGCCCAAACTCTTATCGTACCTTAACCCAGTTACATCGTTGATTATGTCTATACCTAGCTTAGCCACCTCTGAAGCTACCCTAGGCCTAAAGGTGTCCACCGATATAATCACCTTATCCCCAAACTCCCTCCTTAGGATGCCGACGGCCCATTTAAGCCTATTAGTCTCAACGTCCTCAGGCACCCAAGTCCTCTTAAAGGGTGCCGTGGACATCCCACCAACATCAAATACCCTAACCCCAGCCTTAAGGGCTCTATCAACAAAGTTAACCAGCTCAGTCTCACTGGATTTAACGCTACCTTGGTAAAATGACTCAGGACTCACATTGATAACCGCCATCACCTCAGGTGAGTTTAACCTGAGTTTCATTAAACCTAGGCCATGGTACCTCCTAAAAATACCTACCTCGAGTTAACGGCGGTATTGGGTGAATAGGCCATGGGTGGTTATGGCCGTTGGATCACTATGCACTGTGTGGTGTTCACTCACCCAGAGCCAGCCTAAAGTTAGGTTAAAAACTCCATGCAGATTTAGGACACGCGGTGATTGCAGCTGCTGGTTTGGGTTGGCATTGACGACACGGACACGTACGATAAGGGGTGCACAACCTACGTCATGTATAACATGCTTAAGGAGTTCATTAAGACCAGGAGTGAGGAGAGGGTTGTCGGCTACCCTAGGTTGATAAGGCTTAACCCCAATATACCATTTAAGACTAGGGGTAATGCAGCCGTTTCAGTGGGCCTCAACGTTGATGATATTAAGGATGTGGTTGAGTTAGCCGAGTGGGCTGTGAATGCATACTCCAACAGGGTTGGTAAGACAAGCCCAGGTATAGTGATTTCCACCACCAACTCTGAGCACTGGATATACTGGAAGGCTATTAGTGACGTTATACCAATTGACGTGGCCCTTAGGTGGATGAAGAAGCTGGGCGTGGTTTATAAGGGCGGTAGAGGTGTCATAGGCGCCCTAGCCTCGGTAATGGCTGATCTATCGGCAGACTCAACCTTCGAACTGTTGGCGTATGGAGAATCAACACCCAAGCCCAACATACCCATCGGCACAGTTGAGATCCTCGACTCATCAACAGCCCCATTAACCTTCGAAAACATCGGGGATGGCTACACCTTAATACAGCCCCACGGTAATGACCCAGTTGTGTTTGGGGTTAGGGGTGACTCACCCTACCACCTACTCCACTTCGCCACCGTATTAACCAGTGAGATTGACCTCGAGCCAAGGTGGTTAATCTACCTGACTAACCAAGCCACGGAGCACCACATGAAGCACATAGCCAATAAGCCATATACACCAGGCCACATTAAGGGTAATGTAGATGGCGTAACAGCCATCAGTGGTGGTAACATTGAAATTAAGACTCCATCGGGGGTTGTGTTCTCGTATAGGCACTATGGCTTTAAGAAGCTTGATAAGGTCACGTACCTGCTGGCTTACGGTGGCTTAAGACCTGGTCCCAGGGACCTTGACCTCTACATGGAGGGTGGGGTAGCCTTACTAAGTAGAGTTAGTGTCAATAACCCTAAATGTCCCAGGTGTGGGGGCAATTTGGAATCAATGGGTAGGGTTGGGTTTCTTAGGTGTACTAGGTGTGGGTTAGTGACCGGGGTGCCTAGGCGGTTAAGCTACGTGAGCGAGGTTATTCTTGAGGAGCCCAGGGGTTCTGAGGTTAGGCACCTGCATAAGCCCTTGACTAGGGTTGGTTTTGAGGGGTTGGCTAACGTGTTCAATAGGCCATCATTATGGATAGTTTAAAAACTTGCTCATTGAGTGCTGGCTGTGGCTGAAAGAACCAAGGTGATAACGTTCGATGTATACCAAACGGTGCTTGAGTATGGGGATGCGTTGATTAGGGAGATTGGCGAAGCCATAGGCAAGTACTACGGTGAAATAGGCTACGCAGTGGACCCAAACGTGGTCACTGAGTACTACAGGATAATGGAGAGGGAGGTTAGGGCCAGCAGAATCATGAACCTGCTCTACACCCCACCAATGGAGAATGTTAGGAGGCTGGCTAAGAGGATTAACCAAAGGTATGGCATACCCCTCTCCAGTAGGTTAGTCAATGACCTGCAGAACGTGATAGCGGACACCGTGATAAACTCCCAAAACATTAAGGTTATTGAAGGTGTTGAGGAGGTGTTCAGCATCCTTAAGGAGGAGGACTGGTTAGTGGGCATAGTGTCTAACGTAATCTTCTGGCCAGGTAGGGTTTCAAGGGCCTTATTAACCAGGTTTGGGCTATGGAGGTTCATAGACTACGGGGTATTCTCAGATGAGGTTGGTTACCCAAAGCCACACCCGATAATATTCGAGACCTTGATCAACTCACTGGTCGGGGATAGGGTACCTGATGTCGCAGCGCATGTTGGTGATAACATTCAGGAGGATTTCGTGGGCGCGTTGATGTATGGCATAGTGGGCGTCCTCTACGACCCAAACGGCTCCTACATACCCGTTAATTCAAGCCCATACGAGGCCATTAAGTGCAAGGCCTATATCATCAGGAGGACTAAGGATGTCTTAACCCTAATCGACATGCTCAATAAGTGCGGTTAAAAGTGGCCAAAGCTTAATAGCTAAACGGGGTCAACCCTCAATGCTCATCTGGTTCGATGCATTAACGGCTAAGCAGGCTAGGATAGCCTCAATACTGGCATTGGAGGGCGCGGCCAGGGGGCATAGGTTCCTCATAACGTGCAGGAATTACGACTATGTGGTTAACGTGCTAAGCATGTATGGGTTAAGTGGGTATTGCGAGGGGGAGCATGGTGGTGATGCTAGGAGTAAGTTGATTAATGGGCTCAGTAGGAGCCTAAGGCTGCTGGACTTAGTCAAGGACTTCGATGTGCATGTATCGTTAACCTCACCAGAGGCCTTCAGGGTTGCCTTCGGGTTGGGTAAGCCGTCAATAGCGTTAACGGACACGGCACACGCCTACCATGTCAACAAGTTAACGCTACCGCTCGCCAGTAGGGTCATTGCCCCCATTGCCATACCGAGGAGGAGGATAATGGCCTACATACCCCATGGTGAGGAGGGTAAGGTTAAGTTCTTTAATGGGGTCTTTGAAGTTATGTGGGTCTACAGGTTTAAGCCTAATTGGGGTGAGGTTAGGCAGCTTGGGTTGAGGGATGGTGAGGATTACGCCGTATTTAGGTTTGAGGAAAGTAAGGCGGCGTACTACATCTATGGTGAACAGGCTAACGTTGCCATTAAGGCCATCAACATGCTCCTCAAGGGGGGATTAAAGGTGATTGTGTTCCCACGGTACCCTGATCAAAGGAGGCTTGTTGAAAATAAATTCCAGGATGAGTTAAGTAAAGGCCTGGTGATAATACCAAGTAAACCAGTTGATGGTCTGCAACTAGCCTACTACTCAAGAATAGTGGTGACGGGGGGTTCAACATTCGCAGTGGAGGCGGCTCTACTCGGCGTCCCATCGGTATCATACTTCCCAACAACCTACTACACAGACAGGTTTATTATAAGGGCTGGTGCACCATTGGTTAGGGTTAAGCCAAGTAGGCTGCTGCAGGGCATGCGCAGGGCATTAAGCATGGGGAAGGGGGGTATTATTAAGGGGCTTGAGGATCCCACTAATCTAATACTCGATGAAGCCGAATCTTTAATTGGCGCTGGGGTGAATGGCTAATAATTCCAAAGACTAATTGCCTTACAGATATTTAGGGCAAATAGTATCATAACTCATTGCCCTTCAGTTTAAGTACCAATAACGGCTTTACCATGAACCTATGGGGAAGGGTTTATTAATACCTGGTCCCTTGACCGTTCAAGAACCATTTATGGATTGCGCCTTTAAGGCGATCTCCGACTTAGATAAAGAGCTTAAGTTCAAAAGCACGGAGGTATGTTTAACTAATGACGGTAAAATAATAATTAGGCATGACGGGAGAGAAGAGAGTTTCAACTTAAGTGAGTTGAAGGGCGCCTACGTTGAGGATGGTATAGGCATAGGTAAACTAATTCTAGTTAAGAAGAGTGGTGAGGAGGTTGAGGCGGTTTACTTCACCAAGAGGCCTATTGATGACTTTAGGAAATTGGCAATTCTAATCAATGGCCGCCTAAGTGGCAATGGCCATTATGAAGGTTTATCACTGATGAGAGAGGAGAGGAGGAAGCCTAACGTTAGGAGTACTCTGCTTTGGTTACTTAACTTCATGAGGCCGTATTGGCATAAGATGCTCATAGGTGTTATACTATCCATAAGCATCGCCATGCTTAACCTAGTCCCACCCTACCTACTTAAGATACTTATCGATAACGTGTTTTTAACACAAACACACTCAATGAAGTTATTCGTCAACTTAACCTTAACATTGATAGGGTCGTACGTGGCCGTCACAGCTTTATCAATTGCGCAAAACTACATACTTAACACAGTTGGCCAGAGGGTCGTGAATGACATAAGGTCTAAGGTTTTTAAGCATGCCATGAGACTCTCGGCCTCGTTCATAGATAGGATATCCACGGGTAGGATACTCTCAAGGCTAACAACGGATGCGGGTAACACGCAATGGCTAATGGTCTGGGGTTTACCTACACTGGTGGTTAACGTACTAACCCTGATCGGTATAGGCGTAATACTGTTCACAATGGATGTTAGACTGGCCTTATTCGTGCTACTACCCACACCAGTGATAGCTTACATGGTTTACAGGTACCGTAAGAAGTCACACAGAATATACCACAGGAATTGGAGGAGGAGCGCCGACGTAACCAGTGCGCTATCAGATGCAATACCCAACTACATGGTTATTAAGTCCTTCGCCAAGGAGGATTACGAATCAAATAGGCTTGATGAACTGCTTAATAGGCTTTACGAATCCCAAGTCAAGGTTACTAAGATGAACATCAGTTATTGGCCGTTCCTAGGCCTATTAACATCACTGTCAACTGTCATGATGTGGTGGTTTGGGGGTGAGCAGGTTATTGCAGGTACAATACAGCTAGGTACATTAACGGCCTTCGTGTCCTACATGGCCCAGTTCTACGGACCCATAAATAACCTAAGCAACATAATACCCTTCATACAGCAGGCCATAACTTCGGGAGATAGGCTTAGGGAGATAATGGAGGCTGAGCCCGATGTAAAGGAACCTGAACACCCCAAGAAACCTGACCTGAGGGGTGATATACTGTTTAGCAATGTCTGGTTCAGTTACGACAAGTACACACCCGTGTTGAAGAACATAAACCTTAGGATAAGAGTTGGTGAGAAGGTTGCTGTCGTGGGTAAGAGCGGTTCAGGTAAGTCCACGTTATCTAAGCTACTGCTTAGGATGTACGACGTGGACTCCGGGGAAATTAAAATTAATGGCGTAAACATTAAGGATATTGACCTCCAGTACCTTAGGGAGAGGGTAGCATACGTCCCTCAGGAGGTGGCCCTATTCGACAACACCGTGGCCTACAACGTGGCCTACGGTAGCAGTAGGAATGTTGAACCCTGGGAGATAATCGCCGCCTGTAAGGCAGCTAGGATCCACGACGAAATAATGCAACTGCCACTAGCCTACGACACTAACCTAGGTGAGAGGGGTTCATCCCTTTCAGGTGGACAGAGACAAAGGATATCCATAGCTAGGGCCATTATCAAGCAGCCGGACATAGTCATACTTGACGAGGCCACTTCAAACCTGGACGTGATTAATGAGGCTGAGGTCTACAGAGCAATAATGAACCTAGCTAAGGGTAGGACTACTATATTCATAACCCACAGCTTCGTTGAGGTCATGAGTGCCGATAGGGTCATAGTCATGGCTAATGGTGAAATAATAGAGGATGGGAAGCCAACTGAGTTAATAGCTAGGAGGGGTGCATTCTACCAGATGTTTAAGGACCAACTGGAGTTATTCACAGGTGAGTTAAGGTTACTTAAAAGTGAGGATGATAAAGGTGCGTTAACGCTGGCTGACTACGTCAAAGACGTAATGCTTGACCTTAATAAGGCTAGTGTTAAGGTTAAGCCAGGCAGTAGGAGGAGCCTAGTGACGCTAGTGGTTAATGGGGAAGTGTACAGTGACCTTAAACCCAAGTTACCGTTCCCAATATCCCGGCCCGAGTATGTCATACTCTACGATAGGAATGGTAATGAGAGGTTCATGATAAGCGACTACAGGAAGCTTGATCCAGAATCCGTTAAGCTGCTTGAGGAGGCGATAATGCTAAATAACTTTAAACCAATGACATTAAGCATCAAGAGGATTGACGTCAAGGGTGATGAACTGGAGTGGCACCTGGTAACCAACTATGGTGAGGTTACGGTTAGGACAAGGGGTAGGAGAAACGTGATACTCATGGACAGCAGGTTAACGTTAATTGATGTACATGATAACGTGTATGAGATTGACCTTAAGAAGCTGGATAAGGATAGCCTTAAGCTGGTGGCTGAAACCATCTAGGCCCTTGGCCATTCCCACCCTAGATTAACCCTAGTTCAGATTCTATGGAGATGAGTACGGAGTTGACGACGTGGCTTGTCGTCAATGGTAATCCGCCAGCTAGGCTGAAGACCCTGCTTGCAAGTGACTTGGCCTCACCACCCACATTACCCCTCGGCATCCCACCCACCATCACCACCGCCCCACCATGCCCAATTATCAGCCTAGCCAGCTCAGAGACCTTAATTGGTTCACCATCCCTCTCGAGTAGTATGACCAGCGACTCACCCATCGACCTAACTAAGTCACCCAGTGGCGTATTGATGAGCCTAATTAGCCATTTGCCACCTGGGGGTACTGAACCATATTTAAAGAGCTGCTCCATTAAACCGATGAAGTTAAGGTAATTCTGCGGCGGCCTTTCTCCCTGTGCAAACTCAATAACCCTCCCATCCACGGTATGCACGTAAACACTCAACATACCCTTGATAGCCAGTATGCTATTTAATGAATCCAGGAGAAACTTGTGGACTATGTCTGGCCTACCCCTACTCTCCTTATCTTTAAGTCCACCCATGGCCTTGAAGTGAAGTGCCTTATCGAGGGGCATGTAGTTGGGGTCCCTACCAAGTCTCCTAGCAACCTTAACAATACTCTCATTCCCCCTCAGCTCCGGGGGTATTGGCTCTAGTGCCGCGTTAACTAGTATGAGCCTTAGTGTTAGCATCACTGCGTAGCCTAACGGTGGTTACCGTTAAGAGGTTTTAGCGTAATTAACCCAGGTTAACTCCCTATTCCCTTACAGGTGGGCGTGGGCGCATTTTTGCGATTTCACTAATGGCGTTGCTCTCCCTCAGTAAGTCCCTTATAGACACAACCCCCATAACCCTGCCTTCATCATCAACAACCACCACATGTCTAATGCGCCTCTCATTCATCAACTGAGCTATCTTAGTCACATCATCGTAATACTTAACGGTGGCTATGTTGCCCATAGTCCCTACCTGCTCCACCACGGCCCTACTAATATCTACACCCTTAGCCAACGCCTTGATCACATCCCTCTCGCTTATAACTCCCAGAACCTTCATGTCCTCGGGGGAGTTAACCACCACAACTAGCCCTACGTTATTTTCAGCCATTAGCCTAATCGCCTCTGAAACAGGGGAGCCAACTTTAACTACTATCGGTTTTTTATTGGCTATTAACTCAGAGGCTTTCATATTAACCTAAATTATTTAGTGTTTTATAAACTTAACTGTTTACTGAGATCGGTAATCCTATTGATTTACTAGTGATTCACTTGGTTCACTCAATCACCTGGCCGATATCCTTACCAATTATGTAGCCCCTAATGTTAAGGCCCCTTAGGCCCTTCAGTGAGCATATAAGCTCCTCAGCCTTATTCATTGAATCCCTCCTAACCGCCACATCGAATTCCTCCTTGGCCACTTCAATGAACTCTAGACCCCACTTATCTGCGTGATACTGCGTTATGAAGCCGTAGTCAGCCTCGCCGTTGAGTATGGCCTTGGCTACGTCATCGTGGGTCCAGGCAACTTTGCTGATTGCAGGTGGATTACTGACACCCATTTCTCTTAACCATGCCTCGCTTAGTATCCTGGTTCCTGAACCTGGGTTCCTCTTAACCATCACAAGCCTACCCCTCTTAATTTTGTCAACAAGGTCCCTCAGGTTTAACCTGCCCAGGCTATGCCTATACCCTATCCCAATCACCCTACCATAACCCCTCACCAGGGTGACCTCATCTAGGACGCCTAGGGATTTTAGGAAGTTTAGGTTGCTTCCATACACTGAGGATAGGTGTATGCCGGCGATCTGGGCCTTATTAACCAGCAGCATTGATAAGCCATTCACTGAACCAACCCAGGTAATGGATGCGTAGTCGCCTATTAAGTTGGAGAGCAGTTCATCATGACTGCTGGCTGCTATGAGCCTACCCTTAAATTCATCGTCCTTGAAGGTTAGGAGAAGCTCCTCACCAAGTCTCGTTAACCTACTGTAGCCACCACGTGAACCACCCCTAACACCCTCGATTAATGCCTCCGACAAGGCGGTCTCGGCCTCCCTAATCAGCCTGAAGGCTGTTGAGTAGGGCATGTTCAATAGCTTGGCAGCCTTACTGAGTGAACCATACTTCTTAACTAGGCTAAGTAGTTCAATAACCTCAACCCTAATATCCACACCCCTAAACCTAACCGTTGCATTTGGCATTACTTAACGGCCCAGGTTACCGATGGTGATAGGGTTTATAAAGTCAAGCTCATTCGGCTATTTATGATAATATGCACCACGGTTAATGATGATTACAGGGTTGAGGTTTTCTCAAGGGCAACCAAGTTAGTGCTGGTGGATACCAGCAGGGGTGTTATCCACGTTGAGGATAACCCAGCCCTCCAAAGCACTAACAGGAGACCCACGGTGGCTAAGAGGTGCGTGGAGTTGGGGGCTGACGTCGTCATTGCGCCGCATGGGTCTATATGCTACCCATCCTACCGCATACTTAAGCAGCATAATGTTAAGGTTTACGTAACGGAACCAGGCCTAGACCTAAGTAGCATAAGTGCCATACCCCTTAACCACTGGGAGGTGTTCTACTCAAGTATAATTGCCATGTTGGAAAGGCTGAGTGGGTATTAACATGCCCACCGCCCTAATGGTAATACCCCCAATTGCGAATGGGGAACTGCTAAGAATCATAGTCAACCATGCTGAGCATAACCTAGCCGAGGCAGGCTTCAACAGCGTAGTGTTTTGTGGACCGCTTAAGGGCGTATACGGCCCTGGCTTGGCTAAATTAACGGTTTACATCGACCAATGGTACTCGTCATCGAGGGGTATATTGATGAAGTGTGGTGAAGCCGGTTTAACGCCACCGATAATGCTAATTAGGGGTACCCAACCATACTTAAGCTCAAGCACCTACGCTAAGCTACTTTGGGCTCTAAGATCCTTTAATAGGCCCATAGTTGTGCCGGCTAGGGGTGGTAAGGGGTTAAGCACGCCTGTACTGGTGGCTAACGTTAAGCTGTTTAGGGGGTTGGTTAAGTTAAATCGTAGGTTTAAATTGGCCAGTGCCATGGTTAAGTTCCTCATTGAGAATAGACGTGATGTGCTAATGGTTGAGGTTGATGACAAGTGCCTAGGTGTGAGAGTTAGCCCATTGGCCTGCCTAGGTGTGGTGCAGCAATAGCAGTAATCCTTTCAACTACGTCTTGAACCTTCCCATTGGCCAGAGGGGCTAATAAGCAGGTTAAGGTGAGACCTTTGCCGAGAATTCCCTAACCATTTTAATTAGTTCACCCTCATTAGGCGGTAGCTCGATATTCGGTAGGTAGTTGCTTATCTCATGCCAAATTACCGGGTTATCCCTAAACCTGTAGTCCATGAAAACTATAAAGACCCTATCCTTATCCGACCTCAACCCTCTACCAATGGCCTGTTTAACCTTAACCAGGGCATTCCAAGTGTATACAGCATGCCAGGCATCATCGTAGTTGGCCCTAGACTTAACAACGTCAACGAGGCCATTCATGAAGTCGTTGGGTTCTGGATAAGGTACACCGACTATGGCCACTACATCAATGTAATTAACATCGTTGAGCCTAAATTCAATGCCCTCAACAAGCTTACCGCCAGCCACGGCTAGGATGAGCTTATGAGGATTAGCCTTCATTGACGCTAATACTTCGTCGATGGTGGTTGTGCCTATCTCCACCACCAGATCTACATCATGCCTAATGTACTTCCTAGTGGCCTTAAGCGTGTCGTAGGATGGGAAGACCGCCAGCACGCTATGCTTAACAGCATCGTAAATGTCCATTAGGGTTTGGGCAATCCTACTGTACTGCTCCTCACCCCTCTCAGTATACTTAGTGGTGACCTCCCCGTATATGGCTGCCTTAACGTTGGATGGCTTAATGTACTCCATTAGGCCTATCCTCAATTCACTCACCTTAACGTTAACCCCAAGTAGGCTGGTGAATAACCTAGTGGGGGGCATGGTGCCGCTCATGGCTATGAAGCTATGGGCATTATTCATAACACCCGACGCCGCGACTGAGGGATCCATTAACCTACTCACCACAGCCTTACCCTCACTGCTCATTGACAGGAAGAGCGCCTTATCCTTAGGCATCTTTATTATTGACCTGTAGAAGTCTATTATGTCACTCAACGCAGAGCCAGCGAGTAAAATGCCCCTACTCCTCTTAGCCATCAACACCTCATCGAGCGCCTCATCTAGGTATTCAATGTCATTGAAGTACTCAAGCACCTTCGATGAATCGGTCCTCCGCTCACTCTGCTCACCCAAGTCGGTGAATAAATCCCTAAAGAGGGCCCTCAACGACGCTAAGGCCCTTAAGGCCCCGGCTTTAATGTTAATGTCCTCTATGAACTTCCTCACATCCGACATAGCCGCCTTAACCATGGACTCTGTTAAGTACTGGGTATTTAGGTCCAGTATGGCGTATGGTAGGTTATGGGCTTCATCTATTATAAGGATTGACGACTTCAGGTCTAGGTCAACCACCTCTGGGGCGTTTAGGGAAAATAGGTAGTAGTACGACAATATCACAACCTTAGCGTCACCTATAAGCATCCTCGACGCGTCGTAAGGACACACGCCTAGCTTACACACAGACTTAACGTAATCCGCCGGTGACTCTAAACCAGCCACGGTATCCATGAATAGGCTGCCGTCAATGCCACTCTCCCTCAACCTAACGTGGTAGCTGCATTGCCCAGTCCTCTTTAGGTAGTTGCATTCCATGAGGAAGTCCCTATACGGCAGCCTGGAGGTTGAGGATATGCAACACATCCTTGCCCTATTCCTAATTAGGACGTACGGTATGAAAATCCCCTTAATCTTAAACAACCTACTAATCTCCCTCATGGGGACTGCGGCCTGGTTATTAGTCCTAATCATGTAAACTATCTTCACGGGCTCACCCTCACTATACGCCAAAGCCGCTGCCAGGGCGGCAGCTGTCTTACCAACCCCGGTGGGCGCCTCAACAATAATGCCCCTACCCTCACCTAACTCATTGTATATGAAGTCTGCGATCTTAGCCTGCAGCGGTCTCCAATCCCCATACGGCAGATACCTACTCACCTTGGTGTTAACCATTAAGCCTAACGTTAACGGAGGCCCTGATTTAAAAACCTATGGTGCATCATTAAGGCCCATTAACGTAAGGCACATTCACATAACCCCAACTCGATACAGCTAAAACCAAGCATCATTCAACCCATTGCCCACTTACCTATGAGGATGGGCAGGGTTAGGCTACTTAGGGTGATGAGTCACTAAGCTTAATTAAGGCTGAGTCCAGGGTACGTGCGATGAGGGTGGTGATTGTCGGTGGGGGCATTGCGGCTGTATTCACGGCGCATTACCTAACCCTAATGGGCGTTGAGACGGTTGTCGTAGGTGACCGGCCCAAGTATCCATTAACCACTCTTGTCCTAACGCAGTCAATGCCCCATGTTGATGATATACTCCTAGCCAAGGAGAGCCTTGAGGCTTATAGGCAATTCACGAACCCCAGGCCTATAACCTCAATAGACATAATGCCCAGGTGGGTTAGCCTTGATCCACTTAAGCTGGCTGGAGTAGAGTATAGGATTATTGAAGATGCCGAGTGGGTTAGGTTAAACAGTGATGAGTTCATAGTGGAGACCACGGACTATCTGATACCAGTTAGGCGTGTGGTGAATTACCTGAGGGGTAAGTTAAGGGTTATCAGGGCTAAGGCACGGTTAAAGGTTGTAAATGGCTCACTGGTGGTTATCGCCAATGGCGTAAGGTACACGGGTGATGCTGTGGTGTTGGCTGCGGGGCCAGGTAACTCTGACCTAGCCTCACAGGTTGGTTTAAAACTACCCCTAAGGAGGTACCAATGCTATGCGTCGCTTATGACCGGGCCGAGTAGAGTAATGAAGCTGAGCATAGGTGACGACGTGCTTGGGTGGTATAGCAGACCATTCGTACCAGGATTATTCATAGCCGGTGACGGATGCGGTAAACCTGGCGAACGGGCACCGTTGGACTATGGCTGGCGCATAGCCCGTTTAGTGTCGAGGAGGTTTGGCTGGGCAATACCCATCCTAACTAGGTCGGGGACCTGTGAGACATCGCCAAGTGGAGGCCCGGTGTACGGTGAGGTTAAGGATGGGCTCTACGTCCTCGGGGGCTTGGACGGCTACGGCTCAATGGTTGGCCCGGCATTGGCGAGGAGGTTAGCTGAACTGGTGGTTACCGGTAAGGCGCCTATTGACGATTATAGGGTGGAGAAGTACCTAGACTTCAACGGGGACTGGGACCCATGCGCCGTGGAGAGGCATAACTGGCTCACCGTGGTTAAGCAACAACTTAAGCCATAGGCAACCACCCACTTAATGAAAGCTTACTGGTCCTCGTGGAAGAACACGCGCATAGGTTAACAGTTAATGGTGCTAAATAACTTTAATTATCGATAGACCGAACAATATGAGTAGTATCGCATCTGTTGTTAAGCAGTATAGGCAGTAGGCGCCCTTCTTAATCTGTAGGTAAATGCCCCATGCACCAATGACTAATCCAACTAGTGATAGGGCGGCCACGTATAGGTGTAGGTTAATGGCTATTAGAAACGCCATTAAGGCCAACGTAACCATGGCCCCAACGGCCATGAGAAGCCTAATCCTCCTAGGCACCAGGAAGCTGAATAACTCGCAGTTGAAAACCCCAGGTAGGCAGGCGTTTACCCTCCTGGAGTTCTCATACACGTAGTAAGCCATCAAAGCAGA
>Ga0081534_100259_pt1 | contig 18087 bp, 19 predicted proteins | sample MonGeyMetagenome_FD_71019 | JGI IMG/M metagenome (GOLD analysis project Ga0081534, IMG submission 71019) | Hypoxic/sulfidic aquatic microbial communities from Monarch Geyser, Yellowstone National Park, USA - MG (SPAdes) v1 (version 2) | ecosystem: Environmental > Aquatic > Thermal springs > Hot...
CGTCTCAATGCCCATGCTCATGAGGCAGTGGCTCATCCTGTACCAGTTGCTTGAACCATCTAAGCCGCACCTTAACGCCGCCAGTAGGAACATTAACTCCTTAAGCGACTTACAAACCATGACTTTATCATCACTGTTCCTGAAGGTTAAGACCCTCTCCCCAATCTTACCCACCTCATTTCTCACAGCCTCATCAACATCTACGTGAAGCGGCTTACCGTGGACCAGTAACCCAGTCTCAACAACGTAGGCGAAGAACAACGTGTTTCGTGGCTTCTTAAAGACCTGCAGGTCAACACCACTCAGGTTCGGTAGCTCAACTGGTGGGTTATTGGTGAACACTGCCACGTCCACGTCACCACCACTACAGTCAAGGGAACCACCGTACACGTATATCGCATGCGCATTCCTAAACAGGTTAATAACCCTACCAATTAACTCACCAGGCACGCAACCCCTAGCCATACTGTTTAACCGCCTAGGAGGCGCAAAGGTTTATTAACATTTAGGGTACCCTAATTATTTTGGGTACCCTAAATGTTATTTAGCTTAGAGCCTAAGTCAAGGAGGGAGGATTTATTCAACTTCAACTATGAACTAGCGAACCTAACCAATGCCTTAAGGGGTAGTGGTAGGTTAATTGCTGTAACTGGCCTAAGGAGGACCGGGAAGACCTCGTTAATGAGGGTTGCCCTTAATGAGTCAGGCATCAATTACCTTTACATTGACGTTAGGTTAAGCATCTATGCCAATTACGGTGACTTAGTGAACTTAATTGCGAAATCCCTAAACGACTTTATACTTAAGAGGACTTCCATGCTCGGTAAGGTGCGTGATGCCCTTAAGGGGCTTAATGGTATTGAGGTTTCCCTAAACCCACCCGGCATTAGGGTTAGGTTCAGGGGTAAGGGGAAACTAAGCATCAGTGACTTATTCGTTAGGCTTAATGAAATCGGTGAGCCAGTCATAGTGGCCTTTGATGAGGCTCAGGAGTTGAGGAGGGTGAATTGGCTTAGGTTTGATAGGTTATTCGCTTACATATACGATAACCTGCCTAACGTAAAACTCCTGGTCTCTGGTTCACAATTCGGCTTAATGTATGACTTCCTGGGCTTAAACAACCCAAGGTCACCCTTATTTGGTAGGGCTTACCTGGAGGTGAGGACTAGGAGGCTTAGCCCAGATGAAGCTCTGGACTTCCTTGAGAGGGGGTTTAGTGAGGTTAGGGTTAACTGCCCCAGGGATTTAATGAGGAGGGCTGTGGACGCCTTTGATGGCATAATAGGTTGGTTAACCTACTTCGGCTACTCATACTCCGTGAACAACATGAGGGACTTCGATGAAATACTGAGGGCAGCCTCATCACTAGCCCTTGAGGAGTTGAGAAGCCTCATATCTGCGTTGAGGAGCAGTAGGTACATCATCATCCTGAGGACCCTAGCCCAGGGACCAGCGCCGTGGAGGGTTATTAGGCACAGGCTTGAGGATCACGAGGGGAGAAGCATAAACCCAGCCACTGTGTCGCAACTACTAGGCACATTAATCAGACTTGGTGTAATCGAGGAGAAAGGTGGCGAATACGCCATAAGTGACCCAGTTTATAGGTTAGCCGCAGGGCAATTGTGAAGCAACCGTGCATTTCAACTTTTAAAATCAATACCCCTACTTAGTGAAAATTCATAAAGCCTAACGGCTATCCTCAACACATCTGATAGTTATAGGGAACCATCTATAAACAGTCTCCTCGCCCTCGTTACTAGCCCACTGCCGAAGGTAAGGCACCTGGGATGGCAGTGAGTCCAGACCTAGCCCCCCACGGGCACTGAGCCGTGATACCCCCAAGAATAAGGGCAAGACTACCAGCTACGCCTAGGCAGTCCTCATAGTATCCACGTGATTTAGCGATGCTAACCAGGTCAAAATCCACGCTTTAATGCATGAAATGCATTATTAAGGGTTGCTTTTTATTTACCACAAAGCTACGGGGAATTTATGAAAAACACCTTCTACTCCCTTTAGGGAGTTTCTTTATCCTCAACAACACCCAACTCCAGCGCCGCATCGATTATGAATGGTGGTAATACATCAACTAGGTTCTCGGGATTCCCCACTTCAACGCAATATCGATATCGCTCAATTGCGTAAACCTACCGCGAACTAGGGAACCGAAGAGCATTACGAGCCTGAATTTATCCTGGTACTTACGTAGAATGAGTGCCCTAAGCCTACTAGCTATATTCAGGCAATACTCATTGCATCCACGTGTCTTCGCTACTTCGGCTAGGTCAATAACCACGCTTTACCGCCATGCGGCGAATTTATTAGGTTTCACATGCCCTGCACCCTAAGCGTTTTCAGTAATTCCTCGTAGTCCCTCAATATCGCCATCTTGACCCTGCCCAGGTCAAAGCCCATTATTGATGCAGCCACCAACGAGCCGCCTGCGCCGACCCCTTCCTTAACGAAGCCCTCCTCAAACGCCCTTAAGCCCTCATAGGGCATATCGTCAAAATTTAGGTTTGAGGATACCACGGGTATTGGGTGAATCTCCTTAACGAGCCCTACCAAATCCGCCGATTTATCATTAATTAACCACCTGGTTGTGGCTATGGCGAGCCTCGACAGCGCGGATTTATCGAAGGCCTTTATGAAGGCTAGTACGGCGCCCATCTGCGTACCCCCAGCCAGTATTACGTGGGACTCAGCCCTAGCTGCCCCAATGGCTATTGAGGCCATGGCAGGTATCACGGGATCGCCAACCTTCGAGACCGCGAGAATTGGGTCGTCAAGGGCCTTTGAAACACCCGCCCTCTCCAGCGCCCTCTTTACAACGCTTATTTTCAACTCCCTAGGATTAGTCGGTGAGGCGCTCGACATTTTGTGCCAAGCATCATAACCCATAGCTACTAGGAACGCCATAGCAGTTGTTGTGCCAGCGGGGATGGACTCACCAATGATTAGGACCCTAAATGACCTACCTAGGTTCTCACCAAGCACCAATCCATTATCAACCATTCTCTCAACAACATTCCTCCTAAGGGCATCGCTTTTAATTATGTCGAGACCCGGTTCACCCTGTAAATCCACATGCGGTATCAACGGCTTGACGCGTGAGCCGGCATTAACAACGAGCACGCCCGCATTGATGAGCCTAAGCGCGGCTCTCGTAATGAGCGCCGGCGTGGGCTTACCGTCAGGGGTCATTGGTACGGTATTGATCACTCTACACTTACCAAGCAGTAGGTACTCGGCGTCTGCGGCGGGCGTAAAATGCGTTAGTTCGGGTTTTGCTCCGGCTATTGTGATGCCAGGGATTAGGCTTACGTCAGTTGTGCCTATTGTTAGGGTAAAGATGAAGCCCTGTTTGATGGCATTAATGAAGGGCTCAAAATCCCCTAGGTGGATGGTGTATTCCATAACCGAGGCTGATTAGATGCCCTATAATTAAGTATTTCGCAGTGAGGCATGGCTATTTTACATGTCTGGCTTGGGCCATGGTGATTTTAGTATTTTCTCGGTCTCTTCACCGTATATTATGTTCATTACCTCAAAGACCCTCTTCCTTACCTCGCCTATTGAGTTGGCTATTATGTTAACGTGCCCCATCTTTCTCCTGGGCCTCACCTCAGCCTTATTGTACCACCAAATCTTAGTGCCCGGTATTGACAGTATCTTATTCACCATGTCCTCATCCCACGGTTTACCGAGTATGTTAACAATGGCCGAGGGTCTCAGTAACTCCGTATCACCAAGCGGATAATCTAGTATGGCCCTCACGTGGTTTTCAAACTGGCTCGTGATGGACCCAAGCAGTGTCCAGTGGCCCGTATTGTGAACTCTGGGTGCAAATTCATTTATCAACACATCACCATCGCTAGTTACGAAGAACTCAACCGCCAGTACCCCCACGTAGTTTAATGCCTCAGCCAACTGCTTAGCCAGGCTTAATGCCCTAGCCCCCACTTCATCGGGTATTTGAGCAGGTACTATGCTGTATATTAAAATTCCCTCATGGTTGTAGTTCTCAATAACAGGGTAAAACTTGGTTTCACCGCTGGCTGACCTAACTAGTATCACGGATATTTCCCTACTAAACCTCACAAACTCATCCACCAGCAGTGGGTATTTATTGGGGACCTCACTTAACTCACTGGGGTTGTTAATGTAGTACTGCCCCTTTCCATCATAGGCGCCGTAGGGGGCCTTAACCACGCACTTACCTAACCGCTCCACGATTGACTTCAGTTCATCCCTTGATTCAACAATCTTGAACTTGGGTGTCGGTAACCCAATTTCCCTTAGGAACTCCCTCTCCTTTATCTTATCTTGTTTAACCATGACCGAGGTTATGCTTGGCCTTAGTTTGCCGAGTTCATGCGCATTAGCAAGGGCCTTTGGGTTCACGTGCTCGAACTCAAACGTGACTACATCACTACTTAGCACCAATTCCCGCCAATCATCACCCACAAACGCTCTATCAGCAACTTGAAGTGCTGGCGCATTCCCATGTTCATCATAGACATAAAACCTGATACCTAGTGCCCTACCCTCGATGATCATCATGAGGCCTAACTGTCCACCACCTAGGATACCTAGCACCCTGTTAGGCATCCCCCAACACCATCCTTAACACCTCATCTCTCATGGTATTCATGAATTCGATAACCCTTTGCCTAAACTCAGGGTACTTAATACCCAGTATCCTGGCGGCTAATAATGCAGCATTCCTAGCCCCATTTATGGCTACCGTGGCCACGGGGGTTCCATACGGCATTTGGACAATGGATAGGAGGGAATCGATACCGTTCAACTGCCTAGACATTATGGGAATACCCACTACGGGTAATGGGGTTAGTGATGATGTCATTCCAGGTAGGTGAGCAGCACCACCAGCACCCGCTATTATGACCTCAAGGCCCCTATCTGCAGCCGTCCTAGCGTACTCAAACATGAGCTCTGGTGTTCTATGTGCTGAGACAACCCTAACCTCGTAGGGTATGTTAAGCCTCCTCAACTCATCCACGGTCTCCTTCATCACGTCCCAGTCGCTTTTACTGCCCATTATTACCCCGACTAATGGTTTTACCTGACTCATTATTTTCCCATTTAAAGAAAAGCTTTAAAAAGTTGCGCTCATAATCCCTTTGTGGAAAGTAGTCAATTAAATCAATCAATTAAACATACGGTTAACACGACGCTTAAGAGCCATGAAATCAAGGCGATTAGGGAATCCCTAGGCAGGGAGCCGAATGAAGTGGAACTGCTCATATTCGAGGCCGAGTGGAGTGAACACTGCTCATACAAGAGTAGCAGAAGGTGGCTGAGGGAGCTACCCTCAGAGTCCATTCATGTTGTTAGGGGGCCTGGCCTAGACGCACCCCTAATTAAGGTTGGTAAAGTCTTCATCTCGTTTAAGATAGAGAGCCATAATCACCCATCAGCCATAGACCCATATGACGGGGCGGCCACGGGTGTTGGTGGTATTGTTAGGGATATCTTAACAACGGGTTTAAGGCCCATTGCACTACTTAACAACCTACATTTCGGTGACCCAGGCGATAGCCACTCACTTTGGATAGCCAGGGGCGTGGTCAAGGGTATATCCGACTATGGAAATAGGATTGGGGTTCCCGTCGTTGGGGGTGAGGTGTGGTTCGATGAGTCATTCGCCAGGAACCCAATAGTACTCATCACATGCCTTGGCGTTGGAGTTGAGGGGCAGGTTGTGTGGGGTAAGGCAGACCTAGGTGATGTGGTTGTGGTAATTGGTAATGATACGGGTAAGGATGGTATGCTTGGAAGCTCCTTCGCCTCAAAGACGTTAGGTGGGAGTGATGAAATATCAGCCGTGCAGGTTGGTAATCCACTACTTGAGAAGCTACTAATAGACGTAATCACAGAACTAGCCCAAAGGAGACTTATCAAGGCCATTAAGGACGTGGGCGGTGGAGGCTTAGCAACGGCGTTGAGTGAGTTGGCTTCACAATTTAACCTAGGCATTAGGGTTTACCTAGACAGGATTAGGCTTAGGGATGAGTTAAGCCCAGGGGAGATACTCGTCTCCGAGTCCCAGGAGAGGATGGTAGTGGTGGTGGACCCAGGGCGATTACGTGAAGTGGAGTCGCTGCTAGGCAGCTATGGTGTAGATTACGACGTAATAGGTGAGTTAACCGAAGGTGGAAGGTTCGAGGTGTATTACAGGGGTGAGCTGGTAGCTGACCTGCCGGTTAAGTTAATCACAGGCGCCCCGGAGGCTAACCATGAACTCTCAGAACCAGCCTGGCTCAGGGGCCTTTGGGAGCTACCTCAGTTAACGCCAATACCGTTTAGGGATGCCTTGATTAAGGTGCTGTCTAGCCCCAATGTAGCCTCTAAGGAACCCATTTACACGCTGTATGACCATGAGGTTGGGGTTAGGACCGTAATTAAGCCAGGGCAAGCTGGGGCAGCCGTTTTAAGGGTCCTTGAGGAGGATGGTGGCAACGGGAAGTTGGGCCTTGCCATAAAGGCTGATGCAAACCCCAGGTATTCATTCCTAGACCCATATATTGGGGCGGCTAATTCGCTGGCTAAGGCGTATAGGAATGTGGTTGCCGTCGGCGGCAGGCCCATAGCAGCCGTGGACTCGATAAACGTGGGGAATCCTGAATTACCTGATAGGTACTGGTACTTCGTCATGTCGGTTAAGGGCCTTTCATGGATAGCTAAGTCGTTGGGGGTACCCATAGTTGGCGGTAAGGTGAGCTTCTACAATGAGGACTCAACGGCAAACACTGTGATAAAGCCCGTGGTCACCGTGGCCATGCTTGGCGTATTGGATGACATAGATAGGAGCATCAGCGGTGGGCTTAAGGGTAATGGATCACTTATAGTGATTGGATTAACAGATAATGAGCTTGGCGGTTCTGAGTACCTGCATAGGGTTCATGGGATGGTTAGGGGTTTACCACCAAGGCCCAAACCGGAGGAGGAACTGCGTAACGCTGAGGTTGTACTTAGGTTAATTGAGCGGGGACTCGTGAACTCCTGCATGGACATTGGACTGGGGGGATTGGCAATAACACTGTTAAAGATGTCAGCCACCGGTGGCGTAGGTTTTAACGTCGACTTAGCGAAGACCCCTACCAACGGCACCATGGACCCTGTGGTGGTGGCCTTCTCAGAAACCAATGCAAGGTATGTGATCGAAACCCACCACGCCGGCGAGGTAATGAGTATCCTTAGGGAGGCGGGTGTACCCCACGCTGTAATAGGCGTCTCCGGGGGTGATTCGGCCAGGTTTCTGTGGATGGATGATGAACTAGCCTCGTTGAGGGTGAGCGAAGTAATGGGGTATTACTCATCACTGTGGGGTGTATTTTAATGTGCGGTATATGGGCCTTCTCGGGTTCCAAAGCCCCAGGTTACGTGGCTAAGATGGCACCCTGGCACATGCATAGGGGCCAGGAGGGTGTGTCGTATGCCTGTAATGTTAACGGTGTTTTAATGAAACTTGGTAATACGGGCAACCTGGCATCTACGTTATGCCTAGGCCATGCCAGGTACTCGACAAGCGGACCTTATGGTATGGAGCTCCAGCCTATAGTACTAGGCGACATGGCAATGGTCTTTAATGGTACCATAGCCAACTACAAGGAACTGGTCAAGATAATGAGGGGCTGGGGTCTGGAGGTTACCAATGATCATTACGATGCTTGGGTCTTGGCAATGTACCTAAGGCACCTGTTAATGAGGCACGACATTGATGGGGCGGTTAGGAGACTGTTCACGACAGTTAAGGGGGGTTATGCAATAATCGCTGCATGGAAGGAGCAGCTACTGCTAATTAGGGATCCCTGGGGGATAAGGCCATTGAGCATTGGCTTCAACGACGATGGCATTGCCGCGGCCTCAGAGACTAGCGCCCTTGAGGTGTTAGGCATGAGATGGCGTGAATTGGAGCCTGGAAGAGCCGTGGTGATTAACCCCAGGGGTAATGCTGAGGTTTATGGGGATGGAACCAGGGGTGTTAAAAGGGCCTATTGCGCCCTTGAGTACATCTACTTCATGAGACCCGACTCTTACTTTAACGGAATAAGCGTGTACAGCGTCAGACAGAGACTTGGGTTATCGCTGGCTAGGAAGGAGCCAATTAAGGATATTGATACAGTGACCTCAATACCCGAATCAGCTAGGGTAGCAGCCCAGAGCTACGCAAGGGCATTGGGTAAGCCCATGGAGGATTTAATAGTGAAGAATAGGTTCCTTGGTAGGAACTTCATCAAGCCGCCCATGGAGAGAAACCAGGAGCTTTACGGGGTCATTAAGGAGGGGATTAGGGGGAAGTCTCTCGTCGTCGTTGATGATTCAATAATAAGGGGTGATACCCTAAGGCTACTGATACCTAAGTTAAGGGGTTATGGTGCACGGGCCATTCATGTGAGGATTTCTTCACCACCAATAAGGTACCCGTGCTTCATGGGTATGGACTTCCCCACACGGCGTGAGTTAATAGCCCATGGTAAGGCCATTGAGGATGTTAGGAAGGCCCTTGGTTCGGATTCACTTATCTACCTCACCGTGGATGAATTGTTATGGTCCATAGGCGTTGATGAGGTCTGCACCGCATGTTTCACGGGCAATTACCCATTCAACATCAACATCGATGAGGTTGAGGGGGATTTCACCAGGTGATGCACTATGGGTACGGCTGGGTTCCTGGGGGTTTTATCATTCCATGATGGCTGGGATGTGGGTAAGGTGCTTAAGTATGGGTTACTGGCGCTGAGACATAGGGGTGAAACCCACTGGGTTTCCGTCTTAACCAATAGTGGGCTAGCGGCGAAGAAACTCGACGAGGTAGGCGATATTGATGTTAATGGATGGGCCGGCATAGCTTGCTCCACTACTGATGACTCACTATTTGGGGTCGTTAAGTGCGGTGATGTGGATGTGGCTTACTGCTACGAGGGGCAGGGGATCAGTGAAGGTGAGGTATGTGATATAGTCCTTAACGGTAGAGCAATTGAAAAGAGCTTGACATTACTGGCCTTAACAAGCAACGGTCGCCTGGTGGGTTATAGATCTGTTGATGGGCGTAGGACCCTGGCTTTAGGTGCCTATGGCTTCGACCTAGCCTACATCTCCAATGAGACGGCGGCCATAAATGCAGTGGGTGGTGCAGTCAGGACCTTCATAAGACCCGGCTCGGTAATAGACATCTCCAGGTACGTGGTTAGGGAAACAAGGGTTGTTAACCATGTGGAGAACCCTAGGTTATGCCCCCTTGAATTAATCTACCTAAGCAGGGCTGACTCTGAGGTTAATGGATACTCCGTTTATGCATTTAGGAAAGCCCTAGCCCGGAGACTAGCCACTAGGTTAAGGGGTAAAACCGCAAGGGATGTGGACATAGTCATTGGTGTACCAGATACGGGTATCCTCTACGCATTGAAGGTCGGTGAGGCGTTAGGTAAACCCGTGGAACTGGCTTTAATGAACATAGAGAGGCGCAGGTCTGCGCTCATAGATGAGGCCACAATGAGGCAGGCTACGGTGCACCTAAAGATAACTCCTGTCGTTAAGGAGCTAAGGGGCAAGAGAGTTCTACTTATTGATGACTCACTGTTAAGTGGCTTAACCATTAAGGAGGTGTCGCAGGTGTTGAGACATAGGGCTGGGGTTAAGGAGGTTCACGTGGGCATAGCCAGCCCCAGGATAACCAAGTCATGCCCCTACGGTGTCACCATGCCGCCAACGGAGATGCTGTTAACAAGGGTTTTTCACATTGATGAGGAGTTGATTAAGGTCCTTGAGGTTGACTCAATAACCTGGGTCTCAATTGACGACCTGGTTAATGCAGCCAGGGAGGCTGGGATAATGGAGGAGTTATGCCTAGAATGCTTCCTACGGTGATTAACGTGGGTTGGACCTACAGGAGGGCTGGGGTTGATCTCAATGCACATCACGAAATGCACAACTACGCCATCGACTCAATAAGGCGGTTAGCGAGGGAATTGAACATTGAGGTTAGCGAGGGGGCCTTCACCAGGTTCCTAAGTCTCAATAACATGCAACTCACGCTCCACGTTGATGGCGTGGGTACGAAGTCCATGATAGCCTTGGCCACCCACAGGTTTAAGGTCCTTGGCTGGGACTGCGTCATAGGTAACACTAATGATGTTGCCTGCGATAACGCAAAACCACTTGCCGTGGTCGACTACGTAGCCCTAAGGGACAACGATGTGGACGCTGTCAGGGGTGTGATCGATGGGATTATTGATGCCTCAAGTAAGGTCAATGCCATGCTCCTTGGCGGTGAAACCGCCATAATGCCGGACCTGGTGAATGGGATTGACGTGGCATGCGCCGTGCTTGGCATTAGGGTTGGACCTACGGGAAACGTTAAAACCAGTGATGTGGTTATTGGGGTTTCATCAAATGGCCTCCACATGAACGGTTACTCACTGGCACGCAGGGTACTACTAGGTAAGTACAGGCTTAATGACCAAGTGTGCGGTGAGGAGCTCTCAAACCTCTTACTTAAGCCGACTGCCGATTACAGTGGGCTAATCCTTGACCTATACGATTCACGGCTAATTAAGAGGGCCGTACACGTAACCGGTGGTGCATTCACGAAGCTGAGGAGGGTTCTGGGGCCGGGCCAGGGGCTTAGTCTCGAAATGCCCGAGCCACCTTGCATTTTCCAGGAGATCCAAAGCGTTGGTGGTGTGGATTGGGGTGAAATGTACCGGGTGTTTAACATGGGTGTTGGGCTGGTGTTAATTACTGACCCAAATAACGTTGATGATGTGGTTAAGGCCGTTAGGCGTTGGAACCTTAACCCCTGGGTCCTCGGTATGGTTACTGAGGATTATCAGGGTGTTTTAAGCCTTAACCTATGGAACGGCTTAAGGGTTAAGATTTAGCCTTCAACTAATTCCAAGCAGTGTATTTAACTCAGCATATGCCTTAACCAAATCCACTGCTGAAGCGCCCTTCCTAAACAATTCCTTATCCAGGTGCCTACCCTCCTTAAGGATCCTCATCGTATCGCCACTCAACTCGTCAGCCAACAGCAACCTACCATCCCTACTAAAGCCAAACTCCAGCTTAAAATCAAGGAGGGTAAGGCCATGCATGCCCAGTAGCCCCATTAATAGGTCATTTACCTTAAGTGATGTGTTAATGACTTCCTGGAGATCCTCCCTCCCCAATAACCCCGCCTCAATTAAATCATCAGTAGTTAATAATGGGTCGTGAAGCTCATCACTCTTTAGGTGAAATTCCACCAGCGGCTTTGAAAACCTAGTCAATGGCTTAACCATTGGCATCCTCCTCAGGAATGAACCGTAGGCGTAATTCCTAACAATAACCTCTATCGGCACCATCCTCAAGGCCCTAACGGTTATCCTCCTATCACCATCCCAATCAATGAAGTGTGTTCTTACGCCGTTCCTCTCTAGGTAGTTCATGAAAAAGGCTGTCTGGGCAGCCGCCAACCTACCCTTACCAGCAGCCGCCTCCCTCCTTAACCCATCAAGTGCAGTTACCTCATCCTTAAACTCTATGATTAATTCATCATCATTAAGCCTATACACTCTCTTAGCCTTCCCCTCATAAATCAACTCCACCATATTCACCAGGTTACTCCCCTAGCGCGTTTATAAATTTTATCATTTAATCTAATGGTTTCGTACGAGTTAAGCTTATAAATGCTAAATTATTTAATTAATTATGTTAAAAGATGAGGTGTTGATAGTCGGAGATGGGGCCCGTGAACACGCCATAGCCGTTAAACTGGCTGATAGCGTTCACGAACCGAGAATACATGCATTAATGACCCATAGGAACCCTGGTATTGAGTCTATTGTAAGGCAAACGGGTGGCCGCGTCATCATTAGTAGCCTGGATGCCAAGGGCGTTGCTAAGGCTATCAATGAGGTTAACCCAGACATTGTGGTGATTGGGCCAGAGGAGTCTCAATTCGCCGGCGCCGCTGATAAGGCCATTGAAATGGGTGTACCAACCTTCGGGGTACCCCGTAGGTTAGCAGTGATTGAGCAGAACAAGGCATTTGCTAGGGAGTTGATGTGGAAGCATAAAATACCAGGTAGACTAGCCTTCAGGGCATTTAAGGATGCAGGAGATGCGGTGGAGTACATTAAAAACGCTGGTTCTGTAGCCATAAAGCCAGCTAGACAAGCTGGTGGTAAGGGTGTCCGGGTCTTCTGGGAAAACCTAGCCTACCTCAGAGATGCAATGGGTATGGCCAAGGCATCGCAAGTCATCGACGCCGCGAGGTCCGTCTCCAAATACAGCGATATTGAGGATTTGATAATAATCGAGGAAGCAGTGACGGGGGTTGAGTATACAGTACAGGTCATAACCGATGGCTACAGCATTATCGCGCTACCGCCAATCCAGGATCACCCACACGCCTTTGATTACGATGTAGGACCAGAGTGCGGTGGTATGGGAAGTATTGTGGGGCCAGGACCTAGGTTGCCATTCCTACTAGATGATGAGTATTGGGAGAGTGTCGATATTGTCAAGCGGACGATAGAGGCGTTGCAAAGGGAGGTTGGTGATAGGTATGTAGGCGTCCTCTCAGGTCAATTCATGCTTACGACTTACGGACCAACACTGATTGAGTACTACAGTAGGTTCGGTGACCCGGAGGTTACAAATGCCCTAGCTCTCCTTGAGGCCGACCTCCTGGAGTTGATTGAGGCTGCGGTTGAGGGTAGGTTATCCAGCGTTAAGTATAGCTTCAGGGATAACACTGTGGCTATAACTAAGGCTGTGGCGCCCGTGGGTTACCCACACAATAGGGATATGGCGATTAACAGGACAATAACCATAAATGAGAGTGCAATAGCCAAACTAGGCTGTTCCCTATTCTACGGCTCCATCGAGAGGATTAATGGTGCCTACAGGACTTTAGGTTCAAGAGCTGTGGAGGTAATGGCCCTGGGCAACACGTACCAGGATGCGTATAGCACTGTTGAAAGGTGCGTGTCCCAGGTTTCATCGCCTGATTGGCAACTGTTCCATAGGCTAGACATTGGGAGCCCTGAGCTTGTGAGTAGGAGGATTGCCGAGGCTGAGACCATTAGGCAGGTTTACACATGGAGACGGCTGCATGGACTTGGTAAGGTTAGGGTGGATTGGGTGCCTGGTAGGGGGCCCATAGTCTACGACTACTCATGACTACTCTACATTTAATTGTTTATTTAAATATATCATAAATATTAGGCGTAACATTTATAAAATTTTTAATTATTCACCTAAACAATGCCCATGAATGGGGTTAAGGGTGGAAGGTACCTAGTTCACGTAGCCATAACCCTCAAGGGTTCAAGGGACCCTGAGGGTGAGACAATACTTAAGGATGTGGTTACGGCATCAGGCCTCAGTGGCGTATTAAAGGTACGTAGTGGCAAGTACCTGGGCTTCGTAATCTCAGCACCAAACGCCGAGGGGGCGGTTAAGGCAGTGGCTGACCTATGCTATAGGCTTAGGATCTACAACCCAACGGTCCACGAATTACTGATGTTGGGTGTTGAGGATGAGGGTAGCGGTGATTAGGTTCCCGGGGACTAACGGGGACTTAGATGTTGCTCATGTGCTCAATAGGGTAGTGGGCCTTAGGGCTGACGTAGTGTGGCATGAGAAATTCGAAGGCGAGGGTTACGATGCGGTTGTAATACCAGGCGGCTTTAGCTATGGTGATTGGCTCAGGGCAGGGGCCATAGCCTCAAGAAGCCCAGCTCTAAAGGAGATTAGGGAAATGGCCAGTGATGGAAAGCCCATCCTAGGCATATGCAATGGCTTTCAGATACTCGTCGAGTCAGGGCTATTGCCAGGTGCACTGTTACCCAACGACCCACCCAGGTTCATGGCGAGGTGGGTTAGGGTTAAGGTACTCAATACCAAGACACCCTTCACCGCCATGTATAACGACGGCGAGGTGGCTTCAATGCCCATAGCCCACGGTGAGGGAAGGTACTACATCGACGATCCCATTAGCGTCAACGCTGTATTCACCTACCACGGCGAGAACCCAAACGGGTCTATCAACAGTATCGCCGGCGTAGCTAGTGGTGACGGTAATGTGGTTGGTTTAATGCCACACCCTGAGAGGGCCTCTGAGGATGCACTGGTGCCTAGGGGGCATGGTAAGGGTGGTTTGAAGCTATGGTTGAGTCTTAAGGAGAGCTTATCGAGGGGGTGGTGATGGAGTTCGGCACACCGCTAATGGAGGGGGCTAGGAAGGTTCTCCTGCTGGGTAGTGGTGAGTTGGGTAAGGAGATGGCCATAGAGGCCCAGAGGCTTGGCGTTGAGGTTGTAGCTGTGGATAGGTACGATATGGCGCCCGCGATGCACATAGCCCACAGGAGGTATGTGGTCAACATGATGGATGGGGACGCCGTTAGGGCGGTGGTGAGGAGGGAGGCCCCGGACGCCATTATAGCCGAGATAGAGGCCATAAACACCGACGCTCTCATGAAACTTGAGGAGGAGGGGTTCAGGGTGGTGCCTAACGCCAGGGCAGTTAAGGTATGCATGAATAGGGTGGAATTGAGGATTCTGGCCGCTGAGAAGCTGGGGTTACCGACGACTAGGTACCATATAGCTGAGTCACCCAGCGACGTGGAAAGCGCCTGTAGGGATTTGGGTTACCCATGCCTAGTAAAGCCTGAGATGAGTTCAAGTGGACATGGGCACGTGGTTATCAGAAATAGGGATGAGGTCGAGAAGGGGTTTAAGCAAGCCATTCAACACGCCAGAGGAGTAAGTAAACAGTTACTGGTAGAGGAGTTCGTGGAGATAGATAGGGAGTTCACGGTATTGACGTATAGGCACAGGGTTTGGGACAAGGCTGAGATAAGGACTCTGATACCCATTGAACATCAAAGGCCCAGGGGGGTCTTCCATTACGTGGAGTCCTGGCACCCACCAACCGCCGAGGAAACGGTGTTAAGGACAGCTAGGGAAATAGCAACTAAGGTTACAGATGAGTTGGGTGGACTCGGGATCTACGGCGTGGAACTGATACTAACGAGGGATGGTAGGCTACTATTCAGCGAAGTTGCGCCTAGACCACACGATACAGGGCTCGTGACGCTGGTGAGCACGGACATAAATGAATTCCAAATACATGTTAGGGCAGCGCTGGGGCTTCAAATACCCGAAGTTAAGCTCGTAACCCCAGCAGCATCACATGTAATAATTGCCGATAACGAGGGCTACGCACCGAGGTTCATAGGCATTGAGGAAGCCTTGGCAATACCAGGCGTTCAGGTTAGGCTTTTCGGTAAACCAAGCACGTATAGGGGTAGGAGAATGGGTGTGGTTTTAGCCGTCGGGAATACTGTTGAGGAGGCTAGGGAAAGGGCAAGGCTTGCAGCCTCTAGGATCAAGGTAATTCCTAAGATCCCTGAATAACGTGGTTGAAATAGCAGAAAAGGCACTAAGATTAAATCGATTAAATCTTTAATCTAACCCCAGCACCTTTTCCGATTAAACGCACTATTAACTCACCAGTATTGGGGTCTCTCGCTGTATCTCACCTTATCCGGAGGGTCATCGGTGAACCTCCACTTCCCTGAACCAGCAGCCAATATAACTATGCCGAACTCCTCAGCCAGCACGTCGCTTATCAAAACCTCCTCCTCCGTTGGTGATATCAGTACATCAACGAGTTTAGGACCAACCTCCCTATCGCCAGTAGTAACCCAGGCCTGTAAAGTCTCCCTGACAAGGAACACCCTCACCGGGCCACCCGCAGTCCCAACCTCAATTACGCTTGATGTAGGTGGTGGAGGGTAGAGCGAGAGCTGCCTAGCCAAGGGAATGGGTATGAGGAGCTGCGGACTCTCAGCCTCAAAGCCACTGTTGACCAGGGCGGAGGTCTCAATGGTCTCTTGCGAGGTCTTAGACCTAAGCCTTAGCCTCACCCTCACGGCCATATCTCCACCTCAGGGGATATATGTGGCCTATCCTACCCCTCCTCAACCTATATATGTGGCCTATCCTACCCCTCCCACCATGAGTTGTCTCATTCCCCTGAGTAGCCATGTAGTACCTAACCCTATACGCTGTACGTGGGATATAAATCTTACTAACATTCATGTAATTATTACCCTTCAGAGACAGCGCCACTACGCTCAGCCTTAACCTCAGGCATCAACTACGTTACGAGGGGATTAGTATGCTAGAGGATTAAATAATTGGTGTATGGCATAGGAGAGAAAACAGGGGATAATGTAATGAGTATTAGGGCTCTGGTAAGGCCCTAAGTCATTGCAGTGCTCTTCACATTATAATTATATGTGGTAAATTATTTTGATAGCTACATTATTATTTCAAGGCTTATAAACTTAAAGGTTAAGTATTGGTGTGCAGGAATTACTGAGGTTGATAAGTGAGGAGAGTAGGAAGAGGGGTATGAGCCCAGAGCTCTTCCTAGCAGACTTAATAGTGCAGAGGCTTGATCCAAAGGAGAGGGTAAGTGTATACCTGAAACTTCATGAGGCATTCCTGAGAGGGGCTGAGGAGGAGTATGCGAGGGGTGATTTGGTTCAGGCCGGCGAGAAGCTTTGGGGCTCAGTCGCCTCACTGCTCAATGCAATAGCCGAGGTTAGGGGTTGGGAGCACTATAGCCATAGGGACTATGACGTAATAGTGCAGAACCTATACGAAGAGACTAGTGATAAGGAATTGGTACTTTACTTCGGCATGGCCGAAAGACTACATGCTAATTTCTACAACAACTTCATGAGCAAGGAGGTCTTCGAACTCCATAGGGATTACGTGCTCAAGTTGATTAACAAATTGAAAGAATTCATCAAGCAATAGTTATTAAACGTTTAACAAAAATAAGTAACTCCTTGCCAACTCCATATTGATGCCAGTGAGCCAATCCTTCGGGCACCTGGAGAAACTTAGGGACTTCTTCTACGGCATGCTGGAGCTTAGGGATAGGCTGAGGGAGAGGGTATCACCTGGCTTAGGCCATACCCTGTGGATGGCTTAGTCGTTGGTACGGTTAAGGTTGGGTTCCCCGCAATGCTTAGGAATGGCGTGATTATGGATGTGACAAATGTTGAGCAGTCACAGATAGCCGAGGAGGCCGGTGCAGTTGGTGTCATGGTGCTTGATAAGTTACCGTATGACGTGAGGAAGGCAGGCGGTGTCGCTAGGATGGCTGATGTTAAGGTTATCGAGGACGTAATGAAACATGTGACGATACCCGTCAGTGCCAAGGTTAGGATTGGGCATTACTACGAGGCGTTTATTCTCGAATCAATAGGGGTAGACCTAATAGATGAGTCTGAAGTCCTCACGCCAGTCGATGAACAGCACCACATTAATAAGTAGCTCTTTAATGTACCATTCGTTAACGGCTGCAGGAAGTTATGTGAAGCCCTTAGGAGGATTTCCGAGGGCGCCAGCATGATTAGGTCTAAGGGCGAGACCGTGAAGCACTTCAAGGCGCTTTATAGGACCATTGAGGAGTTAGTGTCGGCATATAGGAATGGTGATGAGGAGAAACTCAGGGACTTCGCAAGGCAGTGCCAGGTACCCATCGAGTTGGTGACCCTAACGGCGAAACTGGGTAGGCTACCGGTAATAACCTTCGCTGCAGGTGGTATAGCGACCCCTGCGGATGCAGCGTTGATGATGTGGCTTGGGGCTGATGGCGTATTTGTTGGCTCAGGCATATTCAAGTCCCAGGACCCAAGGGAGAGGGCTGAGGCCATAGTCCTCGCAACAGCCCATTGGGATGATCCGGAGATCGTTGTTGAGGCACAGAGGATGGTTAGTGAGAGGAACGCCATGATGGGTATAGATGTGAAATCATTAAAGCCCGAGGAATTACTCCAGGTCAGAGGTGTTTAATGTGAAGGTCGGTGTCCTGGCTCTGCAGGGCGATGTGGAGGAGCACGAGTACGCGTTTAAGGCGACGGCTAAGGAGTTGGGATTAACGATCGAAGTAGTTAAAGTGAAGAGACCTGAGCAATTGAGCGATATAAAGGCGATAGTGATTCCTGGTGGTGAATCAACCACGATAGGCTCATTAGCAAACAGGGTCAAGTTACT